>Ga0123335_1003890_pt1 | contig 20090 bp, 36 predicted proteins | sample BiotimSIPDNA_2_FD_89707 | JGI IMG/M metagenome (GOLD analysis project Ga0123335, IMG submission 89707) | Anaerobic biogas reactor microbial communites from Washington, USA - Biogas_R2 time_0 SIP DNA | ecosystem: Engineered > Bioreactor > Anaerobic > Unclassified | place: Washington, USA...
CACCGCCTTTAGCCCTGCGGAGTATTCTGTCAAGGTGAGATTTTAGGTTTATAAATCCGCCAATCTCATGACCATCCTCCCACGCAGCACCGAATTTGAGACCATTCACGATAGCAAGACTGGTGCTTTGTTGACTGAAGCCCGCCCCCGTGTCCTTGCGCTCTTCCGTTTCGGCCGATTCGCCCTGGTAGACCTGATGATATTTCACGCCGTCCACCACTCTTTCGACCCAGATCACATAATTGTCAGCCATCTTCTACGCCCTCCCAGCTATTTAGTTCTTCCGCCAAACAATAGGCGTCAGTTTTTGCTGTAACATTTCAGTCCTTTCCCTCCCCTCCCGGGTGACCGTCATTGAGACGGTCACCCTTCGAGGAGAAAATAATGCGCCTCAATGAGGCCTAAAACAGATCGGCTTGCCCCTCAGCCTGGTAGGCTGCTGCAAGCACGTGGGAGAGTTCGGTTTTACTTTGGGGGTTTACAACGTAGGCACCACCCGCATCCTTCTGAGGTTTGAGCCAGTCCAGGGCTGCCTTGATCAGCGCACCGTCGATGTCTTTGGTGGACTCTTTGCCAAACAGGAAATATTGGGCAGTATGCCGTTTTTCATCATCCTGGTAGAACTCGGACAGCAGGGCGGCCAACAGGTTGCGCTGCTTATCAGAGGGATTGTAAGCGCCGATGCTCTTGGCTTTGGCTGCCAGGGCTTGCCGGAGCGTTGCGGGGTCATAGGGACGGGTCTTCAGATCAAGCTTAGCGGCGGCTGCCGTTGGTTCCTGCTCTGGAATATTAGTGACCACACCATCCAAAATCTCATCCTCGTCATCAAAATCCTGATCCTGATCTTGATCCGGATCGGGAGCGTAGTCCGGTGCGGCGATCTGTGCCTGCACCTGGGTACCTGCGCCCAGGGTGGCTTCGGACATTCTGATTGCCATTTGCTTGACCCAGGAGGGATCGATCTTGATGTTGAGGAGCCACTTGTCAATCCGGCGGGGGCCTTCGGGAGAGTTCCAGAGGATGGACTGCTGGGCACGAAAGACGTTGATCCGCACACCGGCAACCCGTCCGCCGGTGGCAGCATCAGCCACCATCTGGACGGCGGCGATGTTGTTCTGGATGTTGAGGCTGTCATAGTAGGAGGTGGATTTGAGCAGGAACCAGACGAAATCTTCCATCTCGGGGATGAAAAGCTTGACGCGGGTCTGGGTCTTGATGGGGAGGGTGACCTGGCGTCCGTCGTGGCTGGTGTAGGTGAGGGCACGAAAGGCGTAGGGATCATAGGTGGTGCTGACGCCCTGCCCCTGGGCTGCGCCGTCACGAACCAGGTAGTCCCCATTTTCGGGGTTGCGATGAACAAGCACCTGACCATTGACCGCTTTGAAAACCAGCATGCCGGCTTTGTAGGCTTCGTTGCTGATCTCGTAGCAGGCGGACAGGTCGTTGAAGGGCAGCATGGCGTTGATAGTGGTTGGCGTGAGGGAGCCATAGAGTTCGAGGAAACGTTTCTGGTAGGCTTCCATGCCCGGTTCAAAGACCACACGGAAACGCTGCTCGAGGTCTTTACCTGGGCGCCGCTCGCCCTTGGGTGCGCCCTTGCGGATGTTGGCAACCACAGGGAAGGCAATTTGCTGTTTGCGGGTTTGCAGTTCGAGTGTCATTATTTTCTCCTTTTTCTAATAACCTAATTCTTGTAATAGTTGATCATTGCTGCGGGCGGGTCTTGTGGGGATCGCCCGTTCAGAATTTGGATCCCATTCGTATCTTTTGTCGGGTCCGCGCTGGCTCACCCAGGGCAGCACGAATTTGAGGGCTTGCCAGACCTGGTAACGTTCCATGCGGGCGAGGGCTTCGGTATATTCGATGTGATGCTTGCTGACGTAGCCTTCGCAGGGGCAACCTGGGGTGATGCAGGCGATGGTGTAAACGTGCGAACCAGTGGGGCTGTGTTCGCCGGTGGGTTGCTGGTGAAGATCGCCCCAGCAGTTGGCGCAGACGTAATGCGAGAGAACGCCACGGTGCAGGACGGGGTTGAGGCGGGGGGACATCAGAGCACCTCTCCACAATCCAGGCAGAGGGTCAGGGTCTTGCCGTCCCGGGTGGCGTAGGGCAGGGTGTTGGTGTGAGGACAAGCAGCCTCCAGGGCGAGGATGCGTCCGTTGCGCATGCGGTAGCCTTTGTGGGTGCGGGTATCCAGGACGGTGATGGTGCCATCGTCATTGGCGATGCGCATGAGGGCGCCGTCGAAGGACATGAGCAGGCGGGGGACGGTGTCATCAGTCATTGGCAGCCTCGCAATCACGCTCAGGGAGGGGAAAGCCGCATTCGGGACAAAGACCGTTCTCGCGGCATAAATCCGCGAGACGATCGAGGGCTTTGCCAAAATCGGGCGGGGTGGCACCGTAAACGCCAATCCCCAGCTGCGGCAATTGCTCACTGAAAGCCTGTTTTACCAATTCATTGTAAAGATCGAGTTGCCGGTCAGTCATTATTTCACCCCCAGTCGGACACCATTGACCCGAATATTTTCGAGGGGGACGGAGCCGGTGTCGAGGGCGTCCATGCCAAAGCGGGACATGCCGAAGGGGTGGGGCTGCCAGCCGTCAATCGGGAGGGCGTGCACCTGGACGAACCACTCGTCTTGCGTGCAGATTGCGTGCAGAACCTCCACGGCGTACCAGGAGCCACGGATTTGGGCTTCGGCATACTTTGGTATCACAATCCATTTGCGACCCTGCCAGACACGGCGCCGGTATTGGTCTTTGTACAGGTCGTCCAGCTCGAGGGCGTAGCGGGTGGCTTCTTCAACCCTCTCGTGGGCGAACTCAAGTCTTTCCTTGTTAGGGTTATTGCCCAACGTACAAAACTCATAAAAGTCGCAGGCTTTGACTTGATCATCCCACGCCTGGTCAACTTCCTGGCGGGTGACGATCGTCTCTGTGAATGTGTCAGATTGGGGTTGTTCAGATAGAACGGGTGTGCTATAATCGTGCAGTACGTCAGTCATTGTTTTCTCCTGTTTCTGTAGAGCCAGTTGGTAGCTGGCCTGAAGTACCTATATTATACACGATTTGATTAGTTTGTCAAGTAAACCAGACATATTAACTTGACAGATTGCACCCCATAGTGTATAGTAGTTTCAGGAAAGGAGGTCGAATGCCAAAAAAGATTATTGTCAAAGTCCCCGAAATATTAAAGGCAAGAGGTTTGGATGCTCGGGATTTAATTTTCGGCGCGAAAATTTCACCGGACACAGCCTATAATTGGGCTGATCCAGATAAAGCGTCGGAATTAAACCGAGCGCATTTTAATACTCTGCTTGGCATTGCAGAATGGCTTGACCTCGCAATGAGTGATATTCTGGAAATCGTGGACGATGACACATAGGTAGTTAAACACGGATAGGGCGCTACAGACGCCCTACCCGTTTTGAAATACTCCCTGCGGCTAGGCACCAAACAGGAGAGTGGTTATCAGCCTTGCGGCTGTTGAACCCAAAGCCCCACCAGACCCCAGTGTTTGTAAAGGCTCCTCCTGCCAGGGACTTGCACCTTACCAACCGAATAGGTCACGACACCAGAATCTGGTGGTTTTTAATGTTGACGGGCATGAAAGATTAAAATACCCGTAGGTCGGGGCGGGCGGATTTGAACCGCCGACCCAAAAATACGGGGGAATTAATCTTAACCAAATTCCCATTTTTAATCTTTCTACTTTCCATCGATGCCCCAGACTGTCACGGGGCTGGCTTTTTCGTGCGCCCTGGCAATGTCCGATTGGGCGATGTCGAGATAGCGCATCACCATCACCAGGGTGGAATGCCCCAGGATGCGCTTGAGGGTGTAGATATCTCCCCCATTGCGCAGGAAGGTGGTGGCAAAGGTATGGCGGAACTTGTGGGCGTAGACTTCTGAGACGCCCGAACTCCGGTTCAACCTTTCCATCAGCGACCGCAGGGCATTGTAATTCATGGCTTTTCCGGTGATGTTGGAGGCAAAGACGGCTTCCCCACCGGCGATGCCTTCCTCGCTGATCTTCCGCTTGAGCAGCTGACGATGGATCGCCTTTTCAGTGGCTTCCGAAATTGGCACGATCCGGCTCTTCTTCCCCTTCCCACAACGAATATGCAGCGACCCGCCCTGCCAATCCTCCAACATCAGGTTGGTCAGCTCGGTGGCACGCATGCCGGTATCGAGCAGCACCAGCACGATCGCCCGATCCCGGGCGGATCGGCAAGCCCGCAGCAATCTTTTTACTTCCGCTTCCGTGAAGGGGATGATGCGGGGTTTGACGTAGGAGGGACGGCGGATCTTCCGGACGATGTGCTGGCGAGTATAGCCGTTATCCACCGCCCAGGTCCACAAAGCTGAAAGGGCTGTGTGGTAATTGCAGAGGGTCTTGTCTGAGATTTTGTCCTGAGCGCCCAGGAAAGCCCGCACCTGGGCAGTGTCAATCGCATCAAAGGCCACCCCAGCCCCCACAAAGCGTTGAAATTTAGCGAAGGTATTTTGATAGTCGTCGATTGTCCAGGGACTGTATCGTTCAGCTTCCTTGGCGGCCAGATACTCCCCAACTGTTTCCGTCAATGTTTTTGATTTTTGAAAAAGGCGCACGTCGTCCATACTCCCAAGTTACAGCAAAACTGGCATTTTGTCATAAAAATTTTTGATTCACTTGTGATTGTGTGACCCCCTGACTGCGACACCCATGCGCTTGACCTATTCGATTTTATCACATTTATAGAAAGGATGTTCTAAGAATGAATCGCCAAAGCAGAATTCTTTTCATCATTGCTTACATCCTGATCGGATTGCTGATCGTTCTGTCGCTGTACATGCTTTTAGGAGGCAATCGATGAGCTTTGATATCGCATTTATGTTCATACTGACCATCGCCCTGCTGTTGGGGGTGATCGTCTACCTGATTAACCAGCTGGTGAAGGCAAAGGATCGCCAGATTGACCGGCTGCAATCTGAGTTGGACGCCCTGGTGGAACGCAAGCGCCACACCGGCCCCACGATGGCGGGACTGGAAGACGTGCGGGCTGTGATCGAAAACCTGAGACGTAACCGGATCATCGAAGACGACCTGCTCGATGCCTGCGCCAACACCCTGGGGAAACTTCGCCAGGGACCCTATGCCTATGACCCCGAAACCCCATCTGGCAAACGAGAGGGATTCAAGTGAGCCGGTAGGCTCGCCTGGACTGGAGGGTAAGTCAATGTTCAATGCAATGCTCCTCATCCCCCTGCTGCTGACCCCTTGTTACAGCCTGCCCCAGGGCGTCAGCACGGATGGCTTTGACCCCGTGGCTCTTTATCAGGAACTTTCGCCGCTGGCTGAGAGGCTGTCGGACATCTCGGGCATTCCTCAACATCGGGTGCTTTATGAGGTCTTTGGGGACTTGCACTTTGAACACATCCCGACCGAGAGCATCAATTACAACTGCTTTTCGACCCTCAAATGCTATGGCAACCACGATATTTTGGGTGATCCAATGGCGCACGGGCTGCTGATCCACGAACTCGGTCACCGGTTTTTGAATAACACCGGTAAACCCTTCACCGATTTCGCTTACTCCCTGGGCTATGAGGACAACGGGCGGTGGATCCACGTTTCAGGGATCAACCCAATCACCAATAAGTTTGAGCGAACGCCTTTGGGCTATCCGGCGCAGGGGCAGCCCTATGAAATGCACGGCTGTCTGTCTCCCGATTACCACTCGTACAAGGAAGATATCGCCGACATGTTCATGGGCTGGGCGTTGGGAAACTTTTCAGACGATCAGGCTGGCAGGCTGCGCGAAGCATTTATCAGCCAGTTTATTTTGGAGAATTTACCACTAACCCACACAGAAACCATGATTGAGAGGAATTTCAATGACCGATGAGATGCACGATGTACAAATTTCAGTTGATCCTGATGCCACTGCGATGAAGCTTTATTCTGTGCCGAAAGGGATGCAATACATATTGTCCTTTGAGGGCAGCACCGACCGATTGGAGGTGGTCAATCCTGCTTACGGGCGGCACCCCTATATCAAGATACATCAGATAACCGGAACCGGTGATGCGATTGAACTGGAGGGAGAGGAGCCAAAATGAAATACCATCACCTCAACCCGGAAGATGAATTGGTCAAAAAGATATGGGAAATTATGCAATATCACAAGGGCTATGAACGCCGGATTGCGAGGGAGACCTTGACGTTCGCTGCGACCAAATCCCTGACCAAAAACACCGATCGCAAGGTCAGGGACGCCCTGGCTGAGCTGCCCGTCATCTGGCAGGATGGGTATTTTATCCCCGTCACCCAGGAGGAGGCGGACGCCTACATTGCGTCCATGCGCAGTCGTCAAGCTGCCATCGGGCAGCGGTTGCGGGTACTGGATGGCTATTTGAGGCAGCGGCGCGAGCCTGAGCACGCTGAACAGATGAAATTAATGGAGGTGTAGGCATGGCAAAAAGGAAATACATCAAATTGCCTTGTCATATTTTGGATAATCCAAATATAGGAACTTTGCCCGATAAAGAATGGCGCGAATATATCACATCCCTGTTTAATGATCCTGCAAATGTTCACTATGAAGCACCTCCGCTGAGGCTTGAGTTTCTACGTAAAAGATCAAAATTGAAGCGATTATTGTTTGAGCGATGAACATAAATGCAGGTTTTGCGGATCAACAAAGCAATTGGAAATAGATCACATCATACCGCTTGCCAGGGGCGGCGAAAACAAACTGGAAAATCTTCAAATTTTATGTCGCAAATGCAACAGAACAAAGGGAGCAAAACACAATGGCAAATAGACGAATGATTTACCAAGACTTTTTTGAAGATGAATACTTTGGCGCGAAGGAATACGGATTGCGCTTGTTGTGGATTGGACTGATCGTGTCGGCTGCTGACGACCAGGGGCGTATCCTAGACAATACCTCACTGATAAGGGCTAAGGCATTCATGTTTGATAGCATTGAAAATGACAAGATAGATAAATGGCTATCTATCCTTGTAGATGATGGCAAGGTAATTAGATACAAGAGCGAGGGTAAGAGTCTTATCCAAATTACTAACTGGTGGGAATATCAAACACCTTCATGGGCAAGCCCCTCAAAATATCCGCCGCCCGACAATTGGACTGATCGCATCAAGTATCACGCCACGGGAGGCAAGATAGAGATGCAGAACTGGGATCAAGATGGCGGGCTACATAGCCCGCTACATAGCCCGCTACCTATGCCGGTAGATAGTTCTTTAAATGATGATGATATTAAAGATGATATTAAGAGTGATATTGATGATTATGATGATACCCCCCAACCCCTTCCTGACGACCTGTTTGATGCCTGCAGAGTAATTTACGAAACCACCAAGGGCTATCCGGTCACGGATGGTCAATCCTTCACCCTGATGATCAAAGAGTTTGAAAAGGAGGGGGTGACAGCCCAGGATTATCGCGAGGCAATCAAGGCGATGGACGCCGACCCAAAGTATTCGGGGAGAAAGCCGACCAGCTACAAAAACTGGGCGATTGGTTACGCCCAGGAAAGGCGCAACCCCAAGAAGAAACCAGGTGGGAAGCAGCCAAAAAAAGCGATCAGTCCAGAAGATTACAAAAAATCCTGGCTGGGTGACAGGGTGGAAACCGAGGCGATATGAGCGAACATGACGAACAAGTCGCACTGTTTCAGCTGCTTGCCCTACACGAAGCCTGTTATCCCCTGCTGAAATGGGTGTTTGCCATCCCCAACGGTGGGAAACGGCACCCTGCGGTGGCGGTCAAGATGAAAGCGGAGGGGGTGAAGGCAGGCGCGTGGGATATTTTCGTCCCTGTCCCGATCGATGACAAATGCGGATTGTGGATTGAGATGAAGTATGGCAAGAACGGCCTGACAGAGAACCAGGAGGCATTTCGTGAGGGCGTGGGTGAAGCTTATGCCTGGGCGGTGTGCACTTCAGCCGAGCAAGCCGCGCAGGTGATCGGCGAGTACCTGGGGATTGAGGCGTTGAAGGAGATTGAAACATGAAGATTGCGCTGGGGTTGATTTACATCATCGGGGTGATCGTGTTTATCGTCATCTGGTATCTTATCCCAGACGACTTTTCGGATCCGCCGGAGGATTGAGATGGCTGATAGTAAAGTGTATTCGTTGAGCTGTAAATTACAGGGAACTTATCACAGCCTGGAGGATGTCCAGATGGCGATTGACCTGATACTCACGCAGCCGGAAAAGTACTTGAAGGTGTACCCCTGGGTGCCAACGAGTGGGGAATATCCGTTTATCCACTATGTGAACCTAAACCAGATCGAGCAGGGTGAATCCTGAAACAATAAAGGAGTGGCAATAATGAGCAATTCGTACAAACTTAACGCGGTGATTTTTGACCCATCAACAAAAATCTACTATGGGATTGCCCATGAATGGGTGCATAACTATGGCAGCGATCCATCCGGGTATTTTTGGGTCGAGGAAGTCTTACCTGATGGCACGCTGACATTTCAGGCATTTCCATACGCACTGGTTGCAAGATGGCAGATAACCATTTCAAGAGAGCTTAGAAAAGACCTACAATCTGATCGGTAAGATGACCTGGCACTTTAACAAATGACCTGAAGGAGGTCTGAACGCTGAAACCACCGCCTGTTTTTTCGGCTCGACCTGACGGGAAGATGACGCTCTATGACGTGATCAGACAAATCCCTGCGCCCGACATGGTGCGGATTGAGGATGCGCTGAGCGACCTGATGGATCACGAAGGGTATGGTGAGGTGTGCATTGTGGTGGTGCGTGGAGAGGTGAAAGGGTGGAAGTTAATTGAGAGCAGGAAGTTTTAATTTCTCCCCGCCCTTTTGTGCTATAATTTGAGCAGACAGTATTTTTGAAACTTCGAGGACTGGTCAACCAGCCCGGAGTGTGTCCCTAAACATGGGATGCGCTCCGGGCTTTTTTTATTCACTATTTGAGATATGGAGGTTTGTGATGGTTATTGATTTGACGGGTTCGTTGGTGGCAGGAATCCCCCTCATGCTGGTTGTTATTGGCTTGGTGCAATATGTCAAAGAGAAGCTGGGTTGGTCAGGCTGGGGCGTGGAGGTTTTTGCCATCCTGCTGGGAGTCGGGTTGGGCTTCGGCTATCACATCTATGCAGCAGAAGTCATTACCTGGAATTTCGATTTCATTTTCGAGGGCGGCATTTATGGTCTTGCCGTTGGCTTAGTGGCTACGGGTGTATATAAAGCCTATCACGAGCAATCACAGAATTAGACGCGAGTGCCGACGATGACATTGCCGGAGGTGATCCAAATCTATCTGTTGCCGATTTTAGGTGTATTGGGTGGTCTGACCGGACTGATAACATTTGTGTTTTCGCATCGACAGCGCAAGGCTGAAGCGATCAGGATTGAGGCGGACGCAAAGGAAATCATGGAGCTGACACCTACGAAGGTGACGCAAATGATCGTGGAAGCCTCAGCCAAAGCGCTTGAAGGGCAAAACGGGGTCAATACAGCCTTACAAAAACGCCTAACAGTGGTAACAGATCGTATGACTAAGTTGGAATGCCGATTGGAAGCAAAGGCAATTGTGATTGAAGATTTAAAGGATAAAGTCGATCGGCTAGAAAAAGAGCTGGGGATCAGGGAGGCGAACATCGTGGCGCTCGAGGAAAAATTGAAAAAGTACGAAGCCGAGAACGAACAATACCGTGAGGAAAATTTGAAGCTCAAGAAGCAGATCGACGCCCAACAAAAGCGAATTAAGGAATTGGAGCATCAACTTGCAATCATTCAAGCTGAACTAAAGGAGCGTGGCTGTGAATAATTGGGTGCTTGGAACGGACACATCGCACTGGTCTGGCAAGATCGATTTCGCAAAGATGTATGCTGCCGGTGCACGGTTTTGGATCACCAAGGCAACGGACGCCAACAGGACCACCGGCTATCAGTTTGAGGACAGCCGCTTTGACGAATTCTGCAAGGATGCATTTGCATTCGGTAAGTTGCTGACCGGATGCTATCACTGGTTGCAATATTCGGTGGACCCTAAGGTGGCAGCGGATTTCTACCTGGAACGCTATCAGCGATTTGATTTTGAATTTCCGCCGATCCTCGATTTTGAGGAGCCGAGCGTGTCCAACTTTTCGGATTATGCCTGGCGGGCGCAGGTGTGGTGTCAGCGCGTGGAGGACGTGACCGGACGCAAGCCGATGATCTACACGGCAAAGTGGTTCACCTCTCGCTTCAGCACCGCCCAACTATCATGGATGCAGGCTTACCCCTTGTGGGTGGCGGATTATTCCTGGTGGGCGAACAACGTGACCAAGGCGCCCTACTACCTGCCCACCAACATCTGGGACGGCTGGCAGATGTGGCAATTCCAGGCGAACGGGCGCGGGAATGAGTTTGGCGTCGAGGCGAAGTCAATCGACTTGAACTATTACCAGGGCGATTATGTGCAGCTGCTGGACTGGTTGCAAGTGCATGAGCAACCCCCCGACCCTCTGACGCTTGAGCAGCGGGTGGAACGTCTGGAGGAGGCGGTGTTTGGGTGAGTGAGGCGCCTGACCCGCTTGCGTCCTTTGTGGGCGGTGTGACCCGCGTCAAGACGATGGCTGATGGCTCCCCTCGGTTCGAGTTTGAGGCGGGGGAGGCAGCGATCGCCGTGATGCAGTCATTGGCGGAGGCGCAAGCCAACCGTCGGTTTTTGTATGTGCTGGTCTTTGACGCCGATGCCTGGGAGCGCTTCCAGGAAACGCAAAGATGATCACTTTGGACGAATCGTTGACAAATATGGATAAAAACTTGCCTTAATTATGCCGAATCTAAGCAATTTGCGGGCTGAAATTGACCAGATCGCTGATGATCTGCAGCGTGCTTACGTGTTGGAGCGCAGCAAGGTCAACACGGACAAGGATGGCTATACCAACGCGGGCTTTTCGAGGGGCACATTCTACAAGTGGGACAGCGAAATCCGTGATTACCTGAACAACCTCGCCCAGCGGATCAAAACCGAAGTTGCCTTGCAGATCATGCTCCGCCTCCAGGAAGCCGGTATGGAAGCGGTGGATGTGAAGATTGGGGGGTTGAAGGCGCGCAACGAAAACATCAAACAAAAGTCCTCAACCGAAATTCTGGAGTGGCTAATTGGCAAGCCCTCCCAATCCGTGATCACCCAGGCGAACGCAACCGCCGACCAGGACGAGGATGACGAGGATCAACTGCTGCAGCTCCCCGCTTCGGCGATCGCCTCCTCGTTCTACGATGTGTACCGCGATATCCACGCCCACGGACACACCGAATATGTGTTCAAGGGCGGGCGTGGGTCGACCAAGTCCAGCTTCGTTTCGCTGATCCTGATCGAATTGCTGGTCAACAATCCAGAGTGGCACGCGCTGGCAACGAGGCAGGTCGCCAACACGCTGCGGGATTCGGTTTACTCGCAGCTGGTGTGGGCGATCAACTATCTGGGGTATGCCGAGAAGTTCAAGTGCACGACTTCGCCGCTTGAGATTGTCTACAAACCGACCGGTCAGACGATCTACTTCAGGGGCGGCGATGATCCGCTCAAAATAAAATCGATCAAGCCCAAGTTTGGCTATATCAACATGCTGTGGTTTGAGGAGCTGGATCAGTTCCACGGCGAGAAGTCGGTGCGCTCGATCGAACAGTCCGCCATTCGAGGCGGGGATCAGGCGTATCTGTTCAAGTCCTTCAACCCGCCGCCTCAGGTCTCTTCCTGGGTGAACAAGTGGCTCAAGGTGCCCGATGACGCCCGCTATGTGCACGAGAGCGATTACCGCTCCGTGCCCAGGGAGTGGTTGGGGCAGACGTTCATCGACATGGCGGAGCACCTGAGCAAGGTCAACCCCAAGGCTTACCAGCACGAATATTTGGGACTTGCGACCGAGCTGGGCGGGCTGGTCTTCCCGAATGTGGTCATCCGCAAGATCACGGACGAGGAAATCTATGGCGAGGATGACGGGCAGGGGCACAAGATCGGGCTTTGACCACATCCTGCATGGGCTGGACTGGGGCTATTTCCCTGACCCCAACAGCTATGGCAAGATGCACTATGATGCTGCCCGAATGAAACTGTACATCTTCGGGGAATATCGCAGCCAAAAGCAGAGCAACCGTGAAATTTATGACGGGATTGTTGCAGCGGGCTATAACCCGAGCCAACTGCTGATTTATGACAGCGCAGAACCGAAATCGGGCGCTGACCTGAGGGCGTATGGCGCTTATGCCAAGGGCGCTGAGAAGGGGCCGGAGAGCGTGCGCTACAGCATCAAGTGGCTGCAATCGCTGGTGGAGATCGTGATTGACGACACCCGTGCTCCCTTCCACGCGCAGGAATTTTTGAATTATGAACTCGAGCAGGATCGGGACGGGAACTACATCTCCGAATTCCCCGACAAGAACAACCACGCGATTGATGACGTGCGCTATGCCACGAATTTGTATTGGAGAAGGGCAGGAGCCTGATGTTTGAGCGATTAGTTGCCTGGATCAAGGAGGTCTGGAACAAGATGATAAATCGAACTGAACTCAAGAATGTTGCGGGGGTAGACCCCACGCTGAGCGCCGAGATGATCAGCGCCCTGCAGCTGTGGACGGCGATATATGAAAACAAAGCGCCGTGGTTGTCGGAGGATGTCAAGTCGCTCAATTTGGCAGCGGCGATTTCTTCGGAAGTTGCGCGGCTGGTCACGCTGGAGATGCACCTTGAGGTGTCTGGGGGTCTGAGGGCGGAGTATCTGCAAAGCCAATTATCGCCGCTACTTTCAAAAATCCGTGAGGTGGTGGAGAGCGGCGCTGCCCGAGGTGGGCTGATGCTCAAGCCTTATGTCAGCGAGGGGACAATCCAAATTGACACGATCCCCGCTGGCAACTTCTATCCTGTGCGCTATGACAGCAGCGGCGGGATTTCTGCGGTGATCTTCCTGGACCAAAAGACGGTGGGGGCATGGCATTACACCCGCGTTGAATATCACGACCTGGCAGATGTTTATACCATCCGAAATAAGTCTTTTCGGTCCCGCACCAAGGAAACCCTGGGTAACGAAGTGCCGCTCAGTTTCGTTGAGGAATGGGCGGACATTCTGCCAGAGGCTACGCTCCAGGGGGTTAGGGTGCCGCTGTTTGGATATTTCCGCTATCCGGCTGCCAATAATATCGACTCGTCCTCACCACTGGGCGTGTCATGCTTTGCCCGATCGGTGCAGCAGATTGAGGAAGCAGACCGGCAATGGTCGCGGCTGTTGTGGGAGTTCAAGGCGGGCGAGATGGCGCTGTATGTGGACGTCTCCGCCTTTGACCAGGACCGGGACGGGAAACCGATCCTGCCCAGCCGCCGATTGTTTCGGACCCTGCGCGGGATGGAGGGGCCAAACATCGGTGAGGAAGGCTTTTTCAAGGAGTGGGCGCCCACGCTGCGAGAGGAATCATTGCTGGCAGGACTGGACGCCATTCTCAAGCGGGTGGAGTTCAACTGCGGGTTGGCGTATGGCACGCTGAGCGACCCGCAATCCGTGGAAAAAACCGCCACCGAGATCAAGATCAGCCGGCAACGGTCGTATGCCACCGTAACAGACACGCAAAAGGCGCTGGACTCGGCATTGCGTCAACTGGCTGGCGCGATGGACGTGCTGGCAAGCATTTACAGCCTTTCCCCTGCGGGCGTCTATGAGATCAGCACCTCTTTTGATGACAGCGTCATCACGGATAAGGATGCCCTGCTGATCCAGGACAGGCAGACGGTCACGATGGGGGCGATGCCGAAGTACCAGTTTCTGATGCGCAACTACGGACTATCGGAAGCTGCTGCCCGTGACTGGATTACGGAGGCGCAGAGCGAAGGCAAAACTCAGGAGCTGTTCGGTGATCAAGGGGTGTAATGCTTACAGCGGATTATCTGGATTTTGCCCCTGAGGCGGTCGTTGCGCTCTATCGAGAATATGAGCAGCGCGTGCTCAATGATATCGCCCGCCGCCTGGCAGGGCTGGACTATGCTCGACCGACGGCTGCCTGGCAGATGCAACGCCTGACCGAGAGCGGGCTGGTCTATGAGCAGGCTTTGGCGGAACTATCCAAACTTACCGGACGGTCGGAGGCAACACTCCGGCAGTTGTTTCAGGACGCTGGCGTGCGGGCGATGGCGTTTGATGATGCCATCTATAAGGCGGCTGGGCTGGTACCCCTGCCATTGAACCTCAGCCCGGCGATGATGAACGTGCTGGCAATCGGGCTGCAAAAGACCCAGGGCAGCATGCGCAATTTGACCCTGACATCGGCAATTGACGCGCAAAATGTGTTCACCAATGCGGCGGATATGGCTTACATGCAGGTCTCCAGCGGTGCATTTGATTACAACAGCGCCATCCGGCAGGCGGTGAAAAGCGCTGCGGATGAGGGGATTGGTGTGATCAACTTTGCCAGCGGAAGGCGGGACCAGCTGGATGTTGCCATGCGGCGAACGGTGCTGACGGGCGTGAACCAGACCGCAGGACAGCTGCAGCTTGCCAGAGCGGACGAGCTGGGCGTCGACCTGGTGCAGACCAGCGCACATATTGGGGCGAGAAACAAGGGGGTCGGGCCAGCCAATCATGAGGGCTGGCAGGGGCGCATCTTTTCGATCAGCGGAAAGCACCCCAAGTACCCGAACTTTCAAGAAGAAACGGGGTATGGCACGGGTGAGGGACTCTATGGTTGGAACTGTAGGCATAGTCATTTTCCTTTTTTCGAGGGGATCAGCCAGAACGCCTATTCAGAAGCTGAGGTAAACGAGTATGCCAGTAAGCGGGTGACCTATCAGGGTGAGGAAATGTCGGTCTATGAAGCCACCCAGAAACAGCGGGGGATTGAGCGTGAGATCAGGAAGGCGAAGCGTGAGGCGGATGCACTGGAGGCGGCGGGGCTGGACAACAGCGGTGAGTTACAGCGGGTGCGGATTTATCAGGCGAAGATGCGGGAGTTCACCAGGGAAACAGGGCTGAGCCGTCAGAGGGCAAGGGAGTAGATTTTCAAAGCAGACCCTGCTGAAGCGTTCGACCGTTTGTGATGGTTTGATGCTATAATTTATGCTATAATTTGTGATATAATAATTACGTAAGAGGCGAGGGACTCTTGTCCCTCCGCACAGCGCTGATGGGTTCTGATAATCCTCAGCTTGAGCGCTAACGGAAAAAGGCGCAACCAAAGCCGTAGGACTGGCAAACCAGCCACGCTTTTCAAGAGGAAACTCTTGGGAGCGTGGCTTTTTTTATTATCCAAACTTGCGTTATCCGCCAAACGTAAAAGCGGCGGGCACTGGGAGATGGAACCTCGTAAAAACCGTAGGTGTAAAAGGAGCAAACAAATGAAACGCGAAGACCTGAAGAAACTTGAACTTGCAGATGATGTGATCGACCAGATCATGAAGCTGCACGGGCAGGACATTGAAGCCCAAAAGACCCAGGCAGAAACGGCTGAAAAGCAAGTCGAAACCTTGCAGGGACAGCTGAAGGACGCCAACAAAACCATCGAAGGCTTCAAGGATTTGGACGTGGACGCTATCAAGGCGGCTGCCGATGACTGGAAAGGCAAGGCGGAGCAAGCCCAAAAGGACGCCGAAGCCCAAATCCAACAGTTGAAGTTCGAACACGCCCTTGAAGGCGCTCTCTCGGGAGCCAAGGCGAAAAATCCGAAGGCGGTCAAAGCCTTAATGGATATGGAAGCCTTGAAACTCACTGATGACGGCTCGATCGTTGGTTTGAAAGAGCAGATTGAGAAGGTTCAATCTGAGAACGACTATCTGTTTGACTCCGACACGCCCGCGCCCAAGGTGGTGGCGGGGGTGCAAGGTAAAACAATCAACCTGGACTCGATGACCGCGGCTGCGAGAAAGGCGGCTGGCTTGGTCAGCGAACAATAAGAATAAAAGGAGTTTCAAATGACACAAAGTATTGGTCTGGTAACCAAATTTCAGCCGATTTTGGATGAAATCTATAAAACCGCGTCGCTCACGGCACGGATGGACGCCCCCACCAAGCCCGTAGATTTTATGGGCGCTGCGGTGGTGAAGGTGTTCAAGACCTCCGTGGTCGGACTGGGGACGTATTCCCGCTCTGCGGGCTATCCCAAGGGGGAGGTTGTAGGCAGCTGGGAAGCGCTGACCTTGGCGGCTTCCCGAGGGCGTGAGTTCAGCATCGACCGGATGGACGATGAGGAATCGCTCGGAATGGCTTTTGGCACCCTCGCCGGTGAGTTCATCCGCACGCAGGTGGCACCGGAAGTGGACGCCTACCGCTTTAGCAAATACGCCTCCTGGGCCAACGTTCAGGAGGTTGGCACCCCTGCAACACTCGACAAAGACAGCGTTCTTGCTGCGATTGACACCGCCAAAGCGGCACTCAATGCGCAGGACGTCCCCAGCGAAGGACGGGTATTGTATCTGTCCGACACTGTGCTGGGCTTCCTGGAAGGCGCTGTGACCCGCACACTCGCCAATGAGAACGCCGTTGACCGGCGCGTGATGCGGTTCGACGGGATGGACGTGATCATGGTGCCCCAGACCCGCTTCTATAAGGGGATTAAACTGGACGCGGGCGGCGAAACCGATGAAGGTGGTTATGCTAAAACCGATACAACCGGACGGGACATCAACTTCCTGATGCTGCATCCTTCGGCTGTTTTGCAGGCCACCAAGCTGGCAAACCTGAAGATCTTCAGCCCCGAAGAAAACCAGAGCATGGACGCCTGGAAGTTCCAGTACCGGCTGTACCATGACGCATTTGTGTATGACAACAAGGTCAAGGGAATTTATTCCCACATCAAAGCGAGCTAGGCATGATTAAGCTGACAAGCAATGGGGTGACCATCTCGGTCACCCCTCAGGATATTGACTGGTATTTGAATGCCGGATACCAGCGGGTTGAGCCGGAGGAAGACCTCGAGCCAACCCATGAAGAGACATCCTTGTCCGCGATGACATTGGCGGAGCTGCGAGGTGAAGCCAAGGGGCGTGGGCTATCCGGATATTCCAACTTATCTAAAGATGATCTGTTTGCTCTCTTGACGGACGAGCAGGAAGAGGAAGGTGAGTAATGGCATATAAACAAGTTCATGGTTCTGATTGGATGAACCAGATCAACAACAACTTCACGCTTTTAGAAGGTGCTGCGCTGATCGAATTGGCAAGCAACGCCGAAACGATCACCGGTGAGAATACCACCAAGGGCGTGACGCCTGCGGGACTTGCTGCGGGACTTGCTGCGGGACTGGCAAGCAACGCCGAAACGATCACCGGCGAGAACACCACCAAGGGCGTGACGCCTGCGGGACTGGCTGCAAAGCTGGGCGCTTTTGTGAAGGCAGGTGCTCACACGGTCATCGCAGATGAAGCGACAGCAGAAACCCTGGATATTACAACCGGGTTGGCTGGTGCGACCGTGTTTATTGTTCAGATTTTCAGGGCAGGCGTGATGGTGCTGGAAGATGCTGCGGTATCGATTGCCGCTGGCGTGCTGACGATCGCTAATGGCGCCGTAACTTATGCGGTGACCGAAGACGATGTTGTGAACTGGATCGTATTTTAGTAAAGGCGAGTGGTAATGGCAGGTTACGCAGATTTCGCATTCTATCGGGATACGTACCTCGGGAAGGCAATCGCTGAGGCGGATTTTCCACGTCTGGCGATGCGTGCCAGTCAGATCATCGACCTGGTGACCTATCAACGGGCGCTGCCCATCATCACTGCCAACACAGAAACGGATATGATCACCGACATCAAACTGGCTACCTGCGCGGTTGCTGAGGAGATTCAGAAGACCGAACAACGGGACAGCCAGGGCGGGGGCATGATTGCCAGCGAGAAGCAGGGGCAGTACGCCGTCTCCTACGTGGAGGCGAATGACGCCAAGCGGTCGGCCGAGGAACGCTATCGGCAGGCAGCCAGCCTGTATTTGCTGAGCACTGGCTTGATGTATGTGGGGTTCTATGAAAACGAACGCTGAAGCCACGCTTTACAACAAAACTATCAATCCGAGCACAAGGGCGGAGGAATTTCAGCGCACCGTGCTAACAGCGGTCTATTGGGAAAACCGGCGGGCGGTCAACAAGATTGCCAGCGGTGGTGATATCAAAGCGGATAAAGCGATGGTGATGATCCCTCAATCGGAGGGCGCTAACTATCTTGACCCGGTGGCATGGCAGAAACTGGCAGATAAGACCGGCAAATGGACGCTGCAGGCTGGCGACGTGATCGTCAGGGGGGCGGTGACCGATGAGATTACCGACGAAGTGATTGACGAACTGACCGAAGAAGTCACCCCTGCTTTCACCGTGAGCGACCTCAAGCGGAAGTATGACGATGTGTTGAGCATTACGACGGTCGATTGGATGGACGCCGGTTCAGAAAAGGTGAACCATTGGGAGATTGGAGCGGTATGAGCGGGCCTACGATTGAAACACCGAGAGGTGGGATATTCCTGAACGAGGATGGCACCAAGGCGAAGCTGGTTTGGAACACAAACTTTCAACCTAACTGGCAGGAAAACTACTCCCGTGCCCAGAAGTACGTCGATAGTGAAGTTTTGCGCTTATCCGAGCCCTATATCCCCCTGCAGACGGGCATGTTGGTCAAGTCCGGCATTCTGGGCACGGAGATTGGCAGCGGCATGGTGGAGTGGATCGCACCTTACGCCCGCTATCAGTATTACCACCCACGCAAAACGGGCACGGAGACAGGGCCGCTGCGAGGTCCGCACTGGTTCGAACGCGGAAAGGCTGTTTGGAAGAGAGATGTGATTGCTGGGGCAAGAAGGCGTGCTGGAGGTAGTCAATGAGTCTGTTGAGCAACATCAAGACTTATATCTCAGGGTATTCACACCTTGCCACCGGCGCTCCGTTGTGGGTGGACTATCTTGGTAGCCAACCAACCGGATATGCGATTATCCCCCTGCCCGGGACGAAGGTTGTCGAAACTTATCTGGACGGCAGCAGCCTGCGGGAGTACCCCTTTGCCTTTCAGAGCATGGAGCTGACCGCCGATGAAGCGGAGCGGCTGGACAACAACGGGTTTTATGAAGCCTTTGCAGACTGGCTTGAGTCACAAAGTTATTCTGGCACCCTCCCGACTTTGGCATCTGGGAAAACGGCTGTGTCGATTGAGGCGTTGGGGTGGGCTTTTATTTATGAAAGTGGCGAATCACAAACCGCCATTTATCGCATTCAATGCAAACTAACCTATGAACAGAGCGCATAAAATGCGCAATCAGAAAAGGAGTTGGACATGAGCAAGATTAAACGAAGTCAGGTGATGACCTTCTTGAACACGACACCGTCATCTTCCCCGACCTACAACCTGATCGGCAGTGGGGTCACCGCCGGATCGATCGCCTACAATCCCAAAGTGGAAGAGGAAACTTACATCCACGAGGACAATGCCACCGTGACGGTGGAAGGCTACGCACCAAAACTGCCTTTGGAGGCAGTTGCTGTGTCAGGCGATGCCGTCTTTGAGTTCATCGATGGGCTGCGGATTGCCCGGGCTGTGATGGCGGACGCGGAGACGGACGTGGTCAATGTTTGGGCTTATAAAGAGGGCGGCCCGACCGCCTATCCTGCTGAAAAGCAGACAGTCTCCATCCAGATCGACGAGTTCGGCGGCGATGGTGGGGCGAGCGCAAAAATCAATTACACCATCAACTACATCGGCGATCCTATTCCTGGCACCTTCAACGCATCAACCAAAGCCTTCTCAGCACCCTAAGGAGGGGACATGCCTAAAGTCAAGCGAAGCCTGTTCAAGACCTTCCTCAACACGGGGACGATTGAAGCTCCGGTCTGGTCACTGATCGGCAGGGGTGTCACGGCGGGTTCGATTGCATATAACCCGAAGGTTGAGGAAGAGCACTACATCCATGAGGACAGCGCGACGGCTGTGGTGGAGAGCTATTCGCCAAAGTACGCCATTGAGGCATCAGCCATTGACGGTGATGCGGTCTACGACTATCTGGACGCCCTCAGGATCGGTCGGTCAGTGTTTGAGGATGTGGTCACGGAGGCGGTGAACGTGTGGGCGTATAAGACGCCGATCGCTGGCTACTATCCGG
>Ga0123335_1003892_pt1 | contig 20080 bp, 12 predicted proteins | sample BiotimSIPDNA_2_FD_89707 | JGI IMG/M metagenome (GOLD analysis project Ga0123335, IMG submission 89707) | Anaerobic biogas reactor microbial communites from Washington, USA - Biogas_R2 time_0 SIP DNA | ecosystem: Engineered > Bioreactor > Anaerobic > Unclassified | place: Washington, USA...
ATCCGAATGTTCTTTCAAGGGGATTCCCCCGTGCCTGGACCAGCAAAGTACGTTCTATGCAGGATGGATCCCCGGAACAGGCAAGATGCTTCACGGCTTACTGGACCACACTGGAATCTTACTTTAAAATTACGGGGAACGTTCCCATGTTTAGATTCCTGCGGGAACAGTGCAGAGACGGAGAAACCCTTTGTGGCGGTGGCGGGAACATGAACTATCACGGGTACCACTTTGATGTGGATTCTGAAAACATGGCCTGCCTGACCTTATCCGGTGAAGCGTCCGAAATCCTCTTTTTTCGGGTTTCACCATCGTTCCTTGAAGAAAAGACAAATGTGGCGTTACAGGAGGGACTTTAAGAAATGAGGACCGTGTTACAACGCGTTTCTTCCGCTTCGGTCATGGTTGAAGAATGTATCGTTGGTGAAATCGGCCGGGGGCTCGTGGCATTGATCAGTGTTGAAGAAGGGGATGCGGAACGAGATGCCATTTATATCGCAGAAAAAATAGCCACCACAAGGTTTTTTAATGATGCCGACTATAAGATGAATCTTTCGGTCCTTGATGTGGGGGGCAGTGTGTTGGCCATTTCACAATTCACGTTGCACGGGGATTGTCGGCGGGGCCGGCGCCCTTCCTTCGTATCCGCGGCAAAACCCGAAATAGCGGTACCCTTGTACGAAGCAGTGTTGAACCGGCTGCGGACGTACTTCAAACTGCCCGTCGCCACCGGCATATTCGGGGCGCACATGCAGGTCATGCTGATTAATGAAGGTCCGGTGACTTTGTTATTGGATTCGCGCAAAATCTTTTAAAGATGATGGTCCGTAAGGAGAGGAATTTGCTGGTATACCTGTGGGAGGGAATGGCGGAGAGGGTGGGATTCGAACCCACGGTACGGTAAAACCGCACAACGGCTTTCGAGGCCGCCGCCTTCAACCACTCGGCCACCTCTCCGGGGAAACGCAATTGTATCAAATAGACTCGTATCGTTCCACTTTGACAGAGTGAAAATTTTCCGTTGGCGACCAGAAACAGGTATAATCCCATCGTTTTCCATCCAGTCAATTCCCTGAACACGATTGCGGCAAATCGCAATTCTTGAGTGGGGCCTGATTCACAACGATACAATCCCAAGTCCCGTATGGGGCAAAAAAAGGAGAATCCTATGTCAGACAGTCGAATATTCAATTTTTCTGCGGGTCCCGCCACCTTGCCGCTTCCCGTTTTGGAACAGGCACAGGCTGAGTTGCTTTGCTATCCCGGGGCGGGCGCGTCCGTAATGGAAATCAGCCATCGCTCAAAAGCCTTCGCGGGCATTCTTGAAGAAGCGAAATCCAATCTTAAAACCCTGCTGGGTGCCTCAGATGAATATCACGTGTTGTTTACCCCGGGCGGCGCCACCATGCAATTCTCCATGCTGGCCATGAATTTTTTGAAGGGCGGCACGGCGGACTACATAAACGTCGGTTCCTGGGCCTCAAAAGCCATGAAAGAGGCCGCTCGATGCGGCACGGTGAGAACCGCCTGGAGCGGCAAGAACGAAAACTATGTCCGTGTTCCCGCCAATAGCGAGTTGGACCTGGATCCGAAGGCCGCCTACGTCCATTTCACGTCCAACGAAACGATCCAGGGCATTCAGTTTTCTTCTGAACCGGAGGTGAACGGTAAGCCGCTGTTTTGCGACGCCTCATCGGACTTTCTCTGCCGTCCCACGGATATCAACAAGTATGCCCTGCTCTACGCGGGCGCCCAGAAGAATATTGGTCCGTCGGGAACCGCCGTGGTCATACTTCGCAAAGATATGCTGGATCAGGTACCCGAAAACCTGCCCCCGCTCCTGGACTATAAAAACATGGTGGAAAATGATTCCCTATACAATACACCTGCCACATTCACGATATACATCATTTCCCTGGTAAGCCGGTGGTTGCTGAAAGAAATCGGCGGCCTTGAGAAGATGTACGCCATTAACAAGGATAAGGCGAAACTGCTCTATGACGCCGTTGACGCCAGCGGCGGTTTCTACCGAGGTCACGCCCTGCCCGACAGCCGTTCCATCATGAATGTTACTTTCCGGGTGGGAACGGAGGAACAGGAAAAACAGTTCCTCTCGCAAGCCGCGGCTGCCGGACTCGACGGATTGAAAGGCCACCGGTCGGTCGGCGGCTGCCGGGCCTCGATCTACAATGCCATGCCCATGGAAGGGGTGGTCGCGCTGCGCGACTTCATGCTCGAGTTCCAGCGGGTAAACGGATAAACGGCGGAATCCAACGCCGGACAAAGATATGTCACGATTGAATCGCATGGGCGCCGGGTCGCTATCGTCTACAACACAATGGCGGCCCGGCGCGTTCTATTGGAATCCTGCCGCCCGCTTGCATTACGATGCAGGTGTCAAGCCGGGATATGGAAAAAAGGCGTTGTTCCCAGGAATGAAAGGACCAGAAGATGAACAAGGAAACTATGACTTCCCGAGAGCGCGTGCTGGCCGCTTTGAATCATACTGAGCCCGACCGTGTTCCCATTGATCTGGGCGGCAACCAGACCGGAATCCACAAGTTCGCCTATCTGGAGTTGCTCCGGCATCTCGGTATGCAAGACGAAATGCGCATCATGGACGCGGTACAGCAGCTGGCCCAGCCCTGCGAGGAACTGTTGCGGCGCTTTCATGTGGACACGCGCTACATCGCCGCAGGGGCGGCATCGGATTGGAAGGGCGGTATCGTTCAGGAGCGCAGGGATGGACGGCTCTGGCATGACCTGGTGGATGAATTCGGGGTGCGCTGGTCCATGCCTGACGACCAGCCGTATTTCATGGACATTACCCTTCATCCTTTGGCGGGCGCGGCGATAAGCGATATCAAAGATTATCCTTTCCCGAAGGGAGATGATCCGGGACGTTTCCAGGGGTTGCGGGAAAGGGCCTTGCTCTTAAAAAAGGAAACCCCCTACGCGGTAGTGAGCGGCATATCCGGGGTTATCTATGAAACCTGCTGGTATATGCGCGGCCTGGAAAACTGGTACATGGACATGATGATGAACCCGGAATTTTGCGAGGCTCTGCTCGATCAGACCCTGCAGTTCTGGCTGGATTGGTTCCGTGTTTTTCTGGACGAGGTGGGGGATGTGGTGGATGTGATCATGATAGGCGATGATCTGGCGGGGCAGGGAGGTCCATTGTTTAATCCGGATACCTACCGGACTATTGTAAAGCCCAGGCAAAAGCGTCTCGTCCAGTATATCAAGGGGCGCACACAGGCGAAAATCTGGTATCACACCTGTGGTGCGTGTGCGGGCTATATACCCGATCTGCTGGACAACGGGATAGACATTCTGAATCCGGTGCAGATAAGCGCCGCAGACATGGACCCCGCAGTTCTGAAGCGGGAGTACGGCGACCGCTTATCCTTTTGGGGCGGCGCTATTGACGCCCAGCACATTTTGCCCGTTGGCTCGCCGGAAGATGTCAGGCAGGCGGTGCGCGAAAACCTGCAGGCCTTAAAACCCGGCGGAGGATATGTGTTCAACAATGTGCACAATATTCAGGCCGGCGTGCCGCCGGAGAATATCGTCGCCCTGTATGACGCGGCTTATGAGTTCGGATTTTACAGATAAGCCCTGTCTACTTCACATTGGTCTTGTCGCGTACCTGGTTTGATTCACATCTGTAGATCCGGTTAATGGTGATAAACCTCAAAAGGAGCCATTAATCCGTACTCAAGGGAGAAGTAATCCCCTCCCGGCGGTGGTCCGGCTTCGGGAGCGTTATTCCAGGAACCCGGATGGGTCAGGCCGACGCTTCCTTCCCCGAAATGCGGTCCGAGCGTATTGCGAAGGGAGCCGCACACGATCACTTCTACGACATTGGCGCCCGCTTGTACCTGGTCCGTAATGTCGCATTCCATGGGAGGTGTAAAAATATGTCCGGCTTCATTCCCGTTTACCAGGACCCGGGCAACAACACCTCGCCAGGACGGCAGGGTGAGCACATATCTTCCGGAAGGCTGTGTGATATCCAGCGTTGACGTATACGCCACACGGTGCCCATACAGCGGGAGTCCCTGCGTTTTCCAAGCGCCGGGGGCAAAAGGCGACGGCGGTATGATTACGAAGCCCTTTTCCGTTGCCTTAAGCGAAAAATCGCCCAGGATGTGCGCGGCCTCAATTTCATGGAATATGCTCATGGGCCGGGCTTTGATAGTTAGCGCATTCTCTCCGATTTGGGCCACTTTGGCAATATCGATTCTGGGGAAGGTGCCGTCAAGCCATCTTTCATCGGATGCCTCTGTCACCGGAACGCCGTTGCAGGTGACGGTGTACAGGTCCGGCCGCTCAATGACGGCAAAGAGTCTTTCAGGTACGGCCTCTTCAAGGGTAAAGTGATAAACGGCTTCGAAACCGCTTTCATCCGTGAATTCGGTCCGGAGCAGTTCATCCCGGAACTGTACGCAATGGTCCCAGATATTGCCGCGCAGGCCGTTTTGTTTGAAGGTGATATCCGCGGCCTTTTTCCAGAAGACGCTGGAAGCATTTTCACCGCCGGCCGTTACATCCACATAATCCAGGATTAGGTTATTGTCATCCAGGCGGCGGGCGGTTATTGCTGATAAGGGAATGGCAACTCGGTCGAAGGAGGCCTCAATGGGCGCTTCGGCGGGTACGGCGGTCTTGTCGATAAACAGCAACAGGCTTCCGCACGGTGGCAGGCTGAAGGATACTTCACGCCCTGCTTCCGGAGTTTCCACGGAGGGGTAACTCCAGATGTGGCCGGTTTCAGGATCGGCCTTGCGAATGCCGCCCGTGCCGACAGCCATCACCTTCCCGGAGGCTATGTTTTCATTACTGGTGTTGATGATAAAAAGAATATCACCGTCTTCCAGTTGGCGCCTGTGATGGTAGAGTATGCCCTTGTTTTCAGGGTCAGGTACAATGCGCAGGGATGGATTACAATGAGAGAGAACCTGTCCTGTCAACTCATTGGCGGGTACGAGTTGCCAATTGGCGTGGCTTCTCAGAGATGCGCATATTCCGCTGGGGCCGCCGTCAAGACAGGAAGGCAGGTCAGGGCCGGCGCAGGAAAATACTATGCCGCCTTTGTCCAGAAATTCCTGGAGCAGGCTGGCAACGGGACTGTTTATATTTTCCATCTCCGCCGGAATAACAACCACTGTGTACAGGCATTCGCCTACCTGGAGGGCGGGTTTCCCCTCCAACTCCGCAATAGCGCCGTGCGACTTTATAATGGCTTCGCTTCCCAGGTCAAAGGCAAGTTGTTCTTTGGCCAGCATGGTTACAAGGGTCTGGAAACCCTCCCCGATCGCGTTCAGCCTTCCCGTATCTGTAAAGTGATGCATCCATGCCGAGGTGGTCGGTTCCAGTACTACGCAGCGGTTGATTTGCCGGCCTTGTGAGAGTGCGGAAGATATCCGTGCAAAATAATCCACCAGCACATGATAGGATTCCATCCAGGGGGAGTGCTGGGAAAATGTCGGCGGGTAGTCGCGTTTGCGCGCCCCGCGCAGGGAAATCATGGAAAGATGCTCGTTCAGGGTGTTAACGCCCAAAGCCAGCAGCCAGTCGCCAATACGCTTATAATCTTCAAAGCGCATCTCCGCGCTGCTTCCTCCGTATGCCTCGCAGAGGGTGCGTGTGTGGCCGCCCTGGCGCGCGACACTGGCCAGTTCGATGACGGCCCGGACATTGCCGAATTGGGCATGGGGTCCTTCAGAGTATTGGTTGAATAGGGTGTCTATGCCTGGGCGTTGCTGCCAGAAACTCATGGACATATTATCGGGAACGGAAGCGCAGTTCGGCCATTCGTGCTCCCAGTAATGGCCTGTGAAATCAAGGTTGTTGCGGGCGCAATACTCATAATACGGTTTTGCCCAGCGCTCCACGAACAACTCATTCAGGGTGTACAGGTAATGATGACGAAAACGCCGGCCTGCCTCGGAATCGTCGCGCAGATGGGGCAGCCCGGCAAGAAATTCCTCATTCCAGCGCTGCCGATACTGTTCAGGCAGGTCCGGCGTCCAGTGAATATCGCCGCAGGGTTTGAGGTGGGGCTCGTCGGTGAACGAACCGGGAATAAGGCTTCCCAGGGCGGGGCCGAACCGGTCTTTATAAGCGTCCAGGGTAATCGCGAGGAAAGTTTCCGTGACACCGGGGCGCAGCAGGTCGACGTATGTCTTCCCGCCGAACCAGGGGGACGGGGCGGCTTGCTCCACGCGGGCGATGAGGAAATCGCCTTCCGCCACCGCGTCGGCATCCGAAAGTTCCCTGGTCACATCCTGATAGCCCGTTTCAGTTTTCTTGTAAACGGCAAGGATGTCCTTGTGGGGCATTTTGACCTTGTCTTCCTGGCGTAGTGTCAGGCCGAGTCCACGGGATTCTTGCATTATCTCAGGCACATTGCCGCCCGCAAAGCCGGAAGGATAGGAATTCTCGTCATAGATCCAGACCAGCATGCCCCGCTCCTTTGCCGCGGCCAGGGTCGCCTCCCATAAGCCGAACCACGTGTCCGACAGGTAGGGCGTCATCAAGCCGGGGCGCGGATGGACCCATACCTGGCGGATATGCTGTCGGGCAAGCACGTCCAGCGATTCCACCACCTGTTCAGGTGTTAACATATCATTCCAAACCCACAACGGTCCGGAAGTATATTCCGGGGCTGGGTTTTGGAAGAGTGCGGTTACTGTATTAATGTCGTTTGCCGGCACGGAAGCGGCCGCTGAAAAAAGAAGCAAAAAAGAAGCAAGCATCATGATGAATTCCTTGTCCTGATAACAACAGGATTTCTAGAGGTTAAACCGATCCGTGAGAAAGGCCTTTTAAACTATGCTTATTGTGGCATACTAGGGCAGGAACCGACAAACGCGGATGTCAAACAAGGCCAGATTCTTCGCGCCGGCAAGTCTGGGAGACAAGGCGTGGGGTTGCGCCTGGTACCAGAAAACCGTGGACACTATGTTTTTCTGAAGGGATTATAAGAGGTATCTTCTGGAATCGTGCAGTAATACAACGGAGTCAACGCATTTTTAGGAATGTTTCCGATGAAATACTATCCGCCTGTTAATAAACTGGCAGGATGGAGCAAAAAAACGGTAATATTAAGGTTCTTCAGAATTGTGAAGTGGAAAGAGGTTATAACATGTATCTGACAATGAAACATCATAAGGAGCGTAGATGCAATGAAACCCCAAACGCTATTACTTTCTATGGTCTGGGCGATTGCCAGTGTATCTCAGGCATTCGCGGTGAGTAATCCCATGTCCGATCTGTGCCGGCTGAAGGATGCCGATACGCGCTCCATCAGCCCGGAGAATTTCACCGGCGAGAAGGGGAAGGGCGGGATGGCCACCCTGGAAACAGGAACCGCAGCCCGTGCTGCGCGAGAACTGGGTGTGGGCTGGAAGGTTAACCCTTATGTTCACATAGAACCGGGCGCCACATTTACGCTGGGTGAAACAACGGGGATGGGAGTGATTAACCACATCTGGATGACGCCTGTGGGGGATTACAGGCTCATGATATTCCGTTTTTATTGGGATGGCGAGGATGTTCCCTCGGTGGAGGTGCCGGTCGGTGATTTCTTCGCAGCCGGGTGGGGCATGGGTAATGAGCCGCGCATTTCTTCCCTGGCGGTTTGCGTGAATCCCCGCAGCGGATTTAACAGTTACTGGCAGATGCCGTTCCGGAAGGGATTCAAAATCACCATGGAGAATCTGGGCGAAAAGCGGGCCACTGTTTATTACCAGATAGACTATTCCCTTGAGACAGTGGCCGATTATGCCCCCTATTTCCATGCCCAGTTCAGGCGTGTAAATCCCCTGCCGGATAAGGTGGACTACACGATCGTGGACGGCATTCGAGGGAACGGCCATTATGCGGGAACCTATCTGGCCCGTGGTGCGAACAGCCCGGGATGGTGGGGGGAAGGAGAAATCAAGTTCTTTATCGACGGCGACACGACCTTTCCCACCATATGCGGTACGGGCGAAGAGGATTATTTTTGCGGATCCTACTGCTATAACGAAAAGAAAGAGGGGGAACGATATAGTTATGAAGGCTTCAGCAGCCCCTATACGGGTTTTTATCATGTGCCCTATGAAGGCGTGCAACGCCGGGTAGGTCAGTACCGATGGCATATTGCCGACCCGGTCAGGTTCAAGGAGGATCTGCGCGTGACCATACAGAGCCTTGGCTGGCAAAGTGAAGGGCGTTACTTGCCGTTGCAGGATGATCTCGCGTCCGTGGCGTACTGGTATCAGATGGAACCTCATAATCCTTTTCCTGCGCTTCCAGCCGCAAAGGATCTGGTTGTCAGTGAGTAAATGAACGATCGGAGCGTCATGCTCGAAGCGAGTGTGTATGCAGGTTGTTGCCCATCGTTAATTTGATAAGAGAATAGAACCAACAGGAGCGATTCATAGTATGATGACAAAACATGTGTTCCCCTATCTGCTCATGGTGTTTTGCGGCCTGTCTGCCATGGATGTTATGGCAAATCCCATGGAAGGTCTTTGCGCGCTCAAGGATGCCGACACCCGTTCCATCAGCCCGGAAAACTTCACCGGGGAAAAGGGCAAGGGAGGCATGGCTACCTTGGAAGAGGGTACCGCCGCGCACGCGGCTCGGGAATTGGGGCAGGGATGGAAGGTCAATCCCTACGTCAACATCGAGCCTGGTGCCACAGTTGTACTGGGCGAGACAACGGGTATGGGGCATATTAATCATATATGGATAACGCCCACTGGCGAATACCGAACAACGATTTTACGCTTTTACTGGGATGATGAGATATCCCCTTCCGTGGAAGTGCCCGTGGGCGACTTCTTCGCCGCGGGATGGGGAATGGGCAAGGAACCACGCATTACATCGCTGGCGGTCTGTGTGAATCCGCGTAGTGGATTCAACTGTTACTGGCAGATGCCGTTTCGTAAGGGATTCAAAATTACCATGGAAAATATGGGCGAGAAAAAGGCGCGGGCCTTCTATCAAATAGATTATACCCTTGAATCCGTGCCGGAAGACGCCCCCTATTTTCATGCTCAGTTCCGAAGAGTCAATCCACTGCCGGAAAAGTCAGTGTATACCATCGTGGACGGCATAAAGGGCCGGGGGCACTATGTGGGCACCTATCTCGCGCACGGCGCCAACAGCCCGGGCTGGTGGGGAGAAGGTGAAATCAAGTTTTTTATCGACGGCGATACAGAATTCCCCACCATCTGCGGTACCGGGGAGGAGGATTACTTCTGCGGCTCCTACGGATATAATGAAAAGGAGGATGGCGACAAATATACATACGAAAATTTCAGCAGCCCCTATACCGGATTCCATCACATTCCTTTTGAAGGCGTTCAACGGAGATTTGGACAATACCGGTGGCATATAACGGATCCAGTGTGTTTCAAGCAGGACATGCGCGTGACCATTCAAAGTCTGGGATGGCAAAGTGAAGGCCGCTATCTTCCCCTGCAGGATGACCTGGCGTCCGTGGCCTACTGGTATCAAGTGGAACCGCATGCGCCTTTCCCGGAGTTACCAGGGGGAGATGCTCTTGCGATCAAAAACTAACCGTCCTAGAAACTAGTTCATCCGTAATAGGTGCCCTGTGTAAAGAGGGGTACCTTTTTGAAGGTTGACAGCAGGATGTGTGTTGGGATTACTTTGCTGCAGGGGTGGCCGGAAGTTTAGGCTTGGAAGACAATAGAAAGGTTGCAAGCAGTTTGAGCGTTCTGCGCGGGTTTTTGATGAATGTTACTAGATGCGTGAAAAGAACCCGAGGACGCAGATAAAAATACCGGTACAGACGTTGCCTCCGTTTATTCGCAATATGGTAAATGTCAAGGTTCTTGTAAGCACATCGGAATGGGATTAGGCTGAAATCGATGTCTTCAGATATCTGCTCAAAATAGGGCGTGGTAGCAAACGGTTCCAGTGTGTTCACGGTAATGAAATCCAAGGGGGAATCAAGAGCGCCTTTAATCGTAATTTTGAAGTCGTCTTCTGTTTCAAAAGGGGCGCCAACCATGAAAAAAGCGAGTGTTTCTATCCCGGAATGCTGAATTAGTTTGAGCTGCGGGTTGATGATTTCCGGCGATATACCCTTGTTTAACTTGTTAAGAACGTTTTGTGAGTAACTTTCAATGCCGATCATGATTCGCTTACAACCTGCCTTGAACATCCAATCGAGCATCTCTGCGTCGATTGTGTCGATTCTCGAAAGACAAGTCCATGGAATGTCAAGATTCTTTTTGATAAGCAACTTGCATATGGAGATTACACGGGACTTGTCGCAGGTGAAGATATCGTCGAGGAAACGGACGATTTTAATGCCCTTTTCTTTCAGGTAATGTATTTCAGCGACCACACTTTCAGGAGAGCGATAGGACACAAAGCGACCGTAGGTCGTGGTGCAATAGTTGCAGGAAAACGGACATCCGCGTATGGACAGAATCGCCGCGCACGGACCGCCCAGAAAGGCTTCTTCATAGTGGGATATGTCCACTAGGGAGGGGTCGGGAAACGGGAGGTCATCAGTGTTTTCAATGCGTTCTTCAGGGTTGTTAAAAAGGCTGCCATCGCTTCTGCGACCAGCCAAACCAGGGATTGTGTCCACGGGTGTCCCGTTTTTGATTGCCTCAAGATATTGCGACAACGGCAGCTCGGGCTCACGGCGCAATACGAGATCTATGGCGGTTTTTTTTAGCAACTCATCGGGAAATCCGGTGGGATAATAGCCGAACACTGCTAGCGGTATTTTGTGGAAATGTTCTTTAATCTTTGATACACAGTCCAGATCATCGCCAAATACTTTTATGCCCATCAAGACAACGATCAGGTCAGGTTCATAAGTGTCAATGCGTTCTATAACAGTGTGCAAATCTGCCCTTTCCGCGATTGCATCGAGAACCTTCACGTTGACTTGATTCCATTCTCGCACGCAGGTCGCCAGGGAAAGCAGATCATAGGGAGGCAACATATACTCAGGAGAGTAATAACTGCACATGTAACGGCGCATTATCGGCAGTTCATGCGGCGGATTTAAAAAGAAAATCTTCATCTTGATAGTATCCGAAAAGAAAAAGATAAATTGCAGCAGGAATTTGTACAGGCGAAGCCGCTTATAGTTCCTCTCCTCTCCTCTGCTCGGTTTATGGCACATATTTGCTTTATCCGGCAGGTGGCAGGTAAGCCCGCTGTTGTTAAATATTTGCTTGTGAAACGATACGAGAGGGTTTTAACCCACTGTTTGACAGAGGGTAATTTAAATATACCACCTAACACATACCATTCGGAGATGACAACCAACCTGTCTCGGAGCAGATGAAATGATCATAAATAACAAGCCTGGATAGAGTGAAATGTATTTTAACACGCTGTTTCAAGGGGATGCAATTTATGAAAAATAGGCCTTGAAAAAATAGGCCTTGAAGATTGTGCTATAATAAATTTCAATAGTTTTGCATCAGACAGAGGCGTACATATTGCCCGCTATACCAGACATGGTTTGTGGCGGCGGAAGTGACAAGGGCCTGTTCTATTATTGGGAAAACCCGGAAAAACAAGGGAAAAAGCCGGCAAAAAGTGCCCAATGAACGGCAACTCCTGTGTGAAAAGCCGCGGATACTTGCTATTATTTCGGGGTGCAGGCAATTTCGGTTTATATTTGAAGGCATTATGAATATCTTACTTATTAACCCGCCGGGTGAAAATGTAGTTGCCGAGTTTCAAGACTCCAAAGGCAAGGGGTTTCTTGAAGTGGATGACTTTGGCAAGTTTCCTCCTTTGGGAGCGCTGTATGTGCTGTCCTACGCTGAGAAATATCTGCCGGATCACCATTTTTATTTTCTGGATTGTGTGGCGGAAAAAATATCCCATGCAGATTTGCCGGAACGGTTGGCGGAAATTGCCCCGGATATTATCGGAGTGACAAGTTTTACCATTTCCCTGATGGATGCGATAAAGGTGGCCGAAGCTGCACGCGATGTAGTACCGGGCGCGCATTTGTGTCTTGGGGGGCATCATGCTACGGATTTCCCGCTTGAAGCGGCAAAACTTGACGAATTCGACTCGATAGTCGTGGGAGAAGGGGAGCAGGCATTTGCTTCGTTGATTGAAAACATAGCAACTGGAAAGGAGATTACCGGAATAGCCGGAGTGTATACCCGGGATACGATTGAGGCGCATGCGCGGCTCAACGTGCGGGATCCACGATTCCGTGGATCCATGCCGGTGCCCCCTGCGTATATAGAAGATATTGATATACTGCCTCCACCCGACAGACACCACGTTGCGCATATTAACTATCACAGTGTGGTCGGCATGGATGCTCGGCTTGCCACCATGATTACCAGCAGGGGATGCCCCTGCAAATGCACTTTTTGCAATGTGCCATGCAAGCAATACCGTCCCAGAAATCTGGGGCTTGTGATGGATGAAATAGAGGAATGCAGGCGCATGGGGTACAGGGAATTTCATTTTTATGACGACCTTTTCAATATTACTTCACGTCGTTTAGAGGAATTTTGCCTGGCTTTGAAGGAAAGGAATCTGTCTGTTGTATGGGATTTTCGTGGACGTGTAACCGGCGTGACCCGTGAGTCACTGGCTTTGGCAAAGAGTCTTGGGTTGCGGTTGATTTTTTTTGGTGTTGAAACGGGATCAGACGAGGGGCTTCGGCTTCTTAACAAAGGATGCTCCATTGCTCAAATCCGGCAGGCCTTCCAATGGTGTCGGGAACTTGGTATTAAAACTGTCGCCGATTTCATGATCGGATTACCCCATGAAAAATCCGTGGATGACGTGCGGGAGAACATAGATTTCTTGATATCACTGCGGCCGGATTACGCCCAGATCGGCATCATGAACTTGTATCCACATACCGAGATATATTCGCAGGCGGTTGAAAAGGGATTGGTGGAGCTTAACCGTTGGAGCGAATGGGCAAAAAATCCTACACGTGATTTCAGAGTCGAACACTGGACGGAATTCCTTTCTGAAGAGGAACTGGTTCGGCTTCACAGGGAATCCTATCGGCGGTTCTATTTCAGACTCTCCTATATTATGCGAAGCATCGTAGGTCTCCGTTCTTTTCATGAATTCAAATCCAAGGTAACGGGTGCTCTGAAACTTCTGATACTCCAATAATGTCGGTTCTTTTAACTGAAGGTTTTGTCTGTGGGTCGTTTTGAAAAGAGAGAAGGAGAGGTGCCCGCGATGCGTGCTGGCGTTGACAGCGGCGGCGAACATTCAAGAAAAGCGCAATCCAAAAATGCGTCCATTATTATCCCTGTTTACAATAGGACGGATGATCTTCTTAAACTCTTGGCGCAGTTGAAGGTCCAGAACAGAAATGATTTTGAACTTGTAGTCGTAGATGACGGTTCCTGTCCGCCTGTTTCGGAGTCATTGATCGTTTCAAATTATCCCTTTCCCGTCCTATTAATACGGCATCACGACCAGCGTGGAATAGCGGCCGCAAGAAACACCGGTATAGCATCTTCAAGTGGCGAGTTAGTGGTGTTTATCGACAGCGATGCTTGTGTTGCTGACCCCGATTGGTATGAAAAACATATGAGGTTATATCGGCGTGCCGAGGACATGGCACGGAAGAAAAATAAAACCTCGTATGTTTTTCACAGCGAGGTATACGGTATTTCAGAATCTTATATTGGTCGGGTGGATACCTATGCAAACTGGCTGGGATCTTGTATGAAGAAGGCTTGCCTGATAAGGGACAGGCATGTCCCCATGAATAATACGAGCATGCACAGAAGTGTATTTTCGGCCGTTGGCATGTTTGATGAAGAGTTTCGTATCAGCGAAGACATTGAATGGGGGTTCCGCTGCTTGTCCCATGGGGTGGCGCTAATTTATGTGCCCGGCGCTCCTGTAGGGCATTATGATCGCAATACAGTCGGGGGGGTTTGGGACCATTACTACAGGTTTGGCCAGTACACGCCAAAAGTGCGGGCTAGGCATCCGGACGCGCCCAGGTCTTGGCTCTATCCTAAAAACATATTCCAAGCGGTCATTCTGTTTCTGCCGCTTACTTTCCTTAAGACAATTTATATACTCATGCAATGGATTCCCCAGTCGCCCTGGGTTTTTTTATACACTCCCGGCATATATCTGGCCAATGTCGCGAGCTTTTGGGGAATGTGCAAGACCTTGCGTGCGATTGGGTGTAGAAAAAGACAAAAACATATTTCCAGGTAACAACAAGCGCCTAGATGGGGTGAGTGAATGAGCCGCCGGAAAGACACAGAAGAGATATATGTGCATCCAGGTGTCAGGTAAATAGAATGTGTGACGGCAGATTGCATAATATCGCCGTTGGTGGGTAGAAGTTATGCAAAACCTCTGTGATAGAATACACGAAGAGAAACGGCGATCCTTATATGAAGGTTGCTTTTGGAATCTGAAAAGCGGATGAAATGCTAGTCTTCCATGAATAATCAATCGCTGGGAGTGAATAACATCCGGAAGTCATCTTTGGTCTTACGGGGCATGCCACTTGATATATTTTTGATTGTTTTGTCATGTGCCACAGGCTATTTCTTGTGTCGCATATATCACGGTTCACTCGAATATCCGATAGATTATGCCAGTCCCAACACAATGGCAATGCTGGGGCCCGCAGTGTATTTTGCGGCAGGAAATGGATTAGGGGTTTGGGAGCCGGATACCATACCAGGTCTGAGGGATTTTGTCGGTGGCAGGACGAAATCGTTTGTTCCTTCGAATATCCCGTTTGACATTAAAGTATCTCCGATAAGCACGCCTATTGAGCTAACCCATATTTATTATCTCTATACCATAGGGTGGTTTTGGCGATTGTTGGGCATATCTCTGAATACACTCTCTATATATGCTGCGGTATGGTATGCGTTTTCAGCAGGCGCGCTTTACTGTTTGTTTCGTAATGGATTGGGCAGGCTGCTGAGTTTCTTGGGGGTAGTACTGATTATTTCTTCACCGGTATTTTTGCATAACAGCATAATGCTTCGGGATTTTGCGAAGACACCTTTTATCCTTCTAGTCTTGTGTCTGCTGATACGGCTTGTGATTCACAATTTCTCTAATCGAAGCCTTTTGTGCATGGGGGCCCTGATGGGTGTTTTGATGGGGGTGGGAATGGGTTTCCGCCAGGATATGCTGGTCTGTTTGCCCTGGGCCGTTGCGGTCTTTATTGTCGCACAAAACAAGGATGGAAAGTATCTCTGGAAAACCCGTTTCGCTTCAATTATCATATTTCTTTTGATTTTTATCCCTTTGGCACGCCCAGTATTCAAGGGGGCGGCCCTTGAGGGCAATCAGGCTTCTGTGCATGGTTTTTTTCAAGGGCTTTCCGATGAGGTGGAGGCGCGGTTAAATTTTGCTGGGGCCTCATACAACTTTTTGGTGTGGTCGGATTCAGGCCTTTATGCACAGGCAAATGTGTTCGCGCGTCGCATGGGTTTCAAAGACCCAATGGATAATCCCCATACAGCGGAATATCGTCGTGTTCATGGCGACTCTGATGCACCTTTTATTATAAACCCGGGATTGTATTATACCGGCGCGGCTTATGTCAGATTTCAGCGTCAATTAATGCGGGAGGTATTGCTTACCTTTCCAGCGGATATAATAAACAGGGCGTGGCGCGCTGTTGTTTCGCTCTACTCAATGCCTGCCAAGGTGCTGCAGGAGCGATCGTGGCTTGAGCATGGTTTGCCCGGTTTTTTTAAAGGCTTGTATCAATTCCACCACTTCGTCGCTATCTGGCTTCGTTACACGGGATTGCTTTTTGTGGTGGCAACTGTGCTCCTCATCTGTGTTCGCCATTTCAAACGTGCTCTACTGCTTACGGGCATGCTGCTATGGTTTAGCGGATATCCGAGTATTAACTATGAATATCGACTTACGGCTTATCTGCTTTTTATTCCCTATGGAGGAATGCTATTCTGTTTGGAAAGGGTTGGACGATGGATTTATCATACTTCCACTGCCGGGAAAAGGAAGAGAGGAGACTTCCCAGCCGAGGTAAGCAAAGAATGGCCGTGGCAGAGAAGAAAGCCGGTGGTTCATACACTCGCCCTGATTGGTATCCTGTTACTCGTTCTTTTGTTGCCACTTGCGACTGCGCGCGCCTGGCAGCGAATTTCTGTCCAGGAACTGGCAGAAAAACTCTCGGCGTTAGAATTTGAGGAACTAGACACTGAGTCTAAACGACTGGACGGTAGAATTCACGTAATGCCGGACGTTCGGTCCGCCGGATTGGATAGTGCTGTATCGATGGCGTCCGGAGAGACAGCGTGGTTATACGCTGCGGCCGTTTTTGAAACGAAGGGACAGGACATACCCATCGTTATTGAATACGATCAAAAACGGGTCTTTAATGATTTTACCCAACGGCTCACCATTTTGGGGGTGGATGACAATAAAAATGGCCACGTAACCCTTTTCTTCCCTGTGTACGAAACAACAACGATATATGACGCACAGTTATTCGAGGATTTTCTTGGTACTCTTAAGTTTCCTCAATGGCATAAGCAGGTTGAACCGAAAATTCCTTTTGAAGAACAACCAATCTGGCAGCGCAGCAGGTTTTTGGGCATATCTTTTCCGGAATCCTACAAAGATGCATTTAAAGGATTCTATCGTGTCAAGGATGTGGAGGATCTTCGTTTCCTGCCGTTTTTTCAGGTACCGGATACCATCTCCTTTCTTCGCGATCACAAAATAGGGCCCTTGGAAAAATGTATGCGGGAATATTCAGCAGCATCACCGTCTTGCGTGAATTGATCTTCCCAAAAATTTCCAGCCTTGATATCATATTATGCGGCATGTATATCTCTTGGTAATGTTTGGCTCTTGTCACGGAATAATGCTACTATTTTGCTCTCCAATGTAAACGAGGTCAACAAGGTATACGCCCAAGATACAGGCAATTGACAACTGGTGGCGTATTCCAATAAACGCGCCCGTTAATGCAAGGTATCATGAACGAAATCATTAAACTAGACCATGTAACCAAGCGTTTCCCAGCCCGACGGGGTTCGCGCGACCTGCGGGGCAAAGGCGGGTTGGGCGACTGGATAAAGGGGCGTAAAGAGGGAAAATTTACTGCATTACATGATATTTCACTCGCCGTGGCGCAGGGAGAATCCCTGGGTATTATAGGCAAGAACGGCTCGGGGAAAAGCACGCTGCTCAGTATTATTGCGGGGGTTACAGTGCCTTCTGAAGGCATGGTGCAGGTTTATGGAAGGGTGGCATCGCTGCTCGAATTGGGGGCCGGGTTCAACCCGGTGCTTACGGGCCGCGAAAACATCTACCTGAATGCGGGACTTTTAGGCATGCGCCAGGCACAGGTGGACGCGGTTTACGATGAAATTGTGCGTTTTTCGGGCATCAGCGAGTTTATGGAACAGCCGGTGGAAACCTACAGCAGCGGGATGTATGTGCGTATCGGATTCTCCGTGGCGGCCTTTGTTAATCCGGATATTTTTATCGCTGATGAGGTATTGGCTGTTGGAGACGCGGAGTTTCAGCGAAAATGCCGCGCCAAGATAGGGGAACTTCGGGAACAGGGCAAGACGATCGTATTCGTGTCCCATGACTTGGGGATCGTCAACACCTTGTGTGAAAGGATCATATTGTTGGACAAGGGGCGTATGGTTCAGCGTGATACGGCGCAAAAGACCATCACCTATTATCTGCGCCAGGTGGGGCGCGAGAAAGGGATACACACGTTTGCGGCGGGCCGCACAGAAGCGGTGTTTTGCGACGGGCGAATTTCGCTTTTCCATGACCAGGAAGAAGTAAGCGCGCCCGCGGGATTTCAGATAGAATTTATCTCGCTGGGGCAAATACAATCCAGTACGGATGCGGAATGGGATATTGAGGAGGGCGACAGTTCCGGGTGTAAGGCTGTTGGCCGAATGTTACGTATGCCTGTCCTTTTGCGGTGGGATATGCGTATTGACAAGGATACCTTGTCGTGGCGGGTCGCTATTGAAGCTGAGCGTGAAATGGCTATTGAGGAGATTACTATTCGGTTTTTTATGCCCATGGCCTATAACCAATGGATGTATGACGGCCAATCGGGTGAGTTTCCTGAAATCATACCCAGTGATACTGCATGGCGTGTCGTTGTTTCCGGAAGCGCGGATATCTCGGAAACGGCCTGCCTTCCTGAACCGGGTTCCGGATTGCCGCCGGCCATGTTTCATGTGGAATCAGAATACGAACGCTTTCGCCTGTATTGGATGAGTTCAGATTATTTATCCTGCAGCCGGGTCTTGTGTGCCCAAGCCCGATATCCGGAGAAGGATTGTATTTTTCAAAAAGGGAATCACGAATTAGTCGAAACGTGTGTTGCCCTAAACATTCTTGAAGATCAGGTCGCAGAACACATGGCGGCAAAAAAGATGATCAGAGATGGGGACTTGTCGCTCTCTCTGGACCGAGGAAAGGTCATTATCAACTGGAAAGGTGTTTGCATCACCTGGCTGCATCATCTTTATACATCCGTTTTGATAGGCGGTCTCTGGAATGACAGCATGAATTTGCATTGGGGAAAATTCATTCGCAATGCTGATGGTATTTTGCAAAAGGGAGAGTCCAGACGTTTTCCCTTCTCTCAGGAATGGGAGGTGGGGATAGAAAATGGGGTACTTCTATTGCGAATATGGATGCAGAGCGAAACGGAAATGGACCTGCAGGAAATGCAAACGAGTATTATATTACCAGCTTCCTATACGCGGTGGAAAACGGATCACGAACAGGGAAGTTATGGTGAATATACTGCCGGCATGAATGATTGGATTCACTGTAACCGGATTTATGAGCCGGGAAAAGTCATATACGCCGGCGGTAGTGATATGCCTGCAGTGGAAATGCGCGTCAGCGATGATTGTCCTGAGGTGCGTATGACGGCCATTAATACCGGATATCAGGAGCAGGGAAGGGTGCTCCAGGCTTTGCGCACTTCAGAAAAAGGGTGTTTCCACCTGCCGGCCGGCCGACATCTTTATTTTTCTGGTACGATCAGGTTACTGCCCGGGTTTGAACTCTAATAAGGGAATATTTAAAGTAGAGTCATGCACAAAGAGATGTACACAAAAACGAGGAGACGCGTTCTGACGAGACGTGGCGTAATGTGGCTTGGTCAAACATGCAATCAACGGTGTTATTTTTGTTACTTCATAAATCGCATTACAGATCATAAGCATCCGGAACATGCGTTTATGTCACTTGAAAAAGCGAAACATATTTGTTACACACTGCGACATTTTTTCGGTAACACATCAATCGACATACAGGGCGGGGAGCCAACCATATATCCTTCCATATTAGAACTGGTGCGTTACTGCAGGGACATTGGACTTATCCCGACACTGATTACGAATGGACTTGTGCCTGCCAAATCGGGAGTCATTGAAGCGTATCGAGATGCGGGATTGCGGGATTTTTTGGTAAGCCTTCACGGCATTGGCGACATCCATGATGAGGTAGTCGGGGTAAAAGGCGCGCATGAAAAAATACTGGCGGCTTTGGAGCGGATGCGCGTGTTGAACTTTCCATTCAGAATCAACTGCACCATGTCCAAGCCTGTGGTTCCTCTTCTTCGGGAAGTGGCTCGGTATGCGGTTGATTACGGAGCATATGCTGCCAATTATATAGCGTTTAATCCGTTTGGAGACCAGGAAGCCGGTAGGCGTTGTGCCGATACTGTTTCACGCTATACAGAAGTGCGCGATCAACTTACCGGCGCCATGGATATTCTGGAGAGCGCCGGCATCGAGGTAAATGTCAGGTATCTTCCTTTTTGCATGGCTGAAGAACGCCACAGGAAGAACTTCTATAATTTTCAGCAGCTGCCCTATGATACCCATGAGTGGGATTATCAAAGTTGGTCCTGGACAATGAGCGCCCCCCAGCTGCGGAAGGAGGGCGGTAATATGCCGCCCTTTTTAATCGGAGGGCCCTACAGCCGGAGTCTGTTAAATGCGGATGCCTTGTATATACGGGACCACTATGAGAGAAATCCCCGGATACAGGCTGCAAAGTTCAAAACGCACCAGAT
>Ga0123335_1003893_pt1 | contig 20073 bp, 13 predicted proteins | sample BiotimSIPDNA_2_FD_89707 | JGI IMG/M metagenome (GOLD analysis project Ga0123335, IMG submission 89707) | Anaerobic biogas reactor microbial communites from Washington, USA - Biogas_R2 time_0 SIP DNA | ecosystem: Engineered > Bioreactor > Anaerobic > Unclassified | place: Washington, USA...
ATTCACATGCTACTGAGTTACAGCAAACATATTTTACGAACGGAGTAAACCACAATGATTAAACGCACCTTATCCGGTATTCTGACATTCATTATCATCTGTCTTCCCCTGCTTACTTTGCAGGGCTGCGGCGGGTCGGGAAATACCGGTTCGGCGGACACTACCGCCATAACGGCGGCAGAGACGGAATTTGACCCCTATTACGGTCTGGAACGCAAGGACTTTAACGGCAAAACTTTTACCATGCTGACCCGCGCCGCCTGCGAAAACGTCATATATGTTGAAGAGGACAGCGGCGACGCCCTCAATGACGCAGTCAAATCCCGTAACCGCGCCGTCGAGGAGCGCTACAACATAACAATCAAATCGGTGCCCAAGCCCAACGAGTGGGAGCAGCGCAATGAATTCCTGGCGACGATAACTTCCTCGGTGCTTGCCGGCGACGGTGCATTCGATATCGTTCAGGGCTATGCAGCCACTATAGGCGCGGGCTTTGAGGCGGGGATCTATCTGAACCTCAACGAAATCGACTCGCTGCGTCTTGATCAGCCATGGTGGTCGGAGATCATCCGCGATGAGCTGACGGTAAACGGCATCCTCTACGCCATTACGGGCGATATAGCCTACGACCTTTGGGCTAATACTCATGTCATCTATTTCAACAAGGTTCTGAGCGATTCCTACAAGCTGGAATCTCCATATGAGGCTGTAACCTCCGGCAAGTGGGTATACGATCTCTATCTGTCGATGCTCACCGGACTTTACAGCGACGTGAACGGCGACTCAAAGTCGGGCGAGGAGGACAGTTTCGGAGCGGTATACTATGACTCCCTCTCTTTTGACAACTTCCACAACGCCTTCGGTGTACCATATACAAGGCACAACGACGACGGCAGCGTATCGCTGGACAACTATAACGAGAAGATCATAGCAATAAGCGAGAAGGTATATGACCTTGCGCTCAACAACACCGACATATACTTTACCAACGGCGATGTCCTCTCGACCCGCGATACGGCTCTGAATATTTTCATGGGCGGGCGCGGCCTGTTCCTGCACACCACACTCACCTACTCATCGCGATTGCGCGCCATGGACGACGATTTCGGCATTCTGCCTTACCCGAAGGGCGATGAGGCACAGGAAAGATACTATACCGCCAGCCGCGACGGCCGTTCTATGTTCACCATACCGATAGACGTCGCAGACCCGGAATTCAGCGGCTTCATTGCCGAGGCGCTCTGTACCCTGTCAAGAAGCGAGGTCATTCCCGTTTATCACGACATAGTGCTTAAGGGAAAGACCGCCCGCGACGAGGACTCACAGGTAATGCTGGATATCATCCGTGAGGGCATAATCCTCGACTTCGCCGCCGAATATGCCGTTCAGACCGAACGCGCCGGCTTTATAATCCGCGACTGCATCCAGGGCAAACAGGAAATTGCTTCCTTCTACGCTGCCAATAAAACCAAACAGGAAACAGCATTTGCCAAGTTCCTTGAAGCCTATAAAATCTGATGCTCAAAATCTGTTCGGATAACACGAACAATCAGCAGGAAGGTTATAATATGAACACAATCAAAAGACAGCTTGACGGCAGAGACGGACTTCTGACCGTCGACGCTTTGGCGGAGGGGATATACAGAATACGCCTTCGCCGCTCCCGCCATCAGCGCGAGTCGATGCTGACCCGCTACGGTATCATCAAAACCGAACTTCCCGGCGCGGCTGTTCCCGAGACCGGCGCTGTCAGTGAAGACGGTGTGGTAATAAGCATCGAATCGGGCGGCGTTTCGCTGACACTTGATCTGAGCGACACCCTTTCGGCGTGCTATGAGGACGGCGGCTTCCGGCTGCGAATCCCACTTGAAGCTGACGAAAGGCTCTTCGGACTCGGCGATGAGACGCGGGAGACCCTGATGAAGCGGGGCAGAAAAGCCGATCTCTGGCAGGCAAATGTAAAGAGCTACGGTCCTATACCCTATCTCATGTCCTCCCGGGGCTGGGGTATTATGATGAACCTCACCTACCGCCATTCCTACGACATGGGATGCGACAAAGCCGACGAACTGCGTATCGACGCTTTCCGGGGTATGGCGGATATATATGTCTTCCTGGCGGGGAGCATGAAGGGCGTACTCGATAAATATACCTCGGTTTCCGGTCGGCCGGTTCTGCTGCCGAAAGCCGCCTACGGTCTCACCTTCGTCAACAACGAGGAGGAGGGCGCCCGGGATCTGCTGGAGAACTGTCTCATGTTCCGACGGGAGAAGATTCCCTGCGATATCATGGGTCTGGAGCCGGGCTGGATGTCGAAGCACTACGACTTTTCTACAGACAAAACCTGGGCAAACGAGAGATTCTATCAGTGCTACTGGCTGCCGAAGAACTACAGCGGAAGCTGGTCGATGTTCTACAATCTGCGTCAGATGGGCTATAAGCTCTCGCTCTGGCTCTGCTGCGATTATGACCTCCTTTGGAAGGAGGAGAAAACGGTCAGAGAACAGAAGGGCGCTGATTACGACGGGGCGGAAATCACCGACGAGCACTTCGCCGGCAATATCTACATGGACAAGCTGACCAGACCCGGCGAGGACTGGTTCGAGCATCTGAAACGCTTTGTCGACCAGGGGGCGGCTGCCTTCAAGCTTGACGGCGCGAATCAGGTGCTTGAGCATCCCGACAGGATCTGGGCGGGGCGCTATACCGACGACGAGGTTCATAATGTTTATCCTGTCATCTACGGCAAGCAGATGAAGGAGGGCTTTGAGGAGCACACCGGCAGGCGGGCTCTCATCTACACCCCATCGATGTACGCCGGACAGCAGCAGTACTGCGCTACCTGGGCGGGAGACACCGGCGGCGGATACAAGACAATGATATCTATTCAGAATCTTGCCATGTGCGGCCACACAAACGCCTCCTGCGACCTGGATGTGACACAGCTTTCGAGTATTCACTACTGCTTCCTCATGCCCTGGACCCAGCATCTCGGCTGGCGCAACTGGCAGCACCCCTGGTTCCTCGGCGATGAGCTGGAGGGCATATACCGCGAATACTCCCAGTTAAGAAGCTCGCTGTTCCCCTACATCTACTCGGCGGCGCACAAGGCGGCGGAGTGCGGACTTCCGATAGTCCGTCCTCTCAGCCTTGCCTACGAGGGCGACAGCCGCTTCGACGAGGTACTGAACGAATATATGTTCGGCGACAGCCTGCTGGTCTGCGCATTCGATATGAATATGACACTGCCCGAGGGTCGCTGGACAGACTGGTTCACCGGCAAGACCTATGAGGGCGGCGGCGAGAGCTTCACTTATGACCCGCCGAAGAACAAGGGCGGCGCGCTTATGGTGCGAGACGGCGGCATAGTCGTGACCCAGCCCTGGGCGCCTTATCTCACCCATCACGACCCGACCCATTATGATGTGCACATCTTCCCGGGTAATGCACAGGGCGAGTTCATCCTTTGCGAGGACGACGGCGAGACCTATGCCTACAAGAACGGCGAAGTGGCAAAGACCCGGTTCACGCTGTCGGGCGACATACTTACTGTTTCCGAACGCACAGGTTCATACACCTGCGTCGCAGAGAAGCAACATATGGAGGAGAATCAGGAAAGCGTTGCCGTCACCGAAACCCGCAATCAAATGCCGGGACTGGTGCCGCTCTATGTGAAGGTGCACAATCCCGACGGCATCACAGGCGTGACGCTGAACGGCGAAGCGGTTGAATTCACCCTTGAGGACGGCTGTGTCTGCTTCACGATACCCGTTTCGCTGCACGAAAAGGGAGAAGTCGTCTGCTGGCTGATCCGATAATCTGCTGAACATAAAAACAATCAGATACATCGTCAAATTATATACAAATCAGAAGAATCTGACGCATTATTCGGGTATTCTTTACCGAAAGAAAGGACAGGTATCATGAAAAAGCTCATGGCATTGCTTCTGACAACATGTATTCTCGTGTCCGCTCTTGCCTCCTGCGGCTCGGGCGGCGGCACATCCTCCGACACTGCGGTTACAGAAGCTCAGGCGGGCGAGGAAACCACCGCGGCTCCCGAATACAGCTACCCGGAGGTGAATTACGAGGGATACGAATTCCGGGTGTTAAATCTCGCGGAAGCGTGGAACACCTACATCCACCTGGATTTTGAGAATCTGACCGGCGAAGGTCTTGACGACGCGGTATACAACCGCAACCGCAGCGTTGAGAGCCGTTACAACTTCGTCTGGAAGGAGCTTGAGCATCCCTACACCGGATGGAGCACCGTCCAGAAGGAACTGATCAGTCTGGTTGAAACCAGCGTGCTGGCGGGTACCGACGATTATGACGCGGCGTATTTGTCGGTATACTGGAAGAACGGCATCGTCACCGAGGGCTATCTCTGCGACCTGCGCTCAATTCCGGAACTTCAGCTTGACGAGAAGTGGTGGGATACCAACATTATCAGTCTGCTGACGGTCAACGACAAGTGCATGACGGCATCCAGCCCGCTGAACCTCAATACCATCGGTCTCTGCGACGTGCTGCTCTTCAACGAGACGATGATGAAGCGGTACGGTTTGGATTACCCCTACCAGCTTGTGCGCGACGGCAAGTGGACGCTCGACAAGTTCTCGGAGTATGTGAAGGGCGCCGCTCAGCTCAACGGCGATGCGGGCTGGGCATACACCGAAGAGGGCAACTGCATCTACGGCATAGCGGGTCACAGCGACATGCCCATAGCCTATGTCTGCGGCGCGGGCAACACACTTACAAAGCGAACCGCCGACGGTCTGTTTGAGCTGTCGGTGGAGAACGACAACTTCTACAACGCCTTCGATAAGGTGTCGGCGATATTCACAACCTCCGACGGGTCGGTGCGTTTTAATAACGGCGATACCAAGACTCCGGGCGGCTATCTCCATATCTTCAACAACGGCAGATCGATGTTCATCACCTGCGAAATGAAGGCGGCGCTGGAACTGCGCCAGATGGAGGACAGCTTCGGACTTCTGCCGACGCCCAAGATGGACGAGAAACAGGACGATCACCTGACGGTTGTCAGCTACAACTCCTTTTTGCTGACTATGCCGATAACTCAGAAGGATACCGCCCGTGCGGGCATAATCCTTGACACCCAGACCTACGAGAGTTATAAGACGGTGTTCCCCGAGTATTCGGAGAAAACGCTGACACAAAAGGGCCTTCGCAATGACGATTCCATAGAGATGCTGGCGCTCATAAACGAAAGCCTCACCATTGAATTCTGCCAGGTGATGGGGGTCACCACCGCGCTGACCGCCGCCATAAACTCACTGATAACCGGCGAGAAGGGCCCCGGCGTGGCTTCCACCATAGCCCAGCACAAGGAAAAGATTATTGCCGACATGCAGACCGTGTATGACAGTATGAAGTAATAGATGGCATAAAAAATGCGCCGAACGGTGCGGGAGATTTACCCGTGACCGTTCGGCGTTTTTGTCTATATATCAGAATTCGGGGACATCCATCCACTCGCCGCCGTTCATTGCCGAGGTGTGGGCAATGAGCCCGGCGGCGGTGATATTTGCGGACATATGTTCATCGATTGCGGGCGGACGCTCCTCGACGCAGCTCATTACAAATTCGTGGACGAGATGGGGATGGGAGCCGTGATGGCCGCCTCCCGCGCCCTTCTTCAGCGACTCCTGAGGATTTAGCGGGTCGAAATTGCCGCCCACCGTGAAGGGATGCAGTTCTTGGGGAAGATTTTCGTAATAATTCGGCAGCTCTATCTGTTTGACGGGAGTGCTGCCCCCGCGCCTTGCAAGGTCAGATTGCACGAGGGTGGTGATATAGGGAGCGTCGTCGTCGGCAAACCCCCACTCAAATGAGGATTTTGAACCGTAGACGAAAAGTCCCTCCTGATATACCCGCGCCGTCTCGAAAAGCGAACGAGTAGCCTCGCCCGTCATGCCGTTTGCGAAGACAAAGTGCGCCGACTCCACAGGATAGGGGTTGCCGTATTGCTTTGAGTATTCGGGATTCATGGTGCCCGAACCGATGCAGGAAACGCGGCTGATGCGGGAATCCGATAGCCCCACCATCGGCGCTATGGCGTGAGTGCCGTACCACATGGGCGGCAGACCCAGCCAATACCATGGCCAGCGCTCCATATCCTGGTAGTGGCTTCCGCGCATGAACTGGATGCGCCCCAGCTCGCCCGAAGCTTTCATGGCGGACACATAATGATACTGATAGGTGTAAAGGGTAGTCTCCATCATCATGTAGTTCCTGCCCGAAGCGCGTTTCGCCTCGCATATGTGCTCAATATCCTCAACCGAGGTTGCCATGGGGACGGTGCAGGCGCAGTGCTTTCCGGCTTTCAGCACGGCGACCGACTGATCGGCGTGATAAGGAATCGGTGTGACAATATGCACGGCGTCAATCTGTGGATTTTCGGTAATCTCCCCGAAAGATGATGCGCAGTTCAGAGCGGCGCCGTCCGTCTCGCTTATATTGTCATATACTGCCTTCATCCTGTCGTCATCGGTGTCGAAAAGCGTCAGGCTTTCGACATTCGGATGTACTTTGTATATTTTCGCGAAAGCCCCGCCGAAACCGAGACCGACGAGCGCGACATTGAGTTTTTTCATACTGCTATACATCTCCTTCCGGATATGTCGTGTATTAGTGCGCTGTAAACAGATGATTATTTCATTTCGATGACGACAAAGCCCCGCGGGTCAAGCTCGAGCAGCAGCGAATCGCCCTTCCTGCGGGAGGTGCCGCGGCTCAGCAGCTCGCGCATCGGCTCGCCGCTGCACTCGATGACGGCTGATACGGGCTCTGCGGAGAAGTTTACAGCGACGATGACGCGCTGGTCTCCGGCGGTGCGCTCGATGACGGCTACACGCTTGTCGCAGTCAAGCCATTTTGTTGCCGCCGACGCGCCGAGAGCGGGATTGTCATGGCGCAGATCGGCAAGCCGGCGAAGCAGGGCGGAGCGTTTGCGCCCGGCATCGGTGAGAGCGCCGCTCCAGTCGATACAGTGCCTGCCGTGATTTCGATCGGAGAAAATCGAGTGACGAGCGCGGTCGCAGGCCTCATAGCCGTTGTATATAAAGGGAACCCCGTCACACAGCCCGGCAAAGGTGAGCGCCGCCTCAACCGCCGCGCCGCCAACCAGCGTTTCATATCGGATGTCATAGGACTCATTCGCGAAGTCGTGCTGATCGAAGAAACGGACGACTGCGCCGGTGCGGGGGTTCTTAGCCTCGGTAGCCTCCCAGCGGGCGCGTAGCTCGGTGACGTCGCCCGACTTTAGCGAATCGAGCAGTTTATGACCGAAGGAGAATTCGTAGTTCAGGTCGAAGACATTGTCAAGCAGGAAGCTTGCATTCTCGCCCTCGCTTAACATGATGAGGTCGGGTTTAATCTCGCGGCAGCGGCGCACCCCCTCCCGCCAGAAGTCAAGGGGTATCCCCGTAGCCACATCGCAGCGGAAGCCGTCGAAGTCCAGATCCCTGATATACCACAGCATGTTGGAATACAGGTACTCGCGCAGCCCTTCGCAATCGAAATTTAACTGAGGGAAGTGCCACTCGCCGTCGATGACCTTCCCGTCTTTGTCGTATTTGAGGAATTCGGGATGCTCTTCGATAAAGACCGCCTTCGGACCGCAGTGATAATAAACAAGGTCTACCATCACTCTCATTCCCAGTTCGTGAGCTTTGTTCACGAAGGAAATGCAGTCGTCCAGTGTACCGTAATCGGTATCAATCGCGAAATAATCTGAAATGCGGTAGGGATTCTTTGGATTGAAGGTCTTGGCTTTGTGCTGGCGGCTGGACCAGCGGGTCTGATCCTCATCCGGGTCTGCCTGAGCAATCGGGCAGAGATAGACAATGTCAAAACCCAGGCTTGCAAGATTTGGCAGCATGCGCTCCGCCCCCTTGAAGGTGCCCTCCGGGGTCATGGTGCGCAGGAACATCTGATAAAGAACCGATTGGTCAAGATTTCTGTACATTTCAGTCTCTCCTGTGTATTGTATTTGCCTTTATTATACCCTCAATCGGGTCGAGATGCAACAGCGAATATCACTGTTTGACCGAACCGATTACCATATTGCACCGGGCAAGGGAGAATAACGAAATCAGGCGTTGACCCCGGGAGCCATTATGGACATTTCGCAGAGCCTGCGGTACTCGCCGCCCGCCGCGTAGAGTTCAGCGTGTCTGCCGCGCTCAACAATCTTGCCGTCCTTCATGACGAGGATGAGATCGGCTTCTCGAATGGTCGAGAGACGGTGCGCCACTATGAAGCTGGTGCGGCCGCGCATAAGTTCGTCGAAGGCGCGCTGAACTTCCAGCTCGGTGAGAGTATCTATGTTTGAGGTCGCCTCGTCGAGAATCAGCATGGGCGAGTCGCGCAGCATCACCCGGGCTATGCAGAGCAGCTGTTTCTGACCCTGCGAGAGATTTCCGCCGTCCTCGGTTATTACGGTATCGTAACCTTCGGGCATCAGGCTTATAAATCTGTGAGCCCTTGCACGGCGGGCGGCGTCTTCAATCATCGCGTCGTCGGCGTCGGGTCTGCCGTAGGCGATATTCTCTCGGACGGTCCCGGTGAAGAGCCAGGTGTCCTGCAGAACCAGACCGAAACCCGAGCGCAGGCTGTCACGGGTCAGTGTTCTTATATCCCTGCCGTCAAGGAGGATGCTGCCGCTGTTGATTTCGTAGAAGCGCATGAGCAGATTTATGAGAGTAGTCTTGCCGCAGCCGGTAGGACCCACGATGGCGATGCGCATGCCGGGAGACACTTCGAGATTCAGCCCGGATATCAGCGGTCGGTCGGGAACATAAGAGAAGGCAACATCGCGCAGCGACAGCGAGCCTTCAAAGGATACGACATTCAGCGCATCGGGTGGATCGGGAGTCTCGTCCGGTGCGTCCAGCAGCTCGAACACACGTCCGGCTGCCGCCATTGCGGAGGTGAGCTGAGCGATGACCGTGCTTATTTCGTTGAAGGGCTTGGTATATTGGTTTGCATAGGCGAGGAACATGGACAGAGCGCCGACGCTCATGGTTCCCGACACGGCAGCCAGCGCGCCCAGCACTCCCACCACCGCATAGATAATGGCGTTGACAAAGCGGGTAACCGGGTTGACGAGGGCGCCGTATATCTGCGCCGCAAGGCCGCATTTCCCGAGACGTGTGTTTATCTCCTCAAAGCCGCCGTTCACCATATCCTCGCAGGCGAAGGCGCGGACAGCCTTCTGATTTGCGGCATACTCGTTGGCGAAACCCAGAACCTCGCCCTGTACACGGGTCTGTTCGGAGACATATTTATACGAGCCGCGGGCAATCACCGTCGAAACGGCGAGTGAGAGGGGCGTCAGCAGCACAACCGCTAAAGTTATATGCAGATTTGATTGAAGTGTAGCGCGGAGCATGAACACAAGTGTGCAGATAACCGTTGAAATGCCGGTAAACAGCTGGGTGAATGCGTGAAGCAGACCTTCGGAGACAAGCTCGATGTCGCTTGTGGCGCGGCTGATGATATCTCCGTGGGAACGGCTGTCGGTGTAGGAGAGGGGAACGCGGTTCAGTTTGCAGAACAGACTTACCCTCAGATCGCTTGCCGTGCGGTGAGTGATGAGATTGTTGAAGAAAGCGGTCAGAGCGGTGAATATCGCCGCGGCGGCGATGACTATGCCGAGTTTTATAAGCACCGGCGGGAGCTTTTCAAACTCCACATTTCCGGGACCTGCAATAAGATCGACCGCGTCGCCGATAAGCACGGGTGCCGCCAGCGTCATCACAACACCAAGAGCCGCAAAGAACAGCGAGAGAACGATAAGCGTGATATAAGGCCGGGTGAAGGCAAAAAGCCGCATAAGACTTCCCGAAGCCGAGTTCGTTTTTACTTTTCGCTTCACTTTTCTTCACCTCCGGGAACCGAGATATTCTGCGAACGGCAGATTTCACGATATACGGTACAGGAACAGAGAAGCTCGCTATGGCTCCCTATACCCGCAATCCTGCCGCCGTCAAGCACGATAATCATGTCGGCGTTAAGTATACTGCCCGCCCGCTGGGTAATCATAAGAAGCGTTGTGTCCGGCAGCTCGCGCCTGATAGCCTCGCGCATACGGTAGTCGGTGCCCGCGTCCAGCGCCGAACTGCTGTCGTCGAGAATCAGTATTTCCGGACGGCTCAGAAGTGCCCGGGCGACCGAAAGACGCTGCTTCTGACCGCCCGAGAGGTTACCGCCGTTCTGCTCCACCGATGATTCGAGACCGCCGCGCCGTTCGACGAAATCATCTGCCTGTGCGATGCTCAAAGCTTCCCGGAGTTTGTCCTCCGAGGCATCGCTTTTCGCCCAGCGCAGGTTTGAAGCTATGGTACCCGACACAAGCGCGGGACGCTGAGGAACTATGGCTATTGTGTGTCTGAGGGAACTTAGGGTTACCTGTTTAATATCGCAGCCGTTGACAAATATCTGTCCGCCTGCCGGGTCGTAGAAGCGCATGATAAGCGCGGCAAGGGTGGATTTGCCAGAGCCGGTACCGCCGATAATGCCGACCGTAGCGCCACGTGGCAGAGTGAAACTTATATCCGTAAGTACATTGCGTTCCGGGGTATAGCCGAAACTCACATTTCGCAGCTCAACGGCAGGAGCATCAGAGGCTGATTGAACAGGGAGGGCGCCGGCAGCCTCGGTCACCGATATTTCGGTGTTTAACAGTTCAAACACCCGGGTAAGCGATGCCGAGGCGCGGGTAAAGATACCCACAACGCTGGCAACCACCACAACGGCGATTGAAATCTGCGATATATAGTTGACAAAAGCCACAAGCTCGCCCTGCGTCAGATGCCCCGAGTCGACCCTCAGCGCACCCAGGGCGATGAGCAGCAGAACTCCGGTATTCATAATCAGCGTTGTTATGGGGTTCAGCAGCGCCGACAGTATTCCCGCGCGGGCTGCGGTGACCGCGTATTCGTCTGCGGCATTGTCAAAACGCTTCTCCTCCGACTTCTGCCGTGAGAAGGCGCGGATGACCCGTGCGCCCGACAGATTTTCGCGAACCAGCCGGGATATGCCGTCAAGACGCTTCTGATTCGTCCTGTGAATCGGTATGGTTCGTGACATGACGAACCACAGCACCAGCGCCAGCAGCGGAATAAGGGCGAAGAGTACAAGCGACAGCCCGGCGTCGATGGTACATGCCATTACGGCTGCTCCCACCGCTAAGAAGGGCGCCCGTATAAGCAGACGGATAACCATTGCCACGGCTAACTGTATCTGGTTGACGTCGGTGGTGATGCGCTGGGTCAGGGAGGGCGTGCCGAAGAGGTCAAGCTCTGCGTGGGACAGTTCGGTGACCTTCTTCATCAGCGCGCGTCGAAGGTCGGTGCCCATGCCCTGCGAGGTCTTTGAAGCCACTATTTGGCAGACAAGGGTGCAGGAGAGCCCCACCGCAGCCAGCAGCAGCAAAACGCCGCCCCGGCGCAGTATAAACCCTCTGTCCGAGGCGTATATACCTTGGTTTATGATATCCGCCATAACAAGCGGAACGATAAGCTCGAATATTGCCTCGATGACCTTGAACATCGGGCCTATAATGAAATACCGGAGATATGGACGGGCAAAATCGAATATGCTTGCCTGTCCTGCGGAACCCTTCGGCTTGCCTTTCAGAAAAATCACTTCCGTTTTCATAATGAATCGTTTGCCGGCGATTATAACACATATTAATGCGAAATTCAACCGATTTAACCATTTTGCTATTGACTTTTACCCTGTAAAAAAGTATAATATATTTTGTGCCGTGCCGCTCTGCGGCTGCGGCGGAATAATAAAAAAAGGAGTGGAACGCAAATGGATTCTGGTGGCAGTACGGTCGGCGGTCGATTATGCCCGTACGATCTTGATGGTTCGGCGGATGTGCCTCCCGGTGAACGCGTGTGCGTTCCGCTGAATTGACATTATTTTAAGGGTTAGTTAATCAGCCCGCCATAGCACCGTAACTGGGCGCGAATGTGCAAGCCGGCATTTCCGGCTGCCCGCACAATACATGCGCCTGCCTCCAATTATCAACTTTGCAAAGGAGGAAACGGTTATGAAAGCAAAAGTAATGGTTTTACTGGTCGAGAGGAAATTCGGAGAGCTTAGGGGACTGCTTATCGATATGCCTGCGGCGGATATCGCGGCGCTTATCGCGGAGTTCCCCAACGAACTGCTCCCAATTCTCTTCCGTGTACTTCCGAAGGAGTTGGCCGCAGAAACCTTCGTCGAGATGGAGCCGAATATTCAGCAGAATCTCATCGAAGCCTTCAGCGACATGGAACTCAAGGCAGTATTCGATCAGCTCTTTCTCGATGATACGGTTGACATAATCGAGGAGATGCCCGCAAATGTGGTCAATCGTATTCTTCGCAATTCTTCACACAGCACCCGCGCCGCTATAAATGAGGCGCTTCAGTACCCCAAAGACAGTGCGGGCAGCATAATGACAATCGAGTATGTGGATCTCAAGGCGGATATGACCGTCGGTCAGGCATTCGCAACGATCCGCCGCACGGCGCTGGACAAGGAAACAATTTACACCTGCTATGTGGTTGATAACGCACGCAAACTGATAGGTGTTATATCGGCAAAAACGCTTATGCTCGCCGATCAGGATCAGCTTGTCGGGGATTTGATGGAGACAAATGTTATCTCCGGTCTCACTACCGACAGCAAGGAGGACGTGGTCGGACAGATCCGCAAATACGACTTTCTGGCGCTCCCCATAGTGGACACCGAGCATCGGCTTGTGGGTATCGTCACGGTAGACGATGCCATCGACGTGATTACCGAGGAGGCGGAGCGCGACTTCGCTATCATGGCGGCAACCTCGCCCCTCGAAAATTCATACTTCTCAACTTCTGTTCTTACCCACACCCGTAAGCGTATAATCTGGCTTTTTGTACTGATGATTTCAGCGACCTTCACCGGCATGATAATATCCCATTACGAAGTTGCCGTGGCGGGTCTTCCGATCCTTGTGTCGTTCATTCCGATGCTGATGGACACCGGCGGCAACTCCGGCTCCCAGACATCGACATTAGTAATCAGAGGACTTGCTACCTCGGAAATCCGTCCCCGTGACATTTTTAAGGTGCTCTTTAAGGAGCTCAGAGTTTCGGCGCTTATAGGACTGGCGCTGGCGCTTGTTAACTCCGTTCGGATGTTTATCCTGTATCATGGCGAGGAACAGATTCTTATGCTTATACTTACAACGGGAATAACTCTGTTCTTTGTGGTTGTTCTTGCGAAGTGTCTCGGCTGCTGCCTCCCGATTCTTGCAAAAGTCCTGCATCTTGACCCGGCAATTATGTCATCTCCGATGCTGACAACTATATGTGACGCCTGTGCGGTGTCGCTCTTCTTCTGGATAGCAACGCGTCTGCTGCATATTCCGGTGATGTGATTGGAGTGTCCGGTACCAGCCGGGCAAACATGAATAATTAGTTATATAATTATAGGAATCGGGAAAACCGTTAAATGTGAAACCAAAGGATTTAACATGAAAACCGACATCGAAATCGCCCACGAAACGAAAATGCTGCCGATTACCGAAATAGCCGCTTCTCTCGGCATACTGCCCGATGAGCTGGAACAGTACGGTAAATACAAGGCAAAGATCACCGACGAGTTCATCGCCCGCAACGCCGATCGTCCTGACGGCAAGTTGGTTCTCGTCACTGCCATCAACCCCACCCCCGCCGGCGAGGGCAAGACCACTACCACCATAGGTCTGGGGCAGGCTATTTCGAAGCTGGGCAAAAAGGCAATAGTTGCCCTCCGCGAGCCCTCTCTGGGCCCGGTGTTCGGCATCAAGGGGGGAGCTGCCGGCGGCGGTTACTCACAGGTGCTTCCAATGGAGGATATAAATCTCCACTTTACCGGCGACCTGCATGCAGTCACCGCAGCTAACAACCTGCTTTGCGCGGTACTCGACAACAGTATCCACCAGGGAAACCCGCTGAATATCGATCCCCGGCGTATCACCTTCTCGAGAGTTATCGATATGAACGACCGGGCGCTCCGCAACATCGTTGTGGGGCTGGGGTCAAAAGCCGACGGAGTGCCGCGCGAGGATCACTTCATGATTACCGTCGCCTCCGAGGTCATGGCGATACTCTGCCTGGCGGAGTCGCTTGACGACCTGAAAGAGCGGCTGGGCGACATTCTTGTCGCATATACTTATGACGGTAAGCCGGTTTACTGCCGTCAGCTTCAGGCGGCGGGTTCGATGGCGGCTCTGCTTAAGGACGCCATAAAGCCCAATCTGGTTCAGACCACAGAAAACACACCCGCCCTTATCCACGGCGGCCCATTTGCCAATATAGCCCACGGCTGCAACTCGGTACGCGCCACCCGTCTGGCACTCAAGCTGTCAGACTACGCCATAACCGAAGCGGGCTTCGGTGCGGACCTCGGCGCGGAAAAGTTTCTCGACATAAAGTGCCGCATGACCGGCCTGCGCCCCTCGGCGGTAGTACTGGTAACCACCGTCCGCGCACTCAAGCACAACGGCGGCGTTCCTAAAGACCTGCTAAAAACCGAGAATGTCGGCGCACTTTCCGACGGTATATGCAACCTTGAGGCTCACATCGACAATCTTTCCAAGTTCGGAGTGCCGGTTGTCGTGGCGGTCAATCGCTTCGATACCGATACCGAAGTCGAGCTTGCCATCATCCGCCACGTCTGCGAGTCCCGCGGTGCATCAGTGGCTATCTCTGAAGTCTTTACCAAGGGCGGCGAGGGCGGTATCGAGCTGGCTGAGAAGGTGATTGAAGCCTGCGAAAAGCCATGCAGAATCAGACTGCTCTATGACGATGACATGTCTATCACCGATAAGATAAATACAATTGCGAAGAGCATATATGGCGCGGCAGAAGTCAAATTTGACGCCTCGGCAGCTGCCGAACTAAAGGCTATTGAGGCTCTCGACCCGAAGTATTCAAAATTCCCGGTCTGCATGGCAAAGACACAATATTCTCTCTCTGATGATCCGACCAAGCTGGGCAGACCCGCGGGCTACACTCTGACTGTGCGCGAGATCAAGCTCTCGGCGGGCGCAGGCTTCATCGTGGCTCTTACCGGCACCATCATGACCATGCCCGGTCTTTCCAAGCAGCCCGCGGCATATTCAATAGACATCGACAACGCCGGCACCATTTCAAACCTCTTCTAAGTCCCATGCGTAAATGACAGAATTTCCCGAACTATCGCATAATCCTATTAGGCTGCTAACCGAGACGGCAGAGCGCACCGAGGAAATCGGCGCGGCGCTGGCAGCGGCTCTCGATGAAAATGACAGCTTCATAGCCCTTTACGGCGGACTGGGAGCAGGGAAGACCGCCTTCGTCCGGGGACTTGCCTCGGTACTCACCCCCGGCGCCTATGTCCACAGCCCCACATATGCCATTGTAAATCTCTACACCAACCCCGACCGCAGTACACAACTTGCCCATATGGATTTATACCGCCTAGAGGATGACGACGATCTCTACTCCATAGGCTGCGACGAATATATGCCTGACGGAAAGTATCGCGGTGACGGAATACGCAGGCTTGCGGCGGTGGAGTGGTGTGAAAAACTGCCGTCGGTTCTCCCCGGGCGCTATATACGCGTCACCATCGAGGGCTCGGGCGAGGAGACGCGCTTCATAACCATAGAGCGAGCAGGCGGCGATTGCAACATAAAAAACAATGATAGTATTAGCAATTGACACAACGGCGCTGACCGCATCGGCGGCGCTGACCGAGGACGGGCGGCTGCTCGGTCTCATAACAATCAATGCCGGGCTTACCCACAGTGAGACTATACTGCCCGCGGTGGAGCAGCTGCTGAACTTTACGAGAAAGAAGATTTCCGATCTTGGACTGATAGCGGTGACGGTGGGTCCCGGTTCATTCACAGGCGTGCGCATCGGCGTTGCGACGGTGAAGGGACTTGCCTTCGAGCGTGATATACCCTGCGCGCCGGTCTCCACACTTGAGGCGCTGGCGCGGAATCTGAACGGATTCGAGGCTCATCGTGACAGTATAATCGTGCCGGTGATGGATGCCCGCCGTTCCCAGCTTTATAACGCCATATTCCGCGGCAGACAGCGGCTGACCGAGGACAGGCTGATTTCCGCTGATGAACTGAAAACCGAGCTTGGAACATATGACGCCGAAGAAATCCTGCTTGTGGGCGACGGCTGTGAAGTGGCTCGCAGAACGATTTACCTGCCGGCGCTGCATGAGGTTCCCGAGTATGCCCGCTGGCAGAACGCCGCTTCGGTGGCAGAGTGCGGACTGGAACTTTATAACGCCGGCGGCGCGGTATCGGCCGCAGAACTGCTCCCGCTCTATCTGCGTATGTCCCAGGCGGAGCGTGAACGTGCAGAGAGCAGAAACACCTGAACACAGGCAAGCCTGAACAATATCTTATCAAAGCAAACGAAACACACAGACCGCTTCATGGGATTGACAGCGGTCTGTATGTATATCTGATACTATTCAAATTGAGAGGCATAGCTATGAGCAACTATTATCCTGCCGAAATCGTCGGTACAGCCGTACTCGGCGATTCGGGCGTCAGACAGATAGTCTTTCGTTCCCCGTCAATAGCCTCGACCTGCTCACCCGGGCAGTTTGTCAACATTGCCTGCGGCGGTGAGCACAGTTCCCATATTCTCAGACGTCCGATTTCGATTGCCGGCGCCGACCGTGAAAGCGGCTGTGTCGACATTCGATTCGACATAAAGGGCGCCGGAACCGCCTGGATGGCGGAACTGAAAACCGGAGAACTGCTGGATGTAATCGGTCCTTTAGGAAAAGGCTACCCTGTCGAGCCTGGGAAAAAGTGCCTCGTGGTGGGCGGCGGAACCGGCATATATTCGGTGCTCTTCTTAGCAAAGGTTCTGGGCGCCGGCTGCAAGGCGCTGCTGGGCTTCAGAAATTCGTCGCTTATCAACTCGATATCCGATTTCGAGTCATACGGCTGCGGACTGTCGATAATAACCGATGACGGCAGCTCGGGGCGAAAGGGCTTTGTCACCGAGCTTGTGGCGGAGGAACTCGATCGCGGCGGTATCGACACGGTATACGCCTGCGGTCCCATGGGCATGCTCAAAGCCGTCAACGATATAGTGGGCGGCAGGGCGGAATATTACGTTTCGCTTGAAGAACGCATGGGCTGCGGCGTCGGCGCATGCATGGCGTGCGTCTGCCATACGCTGGTAGGCTACAAGCGGGTCTGCGCCGACGGACCGGTGTTCAACGCCGTGGAGGTATGCTTCAAATGAACGAACATGTAAAGAAGGATATAATCAAAGGCGTCGACCTTTCGGTCAATATCTGCGGTGTCAATCTCCGCAATCCGGTCATAACCGCCTCGGGTACCTGCGGCTGCGGCGAGGAATATGCACCATGGTATTCGGCAGCCGAACTTGGCGCCATATCGGTGAAGGCGGTCACCCTTGAACCCAGGGAGGGCAACGAGGTTCCCCGTATCTGCGAAACCCCTTCCGGCATACTCAATGCCATAGGGCTTCAGAACAAAGGTGTTCGCCATTTCGTCGAACACGACCTGCCGCGCCTTAAAAGTGAAGGAGCGGTTGTCATAGTCAATTTAGCCGGACGTCAGGTGTCCGACTATGCCGAGACCGCGTCGATAATCGACGGCACCGATGCCGACATGATAGAGTTGAATATCTCCTGCCCCAACGTGCATAAGGGCGGTATGGCATTCGGCACCGATAAGAACATGGCAGCAGAACTTGTCTCCGAGATACGCCGCTGTACCTCCAAGCCGCTTATCGTAAAGCTCACCCCCAATGTCACCGATATCACCGAGATAGCTCTGGCTGTGGAGACGGCGGGCGCCGACGCGATATCGCTCATAAATACCCTTTTGGGAATGCGGATAGATATCCGTACCCGCCGCCCCATGCTCGCCAATATCACCGGCGGACTGTCGGGACCCGCGGTATTCCCGGTAGCTCTGCGAATGGTGTGGCAGGTAAAGAACAAGGTAAAGATTCCGGTTATCGGCATGGGCGGAATCTCCACCGGCGAAGATGCCGTCGAAATGATGCTTGCAGGCGCCGATGCAATAATGGTAGGCACCGCCATGTTCGCCGATCCCCTGGCTCCCATCCGCATCCGAGACGGAATCGCGGACTACTGCGCGATTAACGGTCTGCCGGCGGCGCGTGAACTGACCGGCGGCGTTATAATCGGGTGACTGGATAACCGAATAGCAATCAGCCTCCGACGGGTTCGTCCTGTCGGAGGCTGATATTATTGTATTAACTTATAGCGCGGTATTGCTGAGATGCGAATACGAATTTACGCCTTGAGGTTTGCCTCGAGGAGAGCAAGTTCCTCATACAGCTCAGCGGGAACGCGGTCGCCGATGAAGGCGTAGAACTCCTTGATGTTCTCAACATCGGCAAGCCAGTTCTCATGGTCAATTGAGAGCAGCTCGCGAACCGTGTCAAGAGTGACATCCTCGAGCCCCTCAATGTTGATATCCTCAGCCTTGGGCAGGTAGCCGATGGGAGCCTTGACGGCTTCAACGGCACCATCGCAGCGGGCTAGGATCCAGAGCAGAACGCGGAGGTTTTCGCCGAAGCCCGGCCAGATGAAGTTGCCTTCGTCGTCGGTGCGGAACCAGTTGACATTGAAAATCATCGGCGGGTTGGGGATGCGCTTGCCCATTTCAAGCCAGTGTGCGAAATAGTCGCCCATGTTGTAGCCGGTGAAGGGACGCATAGCCATGGGGTCGCGGCGGACTACGCCGACTGCGCCGGCAGCGGCTGCGGTGGTCTCGGAAGCCATTATGGAACCGACGAAGGTGCCGTGCTGCCAGTCGCGCGACTGGTAAACCAGCGGAGCGGTCTTGGCGCGGCGGCCGCCGAATACGATGGCGGATATCGGAACGCCGGCGGGATTGTCGAACTCGGAGGACAGACAGGGACAATTGGTAGCCTTGGCGGTGAAGCGGGAGTTGGGATGAGCGCCCGATGTTCCCACCTTGTCGGCTTTGTTGTACTTCTTGTAATCCCAGGGCTCACCGCGCCAGTTGAGGGCGTTGTGAGGCGGGTTGTCGTCCAGACCCTCCCACCAAACGGTGTTGTCGTCCAGATTGTGGCATACATTGGTGAAAATGGTGTCTGATTTGCAGGTTTCAAGGGCGTTGGGATTGGACTTGTCATTGGTGCCGGGGGCAACGCCGAAGAAGCCGTTCTCGGGGTTGACGGCGTAAAGTCTGCCGTCGGCGCCTATTCTCAGCCATGCGATGTCGTCGCCCACCGTCCAGACCTTGTAACCCTTCTTGCGGTAGAACTCAGGCGGGATGAGCATTGCAAGGTTGGTTTTGCCGCAGGCGGAGGGGAAAGCGGCGCTGATATATTTGACCTTCCCGTCGGGATACTCGACGCCGAGGATGAGCATATGCTCGGCGAACCAGCCTTCCTTGCGGCCGAGATATGATGCTATACGAAGGGCAAAGCACTTCTTGCCAAGCAGAACGTTTCCGCCGTAGCCCGAGTTTACCGACCAGATAGTGTTGTCCTCGGGGAAGTGGACGATATAACGCTTGCTCTCGTCAATATCAGCCTTGGCATGCAGGCACTTTATGTAGTTGTCGCTGTCGCCCAGCGCGTCGAGCACATCGGTGCCGACACGGGTCATTATAAGCATATTGAGCACGACATAGATGGAGTCGGTGAGCTCAATGCCGTATTTTGCGAATTCGGAGCCGACGATGCCCATGGAGTAGGGAATAATGTACATCGTTCTGCCCTTCATGGAACCGCGGTAGAGTTTGGACAGGGTATCGTAGCATTCCTTGGGGTCCATCCAGTTGTTGACGCTGCCCGCATCCTCCTTCTTTGATGTGCAGATGAATGTGCGGTCCTCGACGCGCGCCACGTCGTTGACGGCGGTGCGGTGGAGGTAGCAGTTGGGGAGAAGCTCCTGATTGAGCTTTGTCATTTCACCGGTGGAGCATGCTTCGGCGCGGAGAGCCTCTGCCTGAGCGTCGCTGCCGTCGATCCATAC
>Ga0123335_1003900_pt1 | contig 20062 bp, 19 predicted proteins | sample BiotimSIPDNA_2_FD_89707 | JGI IMG/M metagenome (GOLD analysis project Ga0123335, IMG submission 89707) | Anaerobic biogas reactor microbial communites from Washington, USA - Biogas_R2 time_0 SIP DNA | ecosystem: Engineered > Bioreactor > Anaerobic > Unclassified | place: Washington, USA...
CCCTTCGTAGAATCACCCCCGCGTGTGCGGGGACCAGATCTTCGGCTGCAGACCTCCGCCGCCGCACGTGGAATCACCCCCGCGTGTGCGGGGACCAGGCGTATAACCCTGTCAAGGGCAAAAGACGAAGGGAATCACCCCCGCGTGTGCGGGGACCAGATGAAGGAATACCTCGATTTTACAGACCGCGAGGAATCACCCCCGCGTGTGCGGGGACCAGACTAATGCACGATGGTTGTGCCAGACATTTATATTGTTCGGTTATCGAGATGAAAACAAGGACAGTTTCATTCAGTTTTGTTTTCGGAAGGTTTCATGAACAATTTAATTCCGTCCAGATCGACTACTTCGCCCTTTGAATTATGTGTGCGGAATTCGAAACGCTGTTCATTGTTAACGGTGTACACCAGAACCGCACGTCCGTCGGCAGAGAATTCGACAACCCTCTTCCATATTTCATCCCTCACCCGTGCCGACATGCGTCCCACGAACACGTTTGTATCTATTTCGAACATCCATTTCGTGAGATCTCCGCGAAGCGCGTTCGGACATTTGGACAATGTGAGGACGATCACGAATCATCACTGCCATACGATATGCCGCTTTTGACAGGCGAACCCCTATCGTCCCAAAGGTCCATGTTATTGGAGTAGTCTTCTGTATCTTCTGAAAGAGAATCCGTCAACAGCATACGGATGTCTGATACTATCCGGTCCATGAGTTGCTCCACGACTATCGCGTCACGTACAGCTCTGCGCGTACTAGAACCGACGTTGTTCGTGTTGCTTGAAGCGATTCTGAAGGAGATAGGTATCGTTATCTCTGTTTTATAGAGGTCTGCGATATCGTAGACGAACGAACGTTCGTGGCCTGTGTGTATGAATCCCAATCCCGGTGAACATCCCATAGCGACAATCGCACTATGCACTATGCCGTAAAGACAGGAGTTTGCAGAAGACAGTGCCTGATTGATTGAATCTCCGGACTGGAAGTCGTCCGGAGTATAGTTCCGTCCGCTCCATTGGACACCTGTCTCCTCAGACCAATGCTTGTACACGGCTCTGATTCTCGAACCCTCACGCCCGCGCAGCTGTTGCATTGTCAGATGGGAGACATCCTCACCTGGAAAACGCATCTGATACATCTTCCGCGCGACTGACAATCTGGAGCGAGTGTTGGAGACCAGTTTGGCCTGGGTCTGAAGCAGCAGGGATGAATGGGTGAGGTTCCGCCCATATGCATAATATCTGACACCTTTTTCTCCGACCCAAATGACACTCGCACCGGAATCCCCGAGTAATTCCATAGCCCTATGGGTTATCGTTGTTCCCGGGCCCAAGAGGAGTGAACCTATCGTTGAGACCGGTATATCAATTGTCCCTTTGGCATTGATTGCCTGCACGGCGCTGTCTGTGCGATTGATTTTACAGTATTCAAGATAAATAAAGGACAGGCGCTCCCTGATGCGAGGAAGCGCCTGCAGTTCTGGTTTGTCTATCATTGGTACCATTTCACATCTTCGCTATCGTGATCATCCCGCAGCCGTATGCTTTGGCCCTTCCGATCCCCTCTGAAACGGTCTTCACAAACAGGTCTCTGTCAGTGACTTCCAGGGATCCTTCGAATATCACCATGGAGATGGTCACCGGCTTGTCCTTGCGTTTGAATCTGTGAACTTCAGAGTGTCTCACGCCGATGAGCGGTTCGTCCCCATCCATGATAATCCTGAAACCCAGCTTCTCGGAACGGTCCAGAAGCCACTTGACCTGGTATTCAGGAGTCACGTGGGCGACCACCCTCCCGCGACCTTCCGGATTGTTCGGGTCCGTGATGCTGTGGACAGGATTTGCCTTCAGACGGAAACGCCAGGTTTGGCCGTTGTTAACCTTGGATAAGAACTGGTCATAATCCAATGTGTCCCATTTCTGTCCCGTCTCCGGACGTCCGAATTGGTCTACGATGTGGTGCATGTCTGGTTTTATCTTGCTCTGGATAAGCAGATACTGTATCGAACCCACCCTGTCGAGTCTCCACAGGATGCGCCCGTTATCATCCGTTGCGTTGAAGGATGCCATCACTGCTGCATGCATCGTCTCGGGCGAGCGGATGGCTCTCATCGTCTCTCTTCTGTAGGGATTGAGTTCAACCCTGGATAGGAACAATCAATCACCTCTGATGGTCTTGAAGGGATCATGGTCCGTGGACACGTCTGTTTTTACACGAGCGTACTCGTTCGTCACGATTACGCCGTCGGTCTCACGAATAACATTCCTCATGGAATACTGACGGTTCGATTCCGAGAATGAAATAGGGACATCCTTGACGAGGACGCCCTTCTCATCTTCGAGTGCATCGTATGTGAGCTCCAGATGTACATCGGCGGATTCTTTGCGTTTGTACCATTCGGACGCCATCCATGACGCGCTTTTCAGTGTCTCAACGAGCGACCCGTCGAAGATCCCTATCACCATGCGCCCTACAGGGGTGCATGACCTGCGGCCTAGTGACAGAGGATGGGAGGGATGCCTTAAAGCATCCGAAATCATCTTCAATGTGCTTCTCTCCCCTTCGAGGCCCACAAGGAACACCGCATCCGCGAGATAGTACCTGTTGGTTACGTACGCATCGGATATGCTGTGTGCTGTGTGGAAATCACGCAGCATCTTCCCGGTCTGATCCGCACGGACACCGAATCTCAGAGAGATCAGGTCCGACACCGATTCCGACCTCGAGCGCCCCATGGCTGACGCAATCATGCCGATCACCCCGCTTTTAGTCGGTTCGGAATTCGTCATACGGGTATCGAACTTGCTGATGCTGCCCCAGGATTGCAAAGGACCTGCCAACCTTAGCAGTAGCGTCGGCATCTCTCAATACTCCTTTTCAATATACTCTCTGAGCTCAGACATCGCAGTGCGGATGTCCTCGGCGGCTCCCAGCACATCAAGTCCTTTGCCTACCAGTATGGTCTTTACAGGAGCGTCCACGAAATCCCTGGTCGATTCCTCATACTCTATCATTCTCTTGGCCGATGCCTCGTTGTAACCGCCTGAGACCTTGTCTGGAATAACCGGCGATTCGAAGGCACCCACTAGGCTGACGGGCTGATCCTGGCGGACTACAATCATCACAGAGTAGGGCACCGTGCGGTTCGCGAAGGTGTTCTGCTTCCCCGACGGCAGTGACATAATGAACGCGCGCACGAAACCTTCAACAGCCTTGGACAGCACCACTGTATCATCTATCTGCTTGGCGAGGTCGTGCACGGCAACGGTCGCGTACCTGTAAAGCGTCGACGAATTGAACTCGATCGTCCCCATCATCCCGGCCCCGCTCTCATCTTCTGTGTTCTTCTCGTCCAAGGCGGTGTAGAAGTCATACTCGTTGTCGACCTTGTGCGTGGAGATCGCATGGGCCACTTGGGACGATGCGTCCACGTTGTAGTCTGGACTCTCAGCGACCATGCGGCCGAAGAGGGAGATCTCGATACCGTTCCCTGAGTTTAGTATAGCTTTGGCTTTCTTTTTGTCGTAATCGCCATCGATGGCGATTTTAGCCATGTTCTCGGCCTGCTTCGTGCTCATGAAGAACAATGCCTGGGCCTCGGGTATCGTTTCTGATTCCTGGTCCTTTTTCTTCTTCTCTTTCGTCTTAACGGTTATGCCTGCTGTGGTGAGGACTTTCTCTGACATCTTCAGTGCATCCTCGGGGGAAATCTCAGGATCTACCTCAACAATCTTGGAAGCCACGAGCTCCACTATCCTCTTTGTGCGCACACCGAGTTCGGATTCGTCGAATATCTCTTTGAACTGGAGCCTCATAGCCCTCTTCCAGCTCTGCGACGAGACGCGTGCGCGCCTGACGCCACCATAGATCGCGGTCTTGGGGCTGTTGGTATCATCCCTATTCAGACAGCTGGGAGGCACGGTCTGAATGACATTCACATCTACGAACAATCTTTTTTCTGAATTCATCTTACTCACTCTCTATATCTTTCTTCGAAGCGGTTTTGTATTCTTTGTAAAATTCGCGACCCCATGATAGCATCACGTCCTTCGAATGCTCGGGGAACTGATAGAAATACAGATCTTTGGCAAGACCGCAGTAATCGAACCCCACCACCGGGGAGCTTGATGACATCAACTGGATAATCCCGCGGAGATGATATGACATCTCGGAGAAATCGCTGGAGGATATCAGGGAATTGAACCTTCTCACGATACCGTCTTGATTGGGTGATGCGCGACGCATCGCTCCCAATGATTTTCCGAATTCAGTATCGTTGTTCACAGCCCCTGTGTTGCCCTGACGGTGCATCGCGTAGAGCGTAAGTGCGGTATAGGCCGCGTTCTCGCATTCAGAAACTGTCACATTTCCGTTATAATATCTTCCCGCAATCTCCTCAGGCATATCGGCCAATACATAGGCCCACGTGTCCGGAGAATCGGCAATAGCCTTTCCAACACCCCTGCGCAATATCGCCAGCGCCGCTTTGGACTGCGGACAGTCCGCGTTAAGTTCTGCCAGCTTCTTGAAAACGAATCCGGCGAGCACGTCTGATTTATTCATTGACTACCTCCTTCCTGAATATCTTGTTAATCGCAAAGACGAACTTGTCGAAAGCCTGGAACCCATTCATCCGATCCTTGCCCTCCTTTCCGTTCCCAGTATACGTCCTGTTCGTGGAATCGAAGAAGAGCTCCTTTCCTTCTCTCATGATAGTATCGCGGATGATCCGTTCACCATCAGCGATTTTGTCGTCGATATCGTCGTTGCAAGGATCTATCGAGACCATCCATTGACGGAATGGGACATCTAAGGCCTGATATCCAATGCTACGTGCTTTCGGTGCATCCGACTTACTGGCAACATCCCTGTCGCAACCACAGCTGATCGCGAGATTCGTGGCAAGGGCGCCCAGCGCCCTTATGCAATCTTCGATCATCACTATCAATTCGCCGATACGGACGTTCCAACTCATATTCATGTCCGCCAAAAGCTCGGAATCGAAGGTCAGCCCGTCATCTACTATGTCCTTGACAAAATAATCGCTGCTTCCGTAGTAAAGGCCCGCGGTCCTGAAGTTTAGTTTCTCATTTTTCAGAACACGATGATTCTTAAGGATGGATAGCCATGTGCATATGCCCGGCCTCATGAACGTCGTTCCCTTCTCATCGACTTTGGCCATCAATGATTGATAATCGCGCCAGAACATCCTAGATGGGTCGTGGCGCCTCGGTTTCCATACGTTTCCATTGGCCCTCCACATCGTCATCTGCTCTGTGGTCGCGCCTTCGTTGGAAACGAGATCGCCTGCCAACAATCTGTATCCGGTAACCGTTCCATTCTCACGCATCAGCAGGACCCTGCGGGACTGCATTGTCAGGATCTCCAGCTGGCTGGATGGGCAGGCAATCTCAACGCGTTCCGCCGAATTGGGGATGTCGAGCTCCCATGGGGCCTTTCCGTCATCGAATGGTTCACCCTCAGCGTCGATAAGAACGAAGTTCATCATCAACGTCTCGAAGAGGTTGTTGCCCTCTGCATACACCAATCCCATGCGGCCCAGCCATCCTGCGGATGCCGACGGCATCTTGAGTGCATCCTTTTTCCCGAAATTGGATGGTTTTGCCGAATTGTCGTCGAAAGCGATGAGGTGAACCAACCATCTGGCTGCATCAGAGTAGCACATAGTGTATTTGGAATCGCCATCAACCGTCGTGAGAATCCTCGTCTTGTTTCCGCTTTCGAAGAGGGAGCCGTTCAATTTCGCCGCAGAATATTCGGAACCAGCCTCGATGTTGGCCTGGTAGAATGGGCGCTTGTTGTCGAAGAGATTGAAACGGTCTTCGTATTTCAGCAGATAACCATCTACGATCCCTGTATCGAATCCACCCTTGTCCCACAGTGTCTTCCAGCATTCGACCGCGTCATCATCATCCTCTATGTCGGAAATCCCTGTCGACAGGTCGCGCGCGTACGACGCGTAGAGGATTGACAAGAGCAACCGCAGGACAGAGATGTTCTGTGCCGAGGTCTCGCCTGACAGGGCCCTTATCCTATGTGCATCCTCGAAGACCTTCAGCAGACCGATCTCTTTGGTCTCACCGTTGCCGTATATCACTTTGATCCAAGGTTCGTATAGTAGGTTGAACTCGCTTTCACTCATGGTTTATTACCTCCAGGCCCACGATGGAATCGTAAGTCAGATTGTATCCTTCGAATTTGCATTGCATGGTTTCATCCAGCACAAGGAAGAACTCGTCGGCAAGCCAGGACGACTTGCTCCACGCAGGTGGCAGTTGGACTTTCACGTTCTCCAGGCTGGAAACAACCCTGCGGGTTCCTCTTCTGTGCAGTATCTTGCCGGGAAGGGAGACCTTGCATCCAGCCAATGTGAAGGACATGTCATCAGATGGGACGGAATCAGCAGGTATGGGTTCGCCGTTCCATCCATCCTTACCGGGAAGCATTCTGAAAACACCATCGGAACCGTGCTGTATCAATATAACATCCAATGAATCATCCGTGTCGCGGACTGCCGCTACCGACTCGACATCCGATTCACCATGCGGGTTGTCCAACCATCCAACCAGCGTTCTCTGTTTATTCGGACTTTTCACCTGAAAGTTCTTCGCCCTCAGATTCTTGTCCTTCATCGTTTCACACATCTCTTCGTATGCGCGACTGTATTGGTCTTCGATCTCGCACGGAACTGGCGTCAACATCGATCCCGAATACGCAGAATGAATCAGACTGGTGATGTCGTCCGGAATCAAGATACGGTCCTTCAGGAGCAGACGTGTGTTGAAGAGCTGGAATCTGCCGTATATGAATTCCGAGCCATTTTCAAAGTCCCCTGTTCCGTTATCTATAACAAAGCATATCGGATCTCTCAATGTGTTTGGACGGGTGTTGTCATGCCTGTGCAGGCGTCCGATGCGCTGCAACAGCAGGTCTATGGGGCAGATGTCTGTATACAGCAAGTCGAAATCTAAATCCAGGGACTGTTCTATCACCTGGGTTCCTACGACAAACATCCTGAACGGAGGTTTCTTTCTAGATTCTTTGCTCATCAAATCCATGAGGTCGGCCTCGATATCCGTCCTGTCTATGCCCGTGAATTTTGAATGGAGCAGGATAATCTTGTCTGAAGGATACTTTTCACGTAGTGTCCTGAACATTTTCTGTGCCCGTTCCACGGTGTTCATCATGATGCCGATGTATCCGCCATTTGAGGAGGAAGCCTCGATGGAGGAAATCAAGCTGTCTTCAGGGACATAGATGATCTTCACCGTTTTGCTTCCTGATGACCTCTCTGGAGAGATTTGTCTTATCTCGGTGCCGTCGATGTATGTTATCAGCGGATATTGCTTCGAATGCACCCATTCCTCTTCGACGGTGTGTTTCTTCCCGATGTTGCGATATGCGTCGAAAAGTTCCTTCCTTCTGGATGGCTGCAGTGTGGCTGAAAGCAGTATCACAGGTATACGGTATGCCCCGAACCATTCCATCACCTTGGAAAGATAGCTACCCATGTACGCATCATAGGCGTGACACTCGTCGATTATCACAACCTTGTTCGCAAGGCCCAGGTGCCTCAGGGCGAGATGTCTCCGTTTCAGTCCGGCCATCAGTATCTGATCGACGGTGCAGACGACGAAATCCGAGAGCAGTCCTTTCTTCCTCCCGTTGAACCATTCGTGGACGACGGCACCGGAACGGTCCTCTGAAACGTTCCAATCGCTGTGGGGCAGGGACCGGTACACTTTGTTGAAGTGCGATTTTCCATGGCTCAGGAACAGTGAATGTTCCTCATGTTCCGAAGAGACGGAATCTATCCAGGACTTCATCCGGGGGAAGATTCCATCAGAGGTCGCCTGCGTGGGCAGGGCAAAGGCAGCACCGCCCATGCCGAATTTGATCGATAGCAATTCCGCGGCCATCAATGCTGCTTCGGTCTTTCCCTCGCCCATGGGGGCCTCGATCAACATGAGGCCGGGGCATGACATGTCTGATACGACATCAGATACGGTGCTCTGGATCGGACGCGGATCGAATGAAAATCTCATTTTGAAATCGACAGGACCTTCTTCTCTCCAGGCGGGGAGCATCCTCATGTTGTTCCAAGCCTCGTCCGCTCTGGCGTGCAGTCCGCTCCAGTCCTTGAACTCGGTCTGGTAATGGAAATAGTACTCATTGCTGGCAAGCCAATCCGACATGATGACCAGGCCTGTTATGAGGACCTGCGCTCCCACATCCAATCTGCAGTCGCGTAACATCTGCAGATCCACACCGAACGATGCACAGCAGAATTTCAACAATTCCATCTGAACAGATTCCCATGAAGTTCCAAATCCTACATTATTCGGATGAGCTTCGACTATTTCCTTCAAATCTTCTGAAGGCGGCTTTCCATGATGTCCCCCGGCGACAACCGCCACACTTCTATCCATGCCGTTTCTCTCTAGTATTGCCTGAGAGCAGAGGGCGTGCGGGGTGCGTGCTACGTCTATATTGCTTTTGATGTTCAATCCGAAACCTTCCAGTTTTTTCGATCTGATATGAGACAAATCTGATTCCGACTTCGTTAATTTGGATTGAAACGAAGGTGTGGCCTTACCGATATCATGAAGAGAAGCCATCGCACCCAGTATCTTTGAAACATCGTTGTCTTCGATGGTTTTTCCAGACTCGAAGGAAATGCCTCTAGCGATTATCGTTTTTGTATTATCTGGAATCCATTGCTCCCATAGTTTAGTGGCCACGTTACCAGAATCAATCATGTGGACAAACAAAGGCAACCAAGATGTGGCCGTACTGTTACACGATTCTTTCGCCCACATGTATTTTGACATATTTGATAAACCTGTTACAAATTTATTTTCTAATACATCGTTCACTGTGGGTGACACTGGCGAAATATATCCATTAAACCATATAAAGGACAGGTTGTTATTATTGTTATTATTGTCACTCCAACTCGGTAAATTGGGGTATAATCTCATGAGGAGCCGGAAACCTTCGGCTTCCCGTCCCTCTTGTGCTTCATGCCGTTGAGTCTGTCCAGATCGTCTCGGGTGCTGTACATGAACAGCCTCAGTCTCGCGTCGAGGTCCCCGACGTCCTTCGGCACCGCCTGCCTGATTTTCGCGTCGGCCGTGACGATCTTCATCGTGGCGTACACGTCGAGAACCGGTACCTCGACGCCGTCGAGGAGACGCTGTGCTTCGGATGGATCGACAGCACCTTCAGGATCATCGACGGGAGGAGGATGCAGCGCTTCTCGCCGAGAAGAAGGAACGGCAACCGGACGGAACTGAACAGGGAGCGCGTGCGCAGGCTGGAGAAGCTAGGCCTGATGACAGATCCGGGCAGAGCGGTCGTTCCCGTCGACAACGTCTTCGTCGTGGATGCGGAGACGGAATCGGTTCTGAAGGGTGCGGGCGTCTGGTCGGAGCTCGAGTCTTCCCATGCACTGTACCAGCGGATAAGGGCATCGAGACCGAAGCTATACCGGGAGCATCACACCCCATCGTACGACAGGATGCTGAAGCATCCGATCGAAGAGACGGCGAAAGGCAGGATGTACGGCAGCCGGAACGGCTACGGCAGACTGCTGGACTACTGACAGTTCTGAATACTCTGAGTCACGTTTTGTCAGACAGTATCTCCGCCCAGGAAAGATCCTGCGGGAACCTCAAGATGTCGAAGAGATGGCAGGCCGATCGAATAGCGCTATTTTATAAACCGGAATGATAATATGTTTCCATCGAAACACCGTGCAGGGTTGTCGAGAGTCTTTGAGCGCAATATGATCCGTCATTCGATCCGAACCGAGACGAGCGATCTTGTCTGCATATCAGTGGCGGGTCATCGAACCGTTCCTCACGGAGCGGATCCCGGAGGAGACATATGACACGCCAAAGGTGGAGGGGAGAGAACGCATTCCTCCTAACTCCGCATCTGTATGCAACGTCGAAGGGTCTGTTTCAAGGCTCGGCTGAACATCCAGATGGTTCTATACGCAGGTCGTTTTCACCCGCTGTTGATTTTTCCCATCGTTCTGCACGGATGTCTCGAAGGTACGGGGGTCATGGTATCCATCACGATTCCGTATCGGTTCGCGGGACGATAGTTTCCACCCCCCTCGTGAAGGACGTAGGTTCTTGGGAGGTATGAAAATGAAAATGAAAATACTGATAGCCGGCGTGATCGCAGTAGCGTTCTTGTTGACAGTGCCATTCGTAGGGGGTGATGTCGATAAAGAATCTGCATCCGCCGAGGTCGATCCTTCTAACGTTGCATCAATCGGCGATACCGGTTATGCGACATTGGAATCAGCAATTGGAAGTAGTAATGCAAATGACACAATAACATTGCTGAATGATTACACCACGATTTCAAAAATCACGATAGACAAGGATCTGACTATCGACCTGAACGACAAAACACTCACACTGGGCTACGCTCTGGAATTGACAGACGGCACGGTTGTGATCAAGGACGGTTCGATAGCCTCTTCGCTCTTGACAGCAGTCACCGTGACCGGTGAATCTGAATTGACGTCGGAAAACGTCGTTGTGAGCGTGGAGTTTGAGGCCTATCGCGTCAGCGGATCCACAGACATATCATCTCCTACATACGGATACGAACCATCCCTGACGATAATCGGAGGTTCGGTCACGTCTGCTAAGGACTGTTGTGTGTTCATCTACGGCATTTCCTCATTGGAGATCGAAGGAGACGCTTCCCTCGAGTCCCGGGGCATGTATGCCACCATTCAGGGGAACGGTAATGCGACCAGCGGGGGAACAACAGTAAAGTTGGGTGCTTGTTCCGTCATTAACACTTATGTTGTTGAGCAGGGCGAACCTTCGGTTAGCGCAATCTACGTTCCACAGGCTGTGACTTTCGATATCGATGGTGCCACTATCGAAGGTGGAACCGGACTGTATATCAAATCAGGTACCTACACGATCAAGAACGCGTCCATCACAGGCACTGCACATCATAGAGGTTACGAATATTATAACAATGGTGCTAATGGGACAGGTGACGCGATCGTTATCGATACCTGCGGATACCCCGGAGGCAATCCCGCCGTATCCATCCAGAGTGGAACCTATTCGAGCGTATACGCTTCGTCTGTCGGTTCCTATGCATACGGCGATGGAAACAGCATCCTGACGGGATTCATAACCGGAGGAACGTTCGACGACTTCAGCGCCATACCGTACATGGAAGACGGAAGCTCGATCGATATCGTGCTGTCGGAAACAATCACGTTAATATCGAGCATCATCAACATCGATGGCGATAAGACTGTGAACATCGACCTTAACGGCAACAACATCGAATTCGCAGACGGAAAACGTTTCCTCATATGCAACGGAACACTCAATCTGACCGGTGAGGGTACGGTAAGGGAATCCGTTCCCGATTACTCTCCGATAATGCTGAAGGGTGCCGTCGGTGCGCCGTCGGGATACTCTGAAGTCAGCATCGGTGCCGATGTGACCGTTGAGGGTTGGGCGGCGGTGTTCATCGATAAGGTCAGCGGTGTCGATGTGGGATCGAAGGCCACGATCGCAGGTACCCTTATCGGAAAGAACGATAAAGGAAATTATACGGGTGCCGGTGTCTACGTCAACGGAACCGTCGACGGTGCCGAGATAATCGTGACGGGCACTGCGGACATATCTGGAACAGGCCACGGGATGTACCTGGCCGGAAACGCTGATACGACGATAGCCGACGGTGCCGTGATCACGGGTGAAATGACAGGTATCGAGATCCGTGCAGGTTCGCTCACGGTCAACGGTGGAACCATCGAGGGCAAAGGCACTCCGACCGAGTTCCTCTCAAACGGCAACGGTTCAACGACCACAGGGGCAGGGATCGCGGTCGTCAAGCACACCACGACATTCGATCTTTCCGCGACGATAACAGCGGGAGAGATCATCGGATACACGGCGTTGTACGAGAGGAAGGATGCTAATGCGGGCGCAGGGACCATAACATTGAGAGTCACCGGAGGCTCATTCGTCTCCGGAGGCGGAGATGCGGTCTACTCCGAGAACTGCACAGCTTTCATAACCGGAGGAAACTTCGATGATAAACCAGATTCATCGTATTACGTGAAATATTCTGTGTCCGCGCCTTCTGACGGCACAGGCTACACCGTATCTCCGGGAAAATCGCCGGTCATCAGTGGCAGAAGCTATACATTCACAGTGACGGTGCTGAGCGGATACACCGGAACAGTAAGCGTCACTGCGGACGGAACCCATGGTAAGATAACCACATACGTCCGCGACGATGTCACGACCGTGACGATCCCCGACATCAGATCGGTGATAAAATCGATAAAGGTGTCCGGGATCTCTGCCGAGACCGTCATCATCACGGATCCCGAGACCGGAACCGTGACGGAGACGACGACGAACACCGAGGGAACGACCACTCAGGAGACCTCCACATCGACGAACACCGAGGGGGATACATCCGTCAAGACGACGATCATCGACACTGCGACGGGCGTCGCCACGACCGCTGTCAAGTCCGATACCGAGACCAAGGTCGAGACCACTGTGAACACGGAAGCCACCGTATCTGACGACACGGCCGTGGCGACAGTGACCGAGACGGCGATCGCGGAGGCATTGGATCAGGTCGATAAGGCTACCGATACGATCGACGCGGACGACGTCGTGCCCGTGATCGAGATCATCGCAACCGCCTCCGGAGATCCGACGGATATCAAGGATTCGATCGTGGAAGTCGCTGCCGATTCGCTCAAGGCGATCGCGGACGCGGGAGCCGAAGTGAAGATCACCACCGCCACCGGCGAGATCGTCCTCGACAAGGACGCGGTATCGAACATCGCAGACAAGGAAGGCGATAAGGTGGAGATCTCCATCGGCAAGGCATCCTCCGAGGATCTGAACGAGAAGCAGAGGGAGAGGGTCGGCAACGAGACTGTGTTCACCCTCTCGGCCAAGGTCGGAACGGAATCCGTCCACGAGCTCGGCGGCAAGGCGACGATCACGGTCGACTACACTCCGTTGCCCGGCGAGGACATGTCCAAGAAGACGATATTCTACATCGACGACGAGGGCGAAATCTACGTGCGTGCGACGGTGTACAAGGACGGCAAGCTGACCTTCGAGACAGCCACGTTCTCGTTGTACTTCCTCGGCGAGAAGAGCACTTCCGATGCCGGTGCCGACAATACGATGCTATACGTCGGAATCGTCATCGTGGCGATTGTGATCGTAGCAATTGCAGCAGGAGTGATGCTGAAGAGGAAAGGTGTGTTGTAAACATTTTAGGGGCCGAAAGGCCCCGAAAACACCTTCAGCATTTTTCATCACGGATCCTGCAGACGAACCGCCAGGCGATCGCTGTAGGCTTCTCAGAATCGCGAACCACAGGAATTTCCTCTTCTGCGCACATCGACGGCAACCGCTTCCCACAACGAGAAAACATCCTTCCGGCGTCTTCTGCAGCGCTGCGGTGGAAGGCGGGATCGACCCCTGGACGACCTGTTATCCTCTGCCGGCATATCATCCGAATCCTGAATCGATGATGGCCGGTCATCGGATCATCCCACCGTCATCCTTACAATCGGTCTCGCAGATGTCCGAAGACCGTCCGCCCGGGGCGGCCGGACGGATATGAAGGAAAAGGTCCCCGGAGGGCCTTCCGAGGACCATGGCATCGTGTCCGATGCGATATGCGGAGCTCCGATCAGCAACACGAGCCGGATTTCGGATCCTTCTCCTTCGCTGCGGAGCCGCATGCTCCGAATCTTCCGTAATGCGTACTTCTGTCTCCGGTTACTTCGAACGATCTGCCGTAACGCGTATCGGAGACCATCGATGCCGTGTTCCCGCATACGAGCATCGGCTTGCCCTTCACGAAATGGTGATGATCGTCCAGGTCGAAACCGTTGGGGTGCCCGGGTATGCTCCCGTCGTACGTGGCAACCTGCCCGTAGTCCTCGCAGATGTCCTCAAGGTCGTCGAGCTTGAAAGCCCTGACCGTCCTGGACGTGAACGAGGCCTCTCCGACCTTCTCCTCGATCTCCCTGTTGTTCAGGATCATGTCGCAGACTTCGGTGTATCTGAAATCGGTGAAGCCGGTCCTGATCATCATCCTGCGGAAGTCCTCGATGTACATCGCGCCGCCGAGGCATTCCCCGCGTATGACCGAATCGGAGGATACGCTCTCCGGTATGCGTCTGTCGGAGAAGACATCCGAGAAGTACAGCTCCCCTCCGTCCTTAAGGACGCGGTGTATCTCCCTGAATACCTTCTCCTTGTCGGATGACAGGTTGATCACGCAGTTCGAGATCACGACGTCGACGCTGCCGTCCTCAACCAGCGTTCCGAGGTCCTCGATGTAGCCTTTCAGGAAGGTGACGTTCGACTCCGCGTATCCGAATCTCCTGCGCTGCTCGTCCTCGTACCTCCTAGCGACCTCCAGCTGCTCGTCGGTCATATCCACTCCGATCGCACGCCCTTTCTCCCCTACGAGCCTTGATGCGATGTACACATCCCTGCCGGTGCCGCATCCGAGGTCCAGGACCGTCATCCCCTCCAGCAACGGCGGCAGCGGGGATCCGCAGCCGTAGAACCTCTCCTTGATCTCGTCGGCGATAAGCGGCAGCGTCTCCCTGACCTCCGGCGGCAGGTTCCCGCCGCAGCAGCATGAATCGGTCTTCAGGTCCTTCCTGTTCCTAAGCTCCTTCCCGTAATAGTTCTTCACAGCCTCTGTCATCTTGTCCATGCCATCACCTCAACCCAGTCCTTGGAGGAATCTTGCGAGATCGTCCACGACCGCCTTGTTCACCCTGTAATGCATCCATCTCCCCTCCTTGCGGCCGACGACGAGCCCGCAACCGCAAAGACGATCCATATGATGCGAGAGGGTCGGTTGCGTTATGCTCAGCTCGCTGAGCAGCCTGCATGCGCACAGTTCTCCGTCGGCGAGCATCCTGATTATCGCCAATCTGTTCGGGTCCGACAGGACCTTGAAGAACCGCGCATACCTTTCACAGTCGTCCATGCGATCGATAACATATCGATTAATATCTATATGTACTGTTCGGAAAGCCGGTTTTCCTCGAGACGGCGTCTGACCAAGGCATCGATCTCGGGATTCCCGATGGGACGGTCTGTGTTATATCCTGCAGACGACCCGCGAATGGATCGCGATATCCCGCACGGCATATCGTTCGTCCCGACGCGGACCGCGTGAGGCTAAAACAAGCGGGAATACGGGGGGATTGCGGGATCTTGAAGACCCTCACCTCATATCGTTCACCCGATCCGTCGTTCCGCGGCATATCCGAGGAATAAAGGTATCCAAAATTGTCCCGGAATCGAAAAAACAGCGATCATTCGTAATCGGTTCCGCTGTCGGCATTCAATGGAATGGAGCCATTTCGGAGATTCGAACTCCGGACCTGCTGCTTACAAGGGACGTCAAGAGGCAAACATCTTTCGAACTATCTTTACATATCGTCTGAAAATCGTTTATTATCCCCAAATATTGTCCATATCTGCCATTTTCGGCACGTATTCTGTTGACATTTCTTTGACATTTCGTTATTTTAAGTGCCTTGAAAACAAGTTTTGACTCAAATTCAAGCGGCAATTTTTGAAGATAACGATAAAATATCCTTTGTAGATACGCAGTAGCATGGCAGTGAATAGAAATGCGAATCATGTGCACAACGGGTTTCATTTCCAAACTGCAGCCGCAATATCATTGCTTATCGATCATCTTGACGATTTTCTTGCAATAAAAAACGAAGGATCGGAAGATATTGAAATCTGTCTTAAAGATGGGTGTGTGGTTTATGCTCAGGCCAAGGCATCGTATGATGAAGAATCAAAAAATTCGACAAGAGATTTAAAAAAGGGCCTGACTACATTATCCGAATCATCCCATTTGGTTGAAAACCACAAATTGGTGTATATTACGAATATAAAAACGATGCTTGGATCCAATACAGAACGTGATGCTTTTCCTTCGGGTGTGAGTGTATCTTTCGATGCAATCGGTGAGTTAAATAAAAAATTGGTTTGCAATTATGCCCCAGAATCATTTGATTACAATTCATTTTCAATACAGTTTTTAAGGTATGTAGGTGAAAACGGGAGCGAAACTGAATGGATTATTGGTAAAATACGTGATGACTTTTCTGAAAGGGGCGATATGATTCGAACCCTATCACCAAAATTCGTGTTTGAGACATGGGTCCGTTATTTGGATTCTAATGCCTCAAATAAAGATACGAGCATTAAATGTGATCGTTCTCGGATTGTGTGGGGGATGATATTGCATAAAATCAATCATATAGAAAATAGCCTGTATCAGGAATCGGTTGAAGATTATTCGATAGTTTCTGACAGTTATTCTGATTTGGTAGATTCGATTTCAGGTCGTTTTGAAATAATGTCTCGTATCATTGGCGACTATCGTATCGAGAAGAACAAACTGAAGATAAATAATGATTTTTTCGACAAATTCGCAGCGGATTATTGGCAGGAATATAGGGATATTCTAGAAGCCTTAGATGTTGATGAAGTTGTAAAAGAAAAGATACTTAAAATATTGATACAAACAGTTTTGATGAAAAGGAACGTAATTAGAAGTGTATGTAATGAGATGAAGATATGATTATCAAAGAAATTAGGATATATAACAAAAAATACGAATATTCGTGTAAATTTGATAATTATACTCATATATCAAGTAAAAAAAACACGCAGGGTAAAACAACGCTTGTACGTTTTATCATATTCGGATTCGGATTCAATATTCCGATTACCGAAGGTGTATCTGGGGATAGATTCACAGTAGAGTTGACATTAGATATTCAAAATATTCAATACAAACTGATTCGTAAAGGTAACAAGGTCGACATACTATTCCCAAACGGTTCAAAAACATTTTCTGTAACGAACAACAACAGGGCCGTACTGGAATTATTACTTAAGAACAGCAATCCAAATTTATTATCTAATGTCCTTGGTACATTTTATATCGATCAGGAAAGTGGATGGGTTGTATTCAATAGGGGGACTGTGATAAGTGGCCAACGTTTTAATGTAGACCAATTAATCTATGGCTTGTTGAACATTGACGAGTCTTTATTTGTTAAGAGAACGGCAATAGATAAGGACATCAAAGATTACACTGCAATAATTAAGTTGCATTCGAGTCAAGATCGGTTGGAGGAATTTTTCGATCAAAAAGATCCGATTGACGACCGTATACAAAAGTGTCAACAGAATCTGAATGTACTGAAAATTGAATTGAATGATCATAGAAAGAGAAAATCATCAATCAAGGATCGCATTAGTAAAAATGATAAGTTATGGAAATACATAGATTCCTTGCAACTGACAGTTCATGATAATGGAAAAGATATCAAGATAACAAGAGATAATATTGTTGGGTATCAAGATTCAAAGGACATGTATGATGCAGAATTATATGATGAGGATGCTTCAATCTTAAAAATAACTGCGGCAATTGATGAACTGAATAGAGAAATTGAAGAATATTTTGCAATTGACGAAGTAGTAACGGATGTAAAAATACTTGGTGCAAAGCCATCATATAAAATAGATATTGAGCAGGCTAAGATTAACTTAGATTTACTGAAACAACAAAAAAGTGTATTGCAGAGTCGTATAGACTCTAAATTGTCAACCGACAGTTATCTTGATTCGATGAATGCACTATTGAAAAAATATTGTGACATTCTTGATGTATCCGATATACTTGATCAGAATAAATGTATTTTATGTACAGATTTTAAAAGAAATACTGGTACTAGGAAACAAAAATTGATTCTTGCATACAGGTTTACATTTTTGAAAACCATATCTGATCATCTGGGGGTAAAATTGCCTATAATTATCGATTCATTAAATAGGGAAACCGATTCAGAAAATATGGAGGCAATAATCAAGTTTATACATGATGAATTTTCAGATCATCAAATAATAATATCGTCAATAGTTGAATTACCAAACAATCCGAAGATAATAGCCATTGAGGATAGACTTTTCAAAGAAGTCGATTCAATATCGAATGTAAAGAAAGTATTTGATAGCGACTTGTCAATTGATTGACGGATACGATGGGGACCATATATAGAAGGATCCGTTCGATGATTCCAAGGCGATATCGCCCGAACAGATCTCGGTGCTCATGGATCACCTGTCGAAGGAGACGCTCGAATGGAGGACGCTAATCTATCTTCTTCTGACCACAGGCATGAGGCGCGGGGAGGAATGCGCCCTGGTGTGGGATTCGGTCGATTTCAAGAATCGCCGCATCAAGATATGCCACGCGGCCCGCAGGATACTACACAAAGGCATCGAGATCAAGGACCCGAAGACCTTCACATCGAACCGTTACGTCAACATGACGCCCGACCTTGAGAAGCTTCTACTGGAGCTCAAGGAGAAGAGCTCGTTGTCCATGGGGAGTTCGTATTCAAAGGCCGCACTGACCCTAACGGCCCCATGCATCCGGATTCCGCAAAGGCGCACATTTCGAAGTTGAGCGAGAAGTGAGGGTTCGATTTCATGGCGAAGGATCTCAGGTCGACTTTCGTTTCGATGCTGATATCTGTTCTAGACGTCGATCCGAGGACAGCTCAGGACATCGTCGGCCATTCGAGCATCGATGTGACATCGGGCATCTACGCCAGGTCAAAGGAAGCTCCGAGGAGGAAGGCTCAGGAATCATACGAGGCATTCATCAAGAGGCGGTGCACGGGTGCGTTGGAGATCGTCGCAGATGAAGACGGTGAACGCTGAATATCGCGTACATTTTGCCCCAAAGAACGAATCTTTTTGACCCAAATTTGACCAAAAACTCTTGATGTACCGAAAAAATCTAAGCTTTTTTATAAATAGAGTGGAGCCACTTCGGAGATTCGAACTCCGGACCTGCTGATTACAAGTCAGCCGCACTACCGGGCTATGCAAAAGTGGCCTTGCAACACGCGTATGGGTGTGGGGTTTTTATTGTTTGCGCACAGAAGGCGTTTCTACGACAGCCGCCTCACGGCGCACGTTCCGCATATAAACGACCAATACATTTAATATGGATTAGGCAATCGCGGAACCAGTAGCATATAAACCTATCATCACGGTGATTAAAAATGGCAAAGAACGCTGAGAAGAAGCTCATACGCCTTGACTACAAGGCCTACATCGCAGAGACCGGAAAACTTTACGACACGACCTCGGAGGAGGCGGCCAAGGAGGCCGGGATCCACAACGAGAAATACACCTACTCCCCCATGGCGCACATAGTGAACTCTGGCAAGCTCTTCCCGGCGCTCGAGGAAGCCATCGCCCAGGCGGAGGTCGGAGCGGAGACCGAGGTCTCGGTCCCCGCCGAGGAGGCAGCGGGCCCCAGGGACCCCAAGCTCATCGAGATCCACGCCCTCAAGGACTTCTACAAGCAGGACATAAACCCCTACCCCGGACTCGAGGTCTCCCTCGGGAACCGCAGAGGGACGGTAATGTCCGTGGGCGCCGGCCGTGTAAGGGTCGACTTCAACAACCCCCTGGCCGGCCACGACCTCTCCTACGTGTTCACCGTGACCGAGGTCATCGAGGATGACGAGGAGAAGGGGAAGGCCATACTCGAGATGGACTTCGGCACCTCTGAGGGCTTCGAGGTCCAGGTCAGGGACAAGAAGATCGTCGTGATCGTCTCCGAGCTCGTCAAGTTCAGCCAGGAGTGGCCCATGGCGAGGTTCAAGGTCGTCTCCGACATGAGAGAGGTCTTCGGAAAGGACACCGTGGAGTTCCGCGAGGTCTGGTCCAAGCCCAAGGATTCCAAGGAATCCGACGAGGAACAGGAAGAGTGAGGCACCCTCGCCCATCCTGAATCAAAACCCTTTTAAACAAAACCTATTATCTCCCCAGCACGGACGGGTGGCCTAGCTTGGATATGGCGGCAGCCTCCTAAGCTGCAAGCCGAGGGTTCGAATCCCTCCCCGTTCGCCATTTTCTACATC
>Ga0123335_1003901_pt1 | contig 20062 bp, 12 predicted proteins | sample BiotimSIPDNA_2_FD_89707 | JGI IMG/M metagenome (GOLD analysis project Ga0123335, IMG submission 89707) | Anaerobic biogas reactor microbial communites from Washington, USA - Biogas_R2 time_0 SIP DNA | ecosystem: Engineered > Bioreactor > Anaerobic > Unclassified | place: Washington, USA...
AACATCGACGTTACAGCGTGTACAGAGAAGGGGATTATTGCAGTCAACACACCGGAGGCAAATATCATGGCCGCCGGTGAGCTCGCTGTGGGTCTTGCTTTTACGATTTATCGGAACATCTGTCTGGCCAACTCGGCAGTTCATCACGATGATTTCAGACGATCGCGTCTGATCGGCCGTGAACTCGAGGGGAAAACAGCCGGTGTGATTGGACTGGGACGAATCGGCTCGATTGTCGCGCGTAAGCTGAAAGGCATCGGCATGAACGTTGTCGCCTATGACCCGTATATTACGGCGGAGCGCTTTGACAAACTTGGTGTGAAGCGCTGCGATAGACTTGAAGAACTTCTGCATCAGTCCGACCTGATCACCCTGCATACACCCAAAACCAAGGAAACCTATAATATGCTGAAGACCGAACAGCTGGCTCAATGCAAGCAGGGCGTCTACATTGTCAATGCTGCGCGCGGTGGTCTGGTCAATGAACAGGATCTCTATGACGCGCTGGTCTCCGGACAGGTGGCTGGTGCCGCTGTTGATGTTCTAGATCAGGAACCCAACTACGATAAGAAGCCGGGCGAACAGCAGTACCAACACCCGCTGCTGTCACTGCCAAACTGCATCATCACCCCCCATCTCGGGGCATCAACACATGAAGCCAACACCAATGTCGGCACCGCTGTAACTGAACTGGTTGCCCGGGCTCTCAAAGGCGAGCTTGTCTGTGCGGTCAACATGCCTGCCATCAGCGGCGATCTGGCTGAACTGCGTCCCTACATCGGTCTGTGTGAAAAACTGGGCGCGATCTACTTCCAAGCCGAAACAGCCCGCCTGAAAAAAATCGAGATCATTTATTCCGGTGAACTGGCAGGGATGGACACCAATCTGCTGACTCTATCCGTATTGAAGGGCTTTTTGTCGACGATTACGAGCGAGCGGGTCAGCTACGTCAATGTCAAACAGAACCTGACGGCAATGGGTCTTGAGGTCGTGGAGAGTAAGACCACACAACTGGAAAAATACACCAACCTGATTACGGTCCGGTTTATTTCGAGTGACAAAACACTCTCTGTCTCCGGAACAGTTTTTGGTCAGGATTCGGAAGTTCTGGTCGATTTCTTCGGCTATCATATGGATTTCGAGCTATCACCTTATGTTCTTGCGATGCAGAACGAAGATGTTCCTGGTATCATCGGTCGGGTGGGTACTATTCTGGGCCAGAAATCCATCAACATTGCAACCATGCACTGGAGCCGGAAAAAAGACAAAATGCGGGCACAGAGTTTTCTCAGCATCGATTCTCCTGTTGATGAAGAGACGATAGAAGCGCTTCGAAAAATCGAGGGTGTTTTACGTGTGTCTGTTCTGAATTTCACGATGGTGTCCTGATTAGCGGTCAATCACGATTAACGGCCAGAATGGTCAATGATCCGTCTGTAAAAACGACAGAGCCGCATTCGCGCAAAAGATCTTCGCGGATGTGGCTTTCTGATTGTTCATCCGAATCGTTGAACCGGCTTCGCTCCAGATCACCGATGATGATATACGCGATGTCGTATTGGCTGATCAGCGCCTGACGTTTAAGCTGATCATCAGTCGTGTAGAGCGTCCGAACATCATTTTGTCTTGGTAGAACGCGTTGGCTATAGGCTTCCGGCGTTTTTTGACTGGTCCGCCACAACCACTCATGTGTCTCCCAGCCAATCACGGTCGGCAAACCTGTCATCGCCGATATACGGCAATAATCCGTGTAACTTTCACCGAATGATTCAAGAATAACGGGCTGTCCCTCAACATGCTCATTCAACCAGAGGATCGCCGCGATATCGGGAGCCAAATCCCCCGGCCCGCCGTTTGAAATCTGCGGTGAATCCTTAACGGCCAACGGCGTCAATCCATTGAGCCCCTGATATCGCTCGAAAGTTAACGGCCCAAGCCACTGTCTGGCTGCAGGCACGGTATACCAGAATGGCTGTATCAGCATCACGATAAGCAGGATGGCAAGGTACCTGCCGGATTTTGACTCTTTCCGCGTGATCCGAAGCATCAATCGAGGAACAGCATACGCCCAGATTAATGACAAGAGCACAAATGCCTGATAGGTAAACTTAAACATGGTGTTCGCTCGTTTGTAGTCACCACTGTAGATGTCAACGACGTAAACCAGCTCGGGGATCAGGATGAGGCCTGCTGACCAGATAAACAAGCCAAAAACCAGTTTGTCCGCCGGATTCATCGCGTAGAAAAACCGGGATCCTTTTTTTTCAGATTCATAAACATCGGCTGGAGGCGGAAACACCCGGATCGTCTTTCTGCGATAGATCCAGAGTCCTGCGAAGACCAGACACATAGCTGCAGTCAGGTGGGGTCCCCAGAGAATCAGAAGCTGGTAAACGGGTGTTGATGTCAGGGTTCGTGCGATTGATTTTGCGATTGGTTCGAAGGAAAGGTTGAACGGAAGTGACACCAAATGGGACACAGCAAACAGCAGAGCCAGCTGCGAACCTGTTATCGTCAGTGCGTCACCCCGAAGTAGGGTCAGATAATAGCTGATGAGCAGAACACCAGCATAACCGGCCAGAGCTGTGACAGGACTGGAAAAACCCAGATAGACGATGAGCAGACCACCGCCCTGGACTGTCAGAATGAAGAAACTGGCTGGTCGAATGCGCAGGGAACAGGCTGACCGGTTGACCATCAGCAGAACCAGTGCCGCGACTACCAGATAAATGGCGAAGTCCCAGTAGTTGCCCATCATGAAAACTGCCAGCAGAACACCACTGAGAAGCAGAACAGGATCCGTTATGTTCTGCTTAAACCGGCTGGTCGTTTCATGAAACAATCGGCTGTGCCAGCTGTGGTCATCGAGTTCAACTGATGCTTGTTGCTCCTGCTGACAGACAGAAGCAGCTTCAATCAACGAAGATCGTCTGATCAGTGCTGTCATCAGGATAATGAAGATGAGAACGAAAGCCAGATTGATCAGATGCGCGTGCAGATCAGCAACCAGAAAGGAATAAAAAGGGAATTCGTGGATGGTTTTATCAGATGTATCAGGATTGTAGCCGATGAAACGGGTGGCATCGGCAAACCAGTATGTTTTTTCAGCTGAACTGCCAATCAGATCCCGCTCGATCAGCCAGCGTGTGACATATCGTCCAGGACTGCCGGCGTGAAAAAAGAAGGCGTGGCTGTTGGCCCCAATAGAAACAAGCAGGGCAGACAGCGTTCCGCCTGTAGCTGCAGCCAGCCGGTGCTGGAAGCTCGATGCCCGGCTGCGTGTCAGAAGAAGAATCAGACTGCTGCCAACGGTGTAGGCGAGCGTTACGGTCAAGGCAAATGTCGTTGCCATTCCGAGGTTATAGGCGATCTCGGGCCGCAGGTTGGTCAGCTTGGCCAGATAGGTATAAATGTACTGGCCGAAGTAGTAATAGTTAACCGTCTCACCCGAGTACCACATGTCGAGTGCCGGAAGGAATGTCGTACGCCATAGACTGTTCATTAAGCCGACATTCATAAATTTTTCAAGGCTGTCCAGCTCAGGTTTCAATCCGCGGGCAAAGGTTCCAAGCAGCAAACTGGAGGCGAACAAGCATTCTGATAAAGCAATTCCCGGGATCTGGGCAGGATTTTTCAGGAGCACCAGAAAATCTGTTCGAAACCGGGGTGTCAGCCAGACCAGAACACCGGCAGCCAGGATCGCAAGTCCTGCTGCCCAGCGGACAAACGGCAGAATTTTCAAGAAGGACAAGGTCCAGACAACCAGGGCCGGCAGCAGCAGACCAAATCCTTTGGCCAGCAGGAATCCCTGACCGCCCGCCGCTGTGATTCTTGATGCCAGAGGCCAGAGAAGCAATCCGGGAAGTGTCAGGGCAAGCCACCAGATGAAAAAGGCTGATCTGTCTGTAGCCGGCAAACGGAGGGCGAACAGAATAACCGGTAATAGAGAGAGCCATGATGCGTGACGGACCCACATATGTTTCATAAATCGTTTGTGTTTGCGAGATTCTGATATAGCCAGAGCATGATATCAGACTGTTCCAAAGGGTTTTCCGGTCTTGACTGCGATTCCCGGTAAACCGACCTGGCTGCCTGTAAGCCGAGTCTGACCGCGTAATTCATTCCGCGATCCTCCGGGTAGATTTGGGCTGTACCGGCCAGTTTGATGCCGGGCAAGGGTGTATCCAGGGCAGGCATTCGATCCGCATACTGCCGGTGGATCACCGGTTGTGCGTAGCGTGTGCGCCGTAATCGCCAGTCAATGACATCGCGTGGACTGAAGTGTGGATAGATTGTCTCGAGCCCGGCCATAAACTGCTGGTAGATGACGTTATCCGGCTGAGTCCAGAGGGGATCGGCAGCATCAAGATAACGCGACAGATAAACAATGTGTCCACCATAGTTGTCCGGATCGATCAGATTTGTGTGTTCGACCACCACGACAAAGGGGAGCTGCTCACAGACTGTGGTCCAGTAATAGGGTGACAGTTTTTGTTTGAGTCTGAGAATCAAGCAGAGATCACCTTTATAGGATACGTTTTGGATTTGATTTCTGTATGGTTCAGGCATATCCAGACTGGTTGTTATTCCGGCGAACTGTCTGCCGGCGACTGTTGCAATGATACTGTCGGCTTTGACATGAACCGTGGTACAGTTTTCCAGGATGCACGAGATCTGATACCGGACTGATACATCCTCTGAGCGGCTGATATTCATGACGGTATGCCCTGTTAGAAGCGTTCCGCCCATCCGGATCAGTTCATGAACCAGCTTATCGATCAACAGTCCAAAACTGCCTTCCAGGTAACCAAGTTTTTCCGATCCGGCTTTTTGATTGCGTGAACTGCCGCGAAGTTTGAATTTGTTCCAGATCCAGACTGCGGAAACGTCCTCGGCGTCCTTGTCAAATTTTGACCGCAGAAGCGGATCCCAGATACAGGTATAAGCCTTCTCGCCCCCATGGCGAATCAGCCAGTTCGAAGCGGTTTGGCGTTCAAGCTCTGACCAGTTATCCAGTCTGCCGGCTTTCAGAACGGCCAATCCGGTTCGAATACGCTGTCCCAGGGGAATCAACGGAAACTTCAGCAGATCAAGCGGTGTCGTAAACGGGTGAATTTGCTGCTGAGCAAATAACGCGTCTCTTGTTTTAAACCATTTCAACTGATCGCTCAGACCGGCTTTTTCAATCAGGCGAATGATCAGGTTATCACTGGTAAAAATGTGATGGTAAATATATTCAAGCCTGCTTTTCCCCCAGTTAAATGACGTAACCATGCCACCTGAATGAAGTGTTGACTCCAGTACCGTCACCTGATAACCAGCAGATGCCAGAGCGCAGGCGGAGACAAGACCGGTCAGTCCGGCACCGATGATACAAATGTGGTGTTTTGAGTCATCAGACATGTAGTGAACCCTCAGATTTCATTAAACGGATATAAGCCGGCATTCCATGTAGTAACGCTTTTCATTCGCTTCGCCAAGAGAAAACGTTTTTCGCGGCAGAAGACTGTTTTTCGCAATATAGGGAAAAAGATCGTGCTTTTTCAGAGCAGGCAGGACCAAACCGATCGACCCTTTCGCTGCCAGTTGCTGCAGGGCGTCATCACCGTGTATGTAATCAATTTTCACGGATTGTCGAACGGACAGATCATCTAAAAATGACTGGATTTGCGCAACCGGCAAATCCGGGAGCGTTTCTACCGCGAAAACCCACGTGCCTTCTTTGGCAAGGAGCGTGGTCAGAACGTGATTCAATGATTTTTCATGTGAATGATTTTCAGGGTGCCACGATGCCTTTGCAGATCGAAAGAAGCGGCTCATAGCGTCCATGAAATCATTCAGGCTAATCCCCGAAACCAGACGATGGATGGGTTCAAATGCCAGACCCGGATCATATAGATTAACCAGCTCGGCCATGGCAAAACGAGCCGGGTGATGATCAGATACGTGATGTTTTAAACGATCCCAATGGGCTTTGGCTGTGGCCAGAGAATGATTTCCGTCACCAACGGCCATCATCAATCCATATTGTTTCAGACTATCCAGCTGCTGCAGCGCATCAATGGACTTGACCAGATGGGGATTCTGCCCGGAGAAAAACCACCCTTTGACTGAACCGCCGTTCTGCATCAGGCCGGTTTGATAAACGGGTTCGACTGCCAAATTCAAAGCTGCCTGATAGAGCGGTTCAATAACAGATTTTGCACGGTCGTCGATCAGCAGCTGGACATGTGACAATTCCAGAGGTGCTTTTTCACGAATCGCCATGCGCGGCGGTATCCGTGATTCAACCGTTTCCTCGGTTGCACGGATGAGCGACTGGTTTCCTGGCGCATAATCATAGTGTTCCAGGTCGACCGTCAGTACAAGGCCAAGGCGCTGTTGATGCTGAGGTGTCTGACGTTCAATCAGGATGCAGCCTGTACCGGGCGCGCGAAGAACAGACTGTTTCAGATAGCGGTGCATAGCCAGGTGAGTCGCCTGAATACGCTGCTGCAGCGGTACATTTGATGGCCGCTCCAAATATACTTCAGGCAGGATCATATGTAACGTCGAAGCTCGTTCGCCAACTATTTCAGCTGTTTGATCCCAGTATTCCGGCTCAGATGTATGTTGATCACAGGCAATGACAGACCAGTGATACAGGTCGATTTCCGGATTCGGGATCAATAGGTCGGACACATGAACAGCACAATCATTTGGTGTAAGGCAAGGTGATTGTTGACGCTCTGAAAGCGATGCGGTCATAGATAAATTCCTCACAATCAAGCGATCTAAACGGTTTTACAGGCAGCCTGCGTTTTTATATTCTATCACAGATTAACGCTGCCCGCATGACCAACGCTGTGTAATTCTGAAAGCCCGGTTAAGCGGTTTAAACGGCGGATCGCGGATTCTGCTTGTTCCTCACGGGCTTTTCGTGTAGAATTCGGGCAGAGAGATCGTTTAAAGGAGTAGACTGCTGCATGCAACCAGAGAGCTTGAACACCATCCGGGAGAAATTTTTAAACTTCTTCGAATCAAAGGGTCATCTTCGTTTGCCCAGTTTTTCGCTGATTCCCCGTAATGACCCGTCGATTTTGTTGATCAATGCGGGTATGACACCTTTGAAACCGTATTTTACCGGTGCTGAAAAGCCACCGGCATTAAGGGTGACGACCTGCCAGAAATGTATACGTACACCGGATATTGACCGGGTCGGCCAGACGGCGCGTCATGGAACCTATTTCGAGATGCTCGGCAATTTTTCGTTTGGTGATTATTTCAAGCAGGAAGTGATACCGTGGGCCTGGTCATTCTGTACAGACGTTTTGGAAATGCCGGCAGATCGGCTTTATGTATCAGTCTTTCAAGACGACGATGAAGCATTCGATATCTGGAATCACACTGTCGGATTGTCTAAAGATCGTATATACCGGATGGGCAAAGAGGACAACTTCTGGGAACACGGCATCGGGCCGTGTGGACCGTGTTCAGAAATCTATTTTGATCGCGGACCGAAATATGGGTGTGGAAAAGAAGACTGCCATGTGGGCTGCGACTGCGATCGGTTTGTAGAATTCTGGAATCTTGTCTTTACTCAGTTTTACCGTGACGCTGACGGCAGCTATTCTCCGCTCGAAAAAAAGAACATAGATACAGGTGCGGGATTAGAACGGTTGGCTTGCATCATGCAGGATGTTGATAATTTATTTGAAGTCGACACCATCCGTGCAATTCTTAACCATGCCTGCGAACTTGCTCAAGTAACCTACGGGGCAGAGCAGCGGTCTGACATGGCGATTCGTGTGATTACAGATCACATCCGCAGTACGACCATGATGATCAGTGATGGTGTCATACCGTCGAATGAGGATCGAGGCTATGTATTAAGACGCTTGCTGCGCCGCGCTGCACGCTATGGCAGGCTTCTTGGTTTAAGCAAACCATTTCTGTTCAAACTGGTACCGACCGTTATCAGTGAATCATCAGGGGCTTATCCGGAACTTGAAAGCAATCGCAGCCGGATTATCCAGATCATACGCCAGGAAGAAGAGCGGTTTATGGAAACCATCCAACAGGGCAGTGCCATTCTTGATCAGCTCATTGAGACGGCACGCTCTCAGGGACATGAGGAACTCTCAGGCGCTGAGGTCTTCCGATTGCATGACACATTCGGATTTCCCTTCGACCTAACCCGTGAGATTGCCGCTGAACAGGGTCTGAAAGTTGATGAGCCGGGGTTCCAGGCGGAAATGACTCGGCAAAAAGAAACGGCCAGACAGGCTTTCCTGGCAAAGACCGGTTCAGCCTGGGATCAGGGAAGCCTGCCTGAAGCAGTCAAACGTGCAGAGCCAACCTTCTTTTCGGGCTATGAAACGCTGGAGGATGAAGGAACGGTACGCTACCTGCTCATAACAGATGAGGCGAAAGGCCTGATCAGTGTTCAGAATGCATCAGAGGGAGATAAAGTGACGGTTATTCTTGACCGGACTCCTTTTTACGCTGCATCCGGAGGTCAAATTGGCGATACCGGACAGATCATCAGCGATAATCTGGTATTGTCTGTTGTTGACACAACGCGGACTGCTGAAGGACATTATCTGCATTCAGGTGAGGTCGTTTCCGGGATCATCCGGACAGACACCCGCGTTCAGTTGCAGGTCGATCGGCAAAAGCGGCTGGCAACAGCTCGCAACCATACCGTGACACACCTGCTTCATCGTGCGCTTCGTGATGTGCTGGGTGATCATATCGCCCAGGCGGGTTCAGCTGTGGCTCCAGACCGGTTCCGATTTGATTTCAGCCATTTCCAGCCGATGACAGACTCGGAAAAACAAAAGGTGGAAGACCTCGTCAACCAGATGATCATCCAGAATGAGCCCGTAATAACGCGGATTATGTCGCTTGATGATGCCCGTGCAGAAGGTGCTGTTGCCCTGTTTGATGAGAAATATGGTTCATCTGTCCGGGTTGTATCCGTCGGTTCTTTCAGCAAGGAGTTATGTGGCGGCACACATCTTCGATATTCCTCGGAGGCCTGCCAATTCCGACTGATCAGTGAAAGCGGCATCGCGTCCGGTGTTCGTCGGATTGAAGGGGTGACAGGCAGCGGTGCCTGGCTTATTGCGCGCAGGCAAGGCCAGGAACTTCAGGCACTTAGCGATCTGGTGAAGACCAAGCCGGCAGATTTACAGGGTCGAATTCAACATATGATCGATCAGGTTCATGTTCTGGAACATGAGCTATCCCTGCAGCAGAAAGAAAAACGATCCGGTCTGGCCGATGATTTGGTCAAACAGACAGTTGGCATGAATGGTATAGCAGTCCTTGTTTCGCGTGTAGATGTGCCGGATGTTGAGCAGCTCAGGGCATTGTCCGATCAGATACGCGATCGACTGAGCGAAGCTGTTCTGGTTTTAGCTGCTGAAGTCAGCGGGAAAGCCGTATGGGTCGTCACAGCGTCTAAAGAAGCTGTCCAGCGAGGGGTTCACGCCGGTGAACTGATTCGTGAACTCGCCAGGATAACAGGCGGCGGCGGTGGCGGAAAACCTGAAATGGCTCAGGCTGGCGGAAAAAACCCGGAAAAAATCGAGGATGCGTTGACTACCGCTCAACAGCGGCTGCAGGCTATATTGGGATCGTAAACGTATTGATCAAAGAGGTGAGCTAAATGTCTGACTGTCTATTTTGTAAGATCAGCTGCGGAGAGATACCGGCTGATATCGTTTATGAAGATGATCGGGTGATTGCTTTTCGGGATATCCATCCTGTTGCACCTGTACACATCCTGATTGTCCCGAAAACACATGTTGCGACGATGTTGGAGTTGGCTGCTCGTCCGGACGGGCCGGATTTGGCTTCGGCTGTTCTTAAGGTTATCCCCGAAATAGCCCGAAAAATGCAGGTTGATCAGTCGGGCTTTCGTCTGATCAACAACTGTGGTGAAGAAGGCGGGCAGACAATACCACATGTCCACTTTCATCTGATTGGCGGACGAAAGCTCGGAGAAAAACTTATTTGATCGAATTTGATCAGAAAAAGACAGTCAAACAGACGGTCTAACAGAGTCGTAGTTGACGACAAGCGACTGATGCTTGTATAATATGGCATGAATCGCCCTGACTGGTAAGGGCGTTTTATGTGGCGAATAGCTAGATATCGCCGTGAGGGGAGGGAAAAAAATGTCAGAAATCAGAGTCAAGGAAAATGAATCTCTTGACAGTGCCCTGAGACGATTCAAGCGCTCCTGTGCCCGTTCCGGTGTTCTTGCTGAAGTTCGCAAACGTGAACACTACGAAAAACCGAGTGTCAAACGCAAGAAGAAATCAGAAGCCGCCAGAAAAAGAAAACGCTGACGGAAAGAATACGAATGATGCCCGCGTAATGGTGAAACTGGTGTCCTGACTGTCAGGCACAGACATGGCGGCAGAAATCAATGAACGAACACAAGAACAGGCCCGATGTCTGACAGATATCGGGCCTGTCTGCAACAGGAGGAACAGATCGTGACGTCAGATGGGTACAAGGAATGGCGTCTTTTGGCGAATACGTCTGACCACGGCGTTTTACTGGACCGCCTCTTGTTGGCGCGCGGCTTTCAAACACCGGAAGAAGCGGCAATTTTTCTCAGGCCGACCCTTGAGCAACTCCATGACCCATATCTGCTGCCGGACATGCAGCTGGCAGCGGAGTTATTGCTCCAGGCATTAGACCGCAAATCATCCATTGCCATTCACGGCGATTATGATGTCGATGGACTGACCGGAACAGCGTTGATGGTTCGTTTTTTGCGCGCACACGGAATCGAACCGGTTGTCCTGATTCCGGATCGTTTTGCTGATGGGTATGGTCTTACAGAGGCGACTGCCAGTCAGCTGATTGATGCCGGCATTGATCTTCTGATCACAGTTGACTGCGGAATTTCCAGCATCGAAGAGATAGCACACCTGAAAAATTCGGGAATCCAGGTGATTGTGACCGATCATCACGAATGCGCTGAGCAGCTTCCGCCTGCCGATGCTGTCATCAATCCAAAGCGCCCTGACAGCCGCTATCCCTTTCCTAGTCTGGCCGGTGCGGCTGTCGCCTTGAAACTGGTGCAGGCCTGCTGCCGGAGTCAGCCTGATGAGCAATGGCTGCGCTATCTTGACCTGGTTTGTATCGGAACCGTCGCCGATGTTGTCCCGTTAACGGATGAAAACCGGGTGCTCGTCGCCTGCGGACTGGCTCAGTTGAATCAAACAGTTTGCGAGAGCGATCAATATTCAGGGATTTTGCCGAGCTCATCAGTTGGTTTAAGCAGTTTGATCCAGACGGTTAATCCGGATCAAAAGCAGGTAACCGCCAGACTATTGGGATTCTCAGTCTCGCCCAAACTAAACGCAGCTGGCCGAATGGGCGATACCGATGACGCGATCCGGCTTCTGCTGACCGATGATCCGCAGGAAGCTGACAAACTGGCGCGTCGCCTGGTTGAGATCAATAATGAACGACGGTTGATTGAAAACGAGATGACCAGCGAGGCCATCGCTTTACTGGATCAAGAAACAAATCTGGATAATCAGGCTGTTTTAATCGCATGCAAACCGGACTGGCATCCCGGTGTTATTGGTATCGCTGCTGCCCGTCTGGCTGAGTATTATATGCGGCCGGTGATTGTCCTGACCAGAGAAGGTGATCAATACAGAGGTTCCTGCCGCAGCTGGGGTGAGATCAATCTGCTGGATATTCTTAAGCATGCAGCACCGTTTATTGATCGTTTCGGCGGTCATCGGGAAGCTGCAGGGTTGACACTTTCTGTTGATCGATTGACTGACTTTCGTCGAGCTGTTCAGGAATATGCCAGACAGCTGGGTCAAAAAACGAGACAGGCTGATATAACGGCGGATCTTGTTGTTTCAGCATCTGATCTGACGATTGAAAATGCCGAAACTCTGCGCTTGCTTGAACCATTTGGTCAGGGGAATCAGCTTCCGCTTTTCATTTTTCAGGGATTGATGGTGACTGATCTGAGAGTAGTCGGTCAGGGCGATCATCTGAAAATGACGGTTCAGTATGGAGGAACCGGACAAAGCTGGGATGCGATTGCATTTCGCCAGGCAGGGGCTGGTGACTGGCTGGCTCCAGGAGATCTGGTTGATTTGCTCTTTTCACTGGATATCAATGAGTGGCGTGGCCGACGAAGCATCCAGCTCAATGTGCGGGATATTCATCCGTCTGACAAAACAGGGGTCAATCCGTCCGTTTTATTTGAGGCTGAACAGCTTTATCAGTCACATCAGGATATTCATAAACTGGCTGCCCAGATCAATCTGTCTTTTGATGACTTGCTGCCCGATCGTGCAGATTATCGGATGGTATACCAGTACTTGAGAACGCATTTCAACGATCAGCCGAAACGCGTCGATCTCTGGGTTCTGGCCATGAAGATCGCTCACAGTTATCAGAAACAGATTCATTTATTTCAGTTATCCAGAATTTTAAATGTTTTTGAAGAAGCGGGTCTGGTCGATCAGCAGCGTATCGACTTCAATCAGATCAAACTCAGACTGATTCCTGTTCGCGGCAAAGTTTCGCTTGAACATTCACCGACATTCAGACAGATGTCACGAGTTCTTGAAGGCGGGGTGACCTGATGTCCCCAACGAAAGAGCGATCAAATCAAAGAATACTGGATCAGATTCTGGAACGGTATGTCAGCTACTCCGGTGGCAATCAAGGCGAGAAAATTGTTCGAGCCTATCAGTTTGCGATGGAAGCCCATGGTCAGCAGCAACGTGCAACCGGCGAACCGTACATCATTCATCCGCTCGCTGTCGCAGCCATTCTGATTGATCTTGAAGTCGACGAGGATACACTTGCGGCAGCTTTGCTGCATGATACCGTTGAGGATACTGGAAAAACCGTCGAAGAAATACGTGAGCAATTTGGTGATGATGTTGCGGCTCTGGTTGATGGCGTTACAAAGCTGAGCAGAATTCCTTATTCGTCGAAAGAAGAAATACAGGCCGAGAATTTCCGAAAAATGTTTTTGGCTATGGCCAAAGATATTCGTGTTGTTTTGATCAAGCTGGCGGACCGGCTGCACAATATGCGAACCCTTCGCAACATGAGACCGGAAAAGCAGGCGGAAAAAGCCCGTGAAACACTAGATATTTATGCTCCGCTGGCCCATCGGCTGGGCATCTATAAGATCAAATGGGAACTTGAGGATTTGTGCCTCAGGTATATCGATCGCGATGCCTATTACGAGTTGGTAGGGGCGATTGCCCAGAAGCGATCCGAGCGTGAAAAGTATCTTGAAGAGATTGTGATTCAGCTGCAGATAAAAATTCGGGAAATGGGTATCAAATCGGAGATTGAAGGCCGTCCCAAACATTTCTACAGTATCTATCGAAAAATGAAGCAGCAACAGAAAAGTCTTGATCAGATTTATGATCTGTTTGCCGCTCGTATCATTGTGAAAACGGTATCAGACTGTTATGCGGTACTTGGCCTCGTTCATGAACTCTATAAGCCCATGCCCGGTCGGTTCAAAGATTATATTGCCATGCCTAAACCGAATATGTACCAATCATTGCACACCACGGTTATCGGCCCGCGCGGCATACCGTTTGAAATCCAGATTCGGACCGAAAGTATGCATCGGACGGCAGAATATGGCATAGCCGCGCACTGGCGCTACAAAGAAACCGCTAAACCATCACAGCCGGAAGACAGCTTTGACAGTAAACTGGCATGGTTGAGACAACTGCTTGAATGGCAAAAAGATATGCGTGACGCAGGCGAGTTCATGGAATCACTGAAAAACGGACTGGTTGCTGACGAAGTGTTCGTTTTTACACCCAAAGGAGATGTGCGTTCGCTGCCGGCCGGATCTGTGCCGATTGATTTCGCATACAGCATTCACAGCGGTGTTGGTAATCGAATGTATGGTGCGAAAGTAAACGGCCGCATGGTTCCTCTGACCTATGAACTGCAAAATGGTGACATCGTTGACATACTGACGTCGGATAAAGTCCATGGACCCAGTCGCGACTGGCTGAAAATTGTCAAAAGTACTTCAGCCAGAACAAAAATCAGCCAATGGTTTAAAAAAGAGATGCGGCAGGAGAACATTGACCGCGGTCGAGAGATCGTTGACCGGGAAATCAAGAAGACAGGTTTCACATCCGGACAGCTTCAGAAAAGCGAGTTTATCCATTCCATATTGCGCCGCTACACCATGAACAGTATGGACGACGTCTATGCTGCAGTCGGATACGGTGGATTGTCGGCAGGCCGGATTGTGTCAAATCTCAGAGATGCATATATCCGATCTCTGCCAGACGATGAGCGGATGAAACTCGGTTACCGTGTGACATCATCCAATCAGGTCATCTACAGTCCCCAGACAAGTGCGCTTGTAGACGATAAGGTCCAGGCTGAACAGAAAAAAGCAAAACAGCACGGACGTGAACAGTCAGATCATGGTGTGATTGTCAAGGGGATTGACAATTGCCTGGTGCGGCTGTCCCGCTGCTGCAGTCCTGTGCCGGGAGATCCGATTATCGGGTATGTGACGAGAGGAAAGGGCGTTGCCGTGCATCGAACCGACTGCCCAAACATCCGCCATCTTCTCCAGGTCTCTGGCGATTCAGCTGCCGATGCTGAAAAAGCGTCCCGGTTGATTGACGTTGCCTGGGGCCGTGAGAACCGTGACACAACCTATCAGGTCACCTTGAAAATCCTGGCACACGACAGACGTCATCTGCTTGCGGAAGTTTCGAATGCCATTGCCGATGAAAAAGTGTCAATCATATCCGGGCAGATGATGGCAATGAAAGATGTCACCGCAACGCTGACCATGACCATCGAAGTGAACAGTCAAAGCCAGTATGATCGCGTTCTGGGGCGGATAAAAGCCATTAGGGACGTTATAGATGTCAAACGCGGCCATTGATTTGCTTGCTGCACGGTCAACCAGGCTATGCTGATCATGTCAAAATAATACAAAACAGAGCAAAAAAATAACACAGATACCGCTTGAGCTGATATACAATAGCAAAGAAGCAGGTGATTATTTGCGTTCATTCGATCTGGCAAACATCAAGAGTGAGTCAGTCAGTTTTTTAAATGCAGCTGCTGACCATTACAGCAAGGCATGCGGTGTAGCATGCCGGGTGATTGATTCGCTCGGCAGCACCTGTTATATTGCCGCTGAGCCGGATCAGATCAGAATCTGTGACCTGACGTCTGTTATGCTTAAAGAAGAGACAACGGAAAAAGAATTGCAGACGGCCTGCATCTGTGATCATGCCCATTTATATGGCTGCTATCAGGCAGAGCGTTTCGGCGGCCAGTATATTTATTTTTGCCCATTAGGCCTGACGCACTGGGCAGCACCAGTTTACCGGGACGGCTCGCCGATTGGCGCCTTGATCTGTGGACCGGTCAATATGGTGGATCCTGAAGAATTTCTACTGGATGATCTCGTCGTAAAAAATGGCATTCATCCGGATCATCTGTCGCAGATGCACCATGCAATCCAGTCAGTTCCGGTGATTTCCACTGAACGAGTCAACGCGATGAGCGAGCTGCTGTTCTATGTTGCGGATTCGTTGTCCGACGCATCGTTCGAACAGGTGAAAAACCGCAAGGAGTCTGGTGATTTGCAGGCGCTTCTCTGGGACCAGATCCACTTTATGAAACGGTTTACCCATGTCAGCGAAGAGAATCTTGCCTATCCAATTGAAAAGGAAGATGAATTGCTGCAGCAGATTGAGATGGGAAATAAAGCGGTTTCGCAGAAAATTCTCAATGAAATCATGGGTCATATTTTCTTTTCCAGCAGCGGAAGCATTGAAATCATGCGGGCGCGTGTGTTGGAACTGGTTGTTTTGCTGTCTCGAGCAGCCATCCGCGGCGGTGCCGATGTACAGCAGATTTTCGGGTTGAATTATACCTATTTGAGCAAAATTCAGTCTTTTCAGAATATCGATGAAATCGCCTACTGGCTGTCCGGTATCATGACACGTTTTACAGATCAGGTTTTCAATCTGACACATGTAAAGCATGCAGACGTCATTTTTCATGCGATCAGTTTTATCAAGAAGAACTATATGAAGAAAATAACGCTGGAGCAGGCGGCATCACATGTTTATTTAAGTCCGGCTTATTTCAGCCGCCTGTTCAAACTTGAGATGGGAGAAAACTTCAACACCTATGTCAATTCAATACGTGTACAGTCAGCCAAGAATCTGTTGATGAATGAAGCCATTCCGATGATCGATATCGCCAGTCTGGTCGGCTTTGAAACACAAAGTTATTTTTCAAAGGTATTTAAGCGTTTAACAGGTGTTACACCTGGTAAATATAGAGAGTCCAGGGGCCAGATCAGGCCCGAAAATAATTCTGTAACCAAATAGGGAGGTACACAATGGAAAAATTGAAACTCATTTCTGAAGCACTGCAGAAGGGCAAGGCAAAGGATGTCAAGGAGATGGTCCAGCAGGCCTTGGATGCCGGATTATCACCTCAGGACATACTGAATGATGGATTGCTGTCCGGTATGAACGAGGTTGGCATCAAATTCAAAAACAATGAAGTATATGTGCCTGATGTTCTGATTGCAGCGCGCGCCATGAAAGCAGGAACAGAAATTCTCAAACCGCTGCTGGTAGCAGGTGGTGTCAAGGCCAAGGGTCGTGTTGTCATCGGAACAGTTAAGGGCGACCTCCATGACATCGGAAAAAATCTGGTTGCCATGATGATGGAAGGGCAGGGCCTTGAGATCATTGACGCCGGAACAGATGTCTCAGCCGATCAGTTCATCGCTCTGGCTAAGGAGAACAACGCTCAGATCATTGCGTGTTCAGCTTTGCTGACGACAACAATGGGCGAAATGAAGGCTGTTGTAGAGGCAGCATCCGCAGCCGGAATCCGCGACCAGGTAACCATCATGGTTGGTGGTGCGCCGGTTAATGATACCTTTGCCAAAACAATTGGTGCTGATATTTACTCGCCTGATGCTGCGACGGCTGCAGAAGAAGCCGCTGCCGCACTGAAAGCCAGAGGAATTGCCTGATTCATTAACACAGGTAAAGACCGTTCAAATGATCTGCTCCCTGTCACATTGACAGGGAGCAGATTAATTAATGATTAATGAACGGTTTATTTATACCTAAAATTCAATCAGGGAAATCAGAATGACCGGACGACGCTGTGTGCGTTCATAAAGCAGAGACTGCAGCTGCTGTCGCAACGATCCGCTGTCTGCCATTTGTTTAAGAGATGGCTTCCGTTCACTGCTTCGAGCATATCCGGCTATCTTTTTCTGACACTCCCGGATAATCCGATCTGCTTCACTTTCGTAGATGAAACCACGTGCCTGAATATCCGGATTTTGAATGAGATGACCATCGTCTTTTGATACGGCCAGAAAAATTGCGACGACGCCATCGTCACCTAACAATCGACGGTCACGCAGTACGAGGTTGTCTGCTTCGCCCATGCTTGAACCATCAATCAAAATGGCGTCTGCCTGGACAAAACCCGAAATCTTCGCTTGCTGGCCGCTGTACTCAAATACATCCCCGTTATTGAGCAGAAAAATTTGATCCCATGACTGGCCGAGCTGGTGGGCAAGCTCCGCATGCCGGTAAAGGTGGCGGTACTCCCCGTGCCCGGGGATAAAATATTTAGGTTTCAATAAATGGTGCAGCAGTTTAAGTTCTTCCTGGTAGGCATGTCCGGAAACGTGAATTTCCGACAGGGATTCATAAACGACTTGTGCTCCACGCTTGTACAGCTCATTGATCACCCGGTAAACTGATTTTTCATTGCCCGGTATGGCGCTCGAAGAGAGGATAACGGTATCACCCATCGTAATTTCAATACGCCTGTGCTCAGAAAAAGCCATGCGCGTCAAGGCAGACATCGGCTCTCCCTGGCTGCCGGTTGTGATCAGGACAAGCTGGTCGGGTGCGTATCGGTCGATCTGATTGATGTCAATCAGTGTCTGCGGCTGCATTTTAATGTAGCCGAGCGAATTCGCCGCATTAAAGTAGTTCAGCATACTCCGGCCGATCAATACAACTTTCCTGCCATGCTGTTCAGCCGCTGTAAAAATCTGTTGAATGCGAAAGACGTTCGAGGAAAAGGTTGTAACGAATATTCGACCCGGCGCTTTCGCGAATAAATCAGAAAATGCCTCGCCGACTTTGCTTTCTGAAGACGAGCTGCCTTTCCGCTCAACGTTTGTGCTTTCGCAGAGCAGCAGCAAGACATTCTCTTTACCGACTGCCGCAATCCGTGATAAATTCATCGGTTCGCCGTTAACCGGTGTATAGTCGATCTTAAAATCACCGGAATGAAAAATCACGCCGGCAGGTGTCCGGATCACCAGCGCGTTGGCGTCTGCAATGCTGTGGTTGACACGGATGAATTCAACGGCGAATGAGCCAGCCTGAATAGTATCGCCATCATGTATCTCTTTGAGCTGAACACCGGACACACCGGTGCCGCGGTCCTCTAGTTTCTGACGAACCAAAGCCGTCGTCAGATGGTTGCCGTAAATCGGAACCTGAATATCCTTGCAGAGCCAGGGCAACGCTCCGATATGGTCTTCATGGCCGTGTGTCAGAAAAATCCCCTTAATTTTGTGCTTGTTTTTGATGGCATAGGTAAAGTCGGGTATGACCACGTCAATTCCCGGCATGCTGTCATCAGGGAAGGCGATGCCACAGTCAACGATGATCATTTCATCACCGTATTCATAGACCATCATGTTTTTGCCGATCTCACGCATTCCTCCGAGGGGAATCACACGTAAAACGGCTTGATCCGTCTTTGGCTGGACGTTTTGAACAGCGGTTTTGCCTGAGGCAGCCGGCTTCTTTTGACCACGTCGGGTCGGTTTTTTCTGCCCTGTCGGTGCAGCCTGTTTGGCCTGGGGTCGTTTTACAGCAGGTGCAGCCTGTTTTGCCTGCGGCCGCCCTGCAGCAGGCGCTGGCTGGCTCGCGTTAGCGACTGTCTTTTTCTTTTTTGGCACGGAGGCGCCTGTTTGGCCTCGTCCGTTATTTTGTTTTCCAGGTCTACGTGGCCCGGATTGCTGTTTATTATGATTCTGACCGGACTGATCAGCAGACTGACGCGTACCTGACGATTGGCCTTTCTGGCGTGACGCCGGTTCTGGATCGCGTCTATTCGGTTGTGTTGACATATATAAGATTCCTCCAAAATTTAATATCTTTCATTTTCATATTTATCATAGCATGATCGGGTTTGAGCTGCACGAATATGTTTTTCTCTTGCATCGCCTGTTTTTCCATGATAGAATACACCAGTGTCGGAAATCGACCGAAGTATCAAGCAGGGAGGTGAAGAACATGCCGAATATCAAATCCGCCATTAAACGCACACGGACCATTGCGAGAAAAACAGCTGCCAACAAAATGCAGAAAAGTAAAATTCGCACCCTGCTGAAGAAAACACAATCTGCTGAAGCTGCTGCGGAAGGCCGTGTATTGGATCTGGCTCGTCAGACTCAAAAAATGCTGGACCAGGCTGCGGCTAAGGGTCATCTGCACAAAAATAATGTTGCTCGCAAGAAGAGCCGTCTGGCCAAAGCCATTCAGACGCCGAAAGCTTGATTGAGCAGTTCGTTTGATAGACAATGAACGGAATATTTGAGGGAACTCCTGTTGAGTCCCCTCTTTTTTTTCGCCGGTCAGTTTGATCCATCCATCTGGCTGGAAAGAAGAAGCCTGTAAAATGTTTTCTTACCTTTTCGAATGATTGCCTCTGAGTCCTCGAAGTCCGCCTGAGTCACCCTATGGTTCAGATCCTCGACGACTCTTCCGTTTACCGTTAAGCCTTTCTGCTGAATCAGACGACGACCCTCTCCTTTTGAGGGGATCATGCCGATCTTCAGTAGCAAGTCAAGAAGCGGGATGCCATCGGCAAGATCTGATGAAGTGAGTTCGGTTGTCGGCATCTGTTCAGACCGCCCCTTACCCTCAAACAGGTCTTTTGCCTGACGGTAGGCATCCTCAGCAGCAGCCTCGCCGTGTACGATTCTCGTAACTTCGATCGCGAGCCT
>Ga0123335_1003903_pt1 | contig 20055 bp, 19 predicted proteins | sample BiotimSIPDNA_2_FD_89707 | JGI IMG/M metagenome (GOLD analysis project Ga0123335, IMG submission 89707) | Anaerobic biogas reactor microbial communites from Washington, USA - Biogas_R2 time_0 SIP DNA | ecosystem: Engineered > Bioreactor > Anaerobic > Unclassified | place: Washington, USA...
AGCTTTGATTTTGCTGTTTGAGGCTGAGTAGATAGTGTAGAGTAGTTTTGTTCTTGGTGATTGAATATCGGCGCTTATTCCGCGTGTCTTTGCCATGTTTTCATTATTATTCAGGTGTTTTATTTATGACTCTAACTCTTAGAAGTGCAATTCTAAATGTTAGGGCTATAGGTAACGCGTGCCACTGATGATAATGGAAATTAAAGTCAGGAGGAAAAAAGAGATGGGTACAAGTTTCGAATACAGCAAAACTTTGGCTATGGAAGGTTCAATACTTCTTGTATTTGGCTTAATTCCTTACGTTGGCTGGGCAATAGGCATCGTCGGTATTGTCCTGCTGCTTAGAGCCATGAGAGAGTTTGCGAATTACTACCAAGATAACGGCATCTACAATAACGCATCAACAGGCGTCAAATACTATGTTGTCGCCTTAATCGCGTTGGCCGTGTCTGCCGCTGGATTCATTGTTGGCTTTGTATTTAACTTTCCAAACATGTCTGCATTTGGCGTCGGCAACGTAGTCAGTTTAACAGTTGGTCTAGTGTTTCTGGTTTTAGCATTCGCATTCTTCATACTTGCGTCGTTTCACCTGAGACGATCACTCAATATACTTGCACAAAAAACTGGGGAACACTCCTTTGAAACTGCTGGCACTCTACTCTGGGTCGGCTCTATTCTTACGATACTAATTGTTGGTTTACTGCTGATCTTCATCGCTTGGATATTTGCAGTTATCGGCTTCTTCACGATGAAGCCTCCACATTACGCTTCGCAACCCAATGGATATACGCAGCCGTCGACGCAGCCTTCATCTGAAGTATAACAAGTAGCCGAGGAGAGCTTAAAAAGAAGGGCTAAAACGCCCGCTTTCTTACCTCACACGGCATTTCTATCTGAGCTTTAAGCTGCAAGGCGGCCAGAGGGTAACACGTAAACTTTTTTTGATAAAGCTTATTTGTTCATTTAATGAAATGCTTTCTCGGTGGTTACTTGGTTCAAAAAGGCAAGTTCCAAAACGGCGTTCCCTACCTGCGCTTTGGCAACGGTCAGAAACGCTTGCTAATATTTAGCGGTGGACCTGGAAACTACCTTTCAAGTTTTATGGCTAAACAATTCAGTTTCTTAGCCAAACACTATACCATTTACATGATGTCACGAAAAAGCGGTTTGCCGAAGGGTTACTCGACAATGGATATGGCTGAGGACTTCGCAGCAGTAATCAAAGATGAGTTTAATGGCGATGCCATTGATGTGATTGGCGAGTCTTACGGTGGACTGATTGCTCAGTGTTTAGCCGCTAACTACCCTGAACTTGTTCGCCGACTAGTTATAGCCATGTCCGCTTACCGATTCAGCATAGAAGGCGCCAAATTAGACATGCGTTTTGCTGAATTGATTTATCAGGGCAAGAAAAGAGCGGCTTTCCGAAGCTTAGCACCTATGATGAACGGCGGCAAACTCAGGCGAAGCTTAACGGCGTTTTTCATGAGCCTCATAGCACCTAACATGATAGGCAAACCAGAAAACCCCTTTGACCTGCTTGTGGAAGGAAGAGCTGAACTTGCGCATAACAGCAAAGACCAGCTATCTAAAATCTCAGCACCCACTCTTGTTATTGCTGGAGACCGCGATTATTTTTGCCCCCAAGAATTGCTACACGAAACAGCAGCTGGGATACCTAACGCTAAACTGGTTATTTACGAAGGCAAAGGCCACATGGTTTCGGGAAAACGGTTCAATGAAGATGTGCTTGCTTTTCTAACTGGCAACTAACGAGGAAAAACAAAGCGTCTCATAAGTAATCAGAGACAAAAAAGAAGAAAGGGAAGCTACTGAAATTATTCTAGTTAACGTTACTTGCCCATTATTTTTCTTGCAGCAATTTCGATGTCTTCTGCTTTGATGGTTTTTCTGCCAGCGTGCATTGCAAAATCAAGAGCTTCTTTAGCGATTTTAACGCCGATTTCTTCAAGAGCCTTCGCAAGTTCCTTGGCTGCTGCTTCACTAACGCGATCTGCACCTGCTTTCTTGCATAATCTGTGCATGGGGGCTACAGCTATTTCTAATTCGGTCATAACGACATCTCTTCAGCCCCTTTTTCTAATTAAAGGAATATTTAACCTTTGTTGTTCTATATTTCTTTAAAATACCGTTAAGGGCAGTAGTATGAAGAAGAAAAGTTAAAAAATGGTCGCGGGGATAATAGGCGCTGACCAAAATGAAGTTAGTCGACGCACACATTCACTTATCCGACACAGAATATATTGAACACATAGACGAAGTGATAGCTGATGCCAAATCGGCAGGCGTATCCGCTTTAGTCACTAACTCCATGGACTTAAAAACCTGCCAAAACGACGTAAAACTAGCTGAAAAACATCCTGAACTAATTTATCCAGCTCTTGGAATCCACCCTTGGAACATAAACATTTTGAAAGAAGATGAACTTCAGAAAACCATTGACTTTATTTCAGAACAAAGTCAGAGAAAACGTATAGTTGCCATTGGCGAAATAGGCTTAGATTACAAGTATGAAACCATTTGGGAAGACCAAATACTGGTTTTCGACAAAATGCTTCACCTTGCTGAACAGTTTAGTTTACCAGTTATTATCCATTCAAGAGGAACAACTGACAAAATCGTTGATATGCTGCCTTCCTACAATCTAAAACGAGTATTGCTCCATTGGTTTAGCCATCCCATGAGCGCTTTACGCAAAGCCATGGATCAAGGATACTTCATCACTGAGGGTCCACCAGTTGTTTATTCAAACGGTATTAGAGAAGTCGTGAAGCAAGCCCCAATAACCAACATATTAACGGAAACCGATGGGCCAGTCACTTATTGGAAACCACCCTTCAACGGGCAACTAACCAAGCCATCCTACGTCAAAACCGTTGTGGAAGCCATCGCAGAAATCAAAAGCATGCCCGTCGAGGCAACTGCAGAGCATATCGCAGGCAATTTCGAGAAATTCTTCAACGTAAAACTGTCCTGACAAGCAAAAATTAGTCATCAAAGCCTTACTCCTTGACGCGAATTCCTTTTTCAGCCACAAACTTAAATTAAGCCTATAATCCTATTGAAGTTGCTTCTACGCTTTATTGCGTTGAGGAACATTAAACTATTGATGATCGGAGGAATCGTACTGGGAAAAGTTAAAACTGAACAGATAAAAAGAATCGGCAAAGAACTTATGACGCGCTTTCCGGGCAAATTCACAAGCAACTTTGACGAGAACAAAAACATGGTTGACACATTAACACAGGGTACAACAACTCGTGTTAGAAACCAAGTTGCAGGTTACATTACAAGAACCGTCTCGTTATCGCAAGCCGATTCAGAAGTTGAAACCCTCGAAGAAATAGATGAAGAATAAGTCACCTGGAATACTTCATGATGGACATGTATAGAAAAGGCTGGGCATTCAGATACCTTCGCGAAGCCAAAGCTGAGCTTGAAGCGGCAAGAAAAATGCCGTATATGGCGCCAAGCCTTGTTTTGGAAGCCATTAGAAAAGCCAGAAACGCTATCTACTACAGCATGGGTGAACCCGCTTTTATTGAAATCCTCCTCCGCGAAGAACTAGTTAAAAACCAGCAAACAAACGATTCTGTGCTTAGATTTTTGATAGAAATGGAAGGAATCGTGCAGCAGCTAGCTCAGGTGGAAGAGGTTAACAGCGACGCCGTCATGAAGCAAGCCAACACTCTAGTTGGAATAGCAACCGATATTGTTGAAACTTTAACAGAGGAAAAATATCAACAATAAACCCTGTTTAGGGCACAACAATTTTTAAACTGTTCTTTTCTATAGTTGTTTGAGTGCAATAGCTAATGGCTTTAACTGTAAAGTTTATCGGTGCCCTACGTCACGTAACTGGACAAACCAAGTTGAATTTTGAATGTGCACAAAATTTTTCAATCAAAGCCCTTATACTACAGCTTACTCAAGATAAACCACAGCTGAGGGCAACCTTGATTAACCAGCAACCTGACGGCACATTGAAAACCAACGCGTTAATACTTGTTAACGAACGGGAAATCAGTGTACTAGACGGTTTAAACACTGTGTTGCAGGATGGCGACGAGGTTGTGTTTATCCCAGTGATTCATGGAGGCTAAATGATACGATTACCCTGCTGAGTGACTTTGGGTCAGTGGACCCTTATGTTGGAGAAATGAAAGGAGTAATCCTAACTCTACACCCGAAAGCAGTCATAATTGACATAACCCACGAAATAAGCAAGTTCAACATAACCATGGGTGCCTTCGCGCTTGCCTCAGCAGCACCCTATTTTCCAAAAGGCACGGTTCACGTAGCCGTTGTAGACCCCGGCGTCGGCACTAAAAGACGCGCAATAGTAGTAAAAACTAAACAAGGCTACTTTGTTGGACCAGACAACGGCCTGCTGCTTTTAGCCGCTGAAAATCAGGGCATCCAGCATATCTACCAAATCGCCAACCCAAAGTTTATGCTAAAAGGCACCTCAAGCACTTTTCACGGTAGAGACGTGTTTGCGCCAGCAGCCGCTTACCTTGCAAAGGGCTTAAAACCTGAGAAGTTGGGGCCTGAAATTCTTGAGCCTGTTAGGCCAGAATTTACTCTTGTTAAGCATAAGGCTGGCGCAGTGATTGGAAGGATTTTGCATGTGGATTCTTTTGGCAACATAATCACTAATGTTAGCCGAAGTGAAGCGGCTAAGGTTGGCATTAAAGAAGCAGTCAACCTCAAACTGGCAGACCAAGAGTTAACCCTTAAAGTCAAGAAAGCTTATGGTGACACTAAACCTAACGAGCCGCTTGCGTTGATTGGAAGCCGCGGCTATCTGGAGATTGCTGTTAACCGAGGAAACGCAGCGGAAAGATACAAAGTTAAAACAGGCATGGAAGTAACAGTAAAGTCAGCCTAAGTTTAGACAATAGAGTTAAATCTGCACTGACATAACAGGTTATTTGAGGAATTGAAATTGGCAAAGGCTTTTTTGATTCTTCTTTCATTGAGCATTGTTTTAATTGTTTCTGGATTAATTGCTGCATTTTACACTAAAACTCTAATTCAGCTTACCCACTTTACCCCGCCAGCAGGCTCGAGTCCAATTCCAGATGAAAAATTAGAAATCAACGAGCACCCATACTTAGCATTGGGAATAAGCGCAATCTTGTTTGGTGTGCTCACATTGGTTGCTGCCCTAGTTTACCTTCAAAGACTCAGGTAGTTAATAGTAAAATAGTGGCTTTACTTTTTCGGCGCTTTTTGGGCAAGCCTTAAAATGCTGAACCTTCACGTTAAAGCTTGGGCATCCAACAATTGAAAGTAACCGCAGACCTGCATATTCACGGACGCTACAGCCGAGCAACCAGCAGCCAAATGAGCCTTGGCGAGATTGCGCGTTTCTCAAAAATTAAAGGCTTAAACCTTGTCGGCACAGGCGACTTTACCCATCCCGAATGGCTAAAGGAAATAAGGCAAACCCTAACGGCTGATGCGGACAGCGGCTTGTTAAGAATCGCTGGCAACCCCGCTTCGCCAGTGCGGTTCATGTTAACAACAGAGGTTTGCACCATCTTCGACTACGGCGGTGAGTCAAAGAAGGTTCACCACGTCATTTTAGCTCCAAGTTTAGAGGCTGTAGACCAAATTAATGAGCGTTTGAAGCGTTTTGGCGATTTAGCCTCTGACGGCAGACCCATCCTAAACATGACTGCGCCGCAGTTTGTTGAGGAAGTCATGGCTGTTTCTGGGGAGAGCATGGTTTTTCCTGCGCATGTTTGGACGCCATGGTTTAGTCTTTTTGGTGCCTTCAGCGGTTTTGACAGTGTTGAAGATTGTTATCAAGACATGACTAAGCATATTTACGCGCTTGAAACTGGCTTGTCTTCTGACCCAGCTATGAACTGGCGCTTGAGCAAGCTTGACCGCTTCACGCTCTTGTCGAATAGTGATTGCCACAGTTTTTGGCCTTGGCGCATCGGCAGGGAAGCAAACGTGTTTGACCTCGAAGAATTCACTTACAATCAAGTTCTTGACGCCATCAAAGGCAATGATGCAGAGCATTTTAAGTTTACCATTGAAACTGACCCGGCATATGGTAAGTATCATTGGACTGGGCATCGAAACTGCAAGGTTTCATGTTCACCTGCTGAAGCGTTAAAATTCAACAATACTTGCCCTGTTTGTAGGCGCAAGTTGACTAAGGGTGTGGAGCAGCGTGTTGAGGAATTAGCAGACAGACCAGTTGAGGCTAAGCGGCAAGGTGCACCGGGCTTTTTCAGGTTGCTGCCGCTTTCAGAGATAATTTCCACTGTTTTAGACACTAACTCGCCTTCTACTCAGGCTGTTTGGGGTGTCTATAACTTGTTGGTTGGCAAGTTTGCAGACGAGTATAGCGTGCTTATTGATGCTTCCCGGGAAGCGTTGTCAGCTGTGGTTGACCCTTCAATTGCAGATGTGATTGTCAGTGTTAGGGAGGGTAAGTTGAAGGTCGCGCCTGGTTATGACGGTGTTTATGGGCAGCTGGTTTTGGATGTGCCGTCAGCTTTGACTGTTAAGGCGAAACCTGCGGTGAAACGTGTTCAACAGTTGAATATGGCTGATTTCTGGTAGGTATGGAGAGGTATGTTGCATGTTGTGTTTTGATGTTTTACATTTGCCTGAGAACTTTTATTAAGTCGTAATACGTGCGATTAGGTTAACGTGAGGGAAAACTTTGGAAATCCTAACAAGTAAACAAACCTCAAAAAATTCGATAAACGAAGTAATAGATGACGTATTAACCGATGTTTTCGGGCTCAAAGCAACCCTTCGCATATACAAATATATAGAAGAAAATTACGGACTCTACCCTTGCCAATTCAGTGGCAAACTAGACCTGTTTTCAAAAGGACTTGAAGAATGCCTAAGCAAAGGCGCAATCCCCGTGCAGACTAAAATCGTCAACGAGTTAACCCGAAGACAACGTCGATAAACCAAGCCAACCGATAACTTCTCTTTTTGGCTTAAACAGAAAACAAAACGATTTTATCCTCTACAGTAACTATTATTTTTGTTTTGTTAAACCTAAAGGTCTGATACAATGCAGGATGTTCTACTGAAAATTAGCGAATCAGCTATACAGAAATCTGGAGCCAACTATGCAGAGGCACGAGCACAAAAACTGTACAAAACCATGCTCACCCTAAAAGAAGGACGAGTGGAAGCCGCCAAACAGGGAATCGAAAACGGCGTGGCAATCCGCGTCTTGGTAAACGGGGCATGGGGGTTTGCTTCGGTTGGCTCTTTTGACAGCGATATTTTGCTGGAGGCGGTTTCAAACGCTTGCAGGATGGCTAAAGTTGCAAGCCAGCGGTTAAAAACGCCAATTAAACTTGCACCTGCCAAAGCCGTCACTGATCACGTTGAAGCTAAACCAAACAAGAACCCTTCTAACGTTTCTATGGAGGACAAAATCAAGGATGTGTCAGAGATTAACCGTTCAGTTCTGGGTTTTGACAAACGCGTAAAGAGCTGCACGGTTGATTATTTAGATTTGACTGGTTACAGCCTTTACCTTAACAGTGAAGGCACAAGCATTCAACAAGACAAACTCTACGTTTGGTCTAGGATTACAGCTTCAGCACAAAGCCAAGGCGTTTTCACTTATAGCCGTGAAGAAGTCGGCTCCACACACGGCTACGAAGTCTTTGACACCCAAACACCGCAGGATATAGGTAAAACAGTGGCTAAACGTGCCATTGAACAACTAAAAGCTAAACCGCCCAAAGGCGGCTTGTTCCCAGTGCTCTTAGGACCTAACGTGGTAGGCGTTTTCGTGCATGAAGCATTTGGGCACCTAGCCGAGGCAGATTTGGCGTTGTCAGGCGGGGTCTTGTCAAACAATTTCGGCAAGAAAATCGGTTCAAACCTTGTAACTTTCTACGATGACGGCACGGTTCCCGGCGCTCTTGGCTCCTTCAAATACGACGATGAGGGCGTTCCTTCTCAGAAGACATTGCTGATAAAAGATGGCGTTGTCACTGGCTTGATGCATAATCGTGAAACCGCACAGAAGTTTAATGCTCAACCCACAGGCAACGCCCGTGCAGAAGACTTTCGCGTTGAACCCATTATTCGAATGCGTAACACGTACATGGCGCCCAGAGACCAATCGTTTGAAGAGTTGCTTAAAGGCGTTAAATCAGGCTATTACTTTAAGAGTTTTAGAGGTGGTCAAGCCAATCTTGATGGCACCTTCCAAGTAGGCATTCAAGAAGGCTACGAAATCAACCAAGGCGAAATTGGCGAGCCCGTTCGGAACGCTTCTATAAGCGGCAATACGCTTGAGACCCTGCGTAAAGTTGATGGAGTCGGAAAGGATTTTGCTATTGATTCAGGACGCTGTGGTAAGGGTCAAATCGCTTTTATCGGTGATGGGGGACCGCATATTAGATTAAATGAGGTGACTGTTGGTGGCAGTGCTTGAGAAAGATGAAATGTTAGGTATAGCAGAAAAAACCGTGCGTTTAGCGGTTAAGAAGGGCGCCGCTGAAGCTGAAGTTTACGTTTACGAGGGGCAAGCGTCAAACATAGCCATTGAACTGGGGCAGGTAAGTAAGAGTAACCAAATAATCGACCGAGGCATCGGCGTTCGCGTCATAGTAAACAAGGCTGTTGGATTTGCCTACACAAACATCGTCAAAGACGAACAAGCAGTTGAAAACGTTATTGAACGTGCTTTAAGCGCTGCAAAAGCAAGCAAACCTGATTCTGACTGGAAGGGCTTCCCTCAAAAGAAACCCTACAGAGGCGCTTTAGAGAAAGCGTTTGACAGTAAAGTCGCTGATTTAGGAGCTGACGAGCTTGTGCATCTTGCCTCAAGGATGCTGGATTCGGCTGTGCAGGTTGACAAGAAGGTGTTTCCAGCTGAAGGCGGGATTGGCGCCGCATACATTTCTAACGCTGTCGCCAATTCAAATGGTGTTTTAGGCTTTGACAAGGGAACCATAATTGAATGTAGCTTGGCAACGTTGGCTAAAGACGGCAATAAAGTGACGCCGATTTGTTTTGAGTTTAACGTTGCACGAACCTTTGACATTAACCCTGAATGGGTAGGCGCGGAAGCGGCAAAACTTTCGGTATCTGCATTAAAAACAAAGCCGATTGAGACTAAAACAACCAAGCTTATCTTGACGCAGTTTGCTCTGCAAGACCTGTTGGGCAACACGTTGATTGGCGCGCTTAAAGCTGATAGTGTTCAGCGTGGGCAGTCGCCGTTTAAAGGAAGAATAGGCGAAAAAGTTGCCTCAGAAAACCTAACCATACATGATGATGGTTTGTATCAGGGTGGCATGAGAACTTGGCAGTTTGACGGCGAAGGCGTTCCCCACCAGAAAACAACGCTAATCGAAAAAGGTGTCTTGCGCAATTTCCTCTATGACAATTATACGGCGAAAAAAGAGGGTAAAGAGAGCACAGGTAACGCTTCACGAGCTGGTTACTTGTCAACGCCAGGCATAGAAACCACAAACTTCTGCATTATGCCGGGAACCAAGACAGCAGATGACATGCTAAAAGAAGTTGATGATGGCTTGCTGGTTTATTACTTGCAGGGAGCCCACAGCAGTAATCCGGTGAGCGGTGAATTCTCTGTGGTCGCCACTCCTGCATGGAAAATCAGGAAAGGCGAGGTAGTGCATGCTTCACGAGGCGTAATGCTTGCAGGCAACATTTTTGAGGTTCTCAAGAACGTGAATGTTATCGGCTGTAACGGGCGTCAAATGGGGTCGTTGGTTTCGCCTTGGGTTGAGGTGGAGAATGTCCGAGTAATCGGCAAATAACCCTCGTTTTATTAAAAAAGGGGAAGAAGAGGTTATGTTGTTATTACGGTGACTTTCCAGAAGTCGCCTGTGTCGGTGTAGGTGTAGGTTTTTTGGTTGTTGTTAATATAGACTCTTAGCGGTGAAATGCTTGGCAAGCTTTTTTTGCTGATTAGGGCTTCGATATGGTTTGTTCCGTTCTTGTTTATGGTTATGTAAAGTTGTGATGTTGATTGTCTGAAGTTGACTGCTGTTACGGTTACGTTAGCGCTTACTTGGATTGCGGTGGTTAAGGGTGCTGAGGTTGGTGTTGGCGTAGGAGTTGGGCTTGGAGTAGGCGTTGGAGTCACCGTTGGCGTGGGGGTCGGTTGAGGACCAGACTCGGGACCAACATAGGTGTTCTTTACTCTGACGCAGTCAACATAAACTGTTGTGGGTGTTTCCGCCCAAGAAATCCCAGTACACAACAGGTTCGTTTTTCCAACATGTGAACGAGCCGCATCAACCTTTGAAGTTCCGTCAATCCATAATCTGGTTCGGTGGCTAGTTACGTCTCGGCAGATCTCCACGTTATAGTATGTTCCAACCTGTGGATTGCTCGGTGATGCTTCACGGTCCCAGTATGCAACGCCGTTTATGACAGAGATTGCGCCCCAGTAGTATTGACCGTTGCTATTGTAAATGAAGGGGTCAACAGTGTTTTGTGAGTTAGAGTTTTGGAGGCTGCCTAAATAGAGGTAGTTACCTGAAGACGGCAGGGTTGCAACTTTAAGGAGCTGCCGATAATAAGCGACTCCAGTGTTGCTTATCGAATTGTATGCCCAACCTTCGCTTGAAGAGCCAGCTGTAAACTTTGCGTTGTATATTCCATGGTGAGGATTGCTTGTTTCAACGGTTTCCGTATGAGTGCCTGAGCCGCTTCTTCCTTGGTACTCGCTGAAGCTGCCGGTTTCAAAGTCAGCTTTAAACAGTTCCTGCGGAGGTTGCGTTGCCGTTGGCGTGGGGGTTGGCGTTGGAGTTGGGGTGGGTTGCGGCTCAGTTTTCTCTGTGATAGCAAAATTTTCTCCTGGACCATTTGAGCCAAAAACGATGCCTTTAGGATTATACGTTAACATGTTAGTGTGATGCAAGGAGGTTGTAGCATAGTCTGATTTTATGATTTCCCAGTTGACGCCGTCTCTGGATGCCACAATCCGCTCTATGCCATTTGAAAATTCTGCTGTTGTTGAGAAAAGCATTGTTTTTCCCAGCCATGCCGCGGATAGAACTGGGAAGTTGCTGTCTGAGGGGAAATTGTAAACGGTTTGTGGTGCGAAGTACGAGTTTGAGCCGTCATCGTAGAAGCGGTCTACCCAGTTGGGTCGGTAAGCTTGGTCTGTTCCTAAGTAAACCCAGTTGCCGTTAAACAGCATTGTGAGGTAAATGGTGTCGCCTGTGCCTTGATATTCTACAGGACGGTTAACTACGGCGTTCCATGTTTGTCCAAAGTCTTTGCTTCTAAAAATTCGTTCGCAATCTTGATTGTTGTAGCCTGCTCCCCATTCGCCTGTTGCAACGTACAGGTAACCGTTTGCTGGGTTAAACTTGACAGTGTGAAGGTGGACAGCTGCAAACTCTTCAATTGTTGTCCATGAAACTCCTCCGTTCGTGCTTTTTAGAACGGCAGGGTTTCTTGGGTAGATGCTGTTGCAGTAGGTTGCGACGTAGAGGCTTCCTTTTGAATCTTCAGTCATGGAAATGTAGAAGCCGTCTTGTTGGGCACCGTTAGTGTTTAGCACTTCAGTGAATGTGCTGCCAAAGTTTGTGCTTCTAAAAAGCCTGTTAGTGCATGGAATCGAGACAAACAGGTAGTTGCGTGAATCCACAAAAATCGTCCAAACATACCCTGTAATCATTGAATCAGGGTTGGGCATTTTGGGAAACTGGTAGATTAACCTAAACGACGAGCCGTTATTGTCGCTGCGGTACAAGTTGTAGTTGATGTCGCCTGCAAACAAGGTGCCGTTGGGTGCAAAGTAGGATGCAAACATTTGCCCTGGAAAGTTTGGCACTGAGGTTATCTGTAAGTCGTCGCTTATGGCGGCTTGGGCTTGGAAATTGATGATTAATAAGGTTGATAAGAGAATACATGCGGATGCTATTACAAAGAGCTTTTTTCTTTGGATCTTTTCACCTCCGTCTGGAAGCTCCGCTAAATAAGAAGGCAATTTGTTTAGAATTTTAAGCACTCAAGCTGTCATCTTTTTAGGCTTTGATATTTGAGAAGTAGTGTTCCTGCTTTTTGAGTGCTTTACTTCTTGTTGGAACGGTTTGCCCGTTCATATTCTATTTAGCTAAGTATTGCCTATCGTAAAAGTCGGATATAGTTCTTTTTACGAGACAGAACTTGGGCGGGTAATGTTTAAGCCCAAAAACTCTTCGAGTACTCGCCCAACACGCCCTCGTAGATACGTTTGGTTTGCTGAGCGATTTTTTCCCAATCATACTTTTCCTGAACTTTTCTATAGGCGTTCTCTCCGAGATATTTAGCGTATGCTGAATCTAGAAGCACTTTGGTTATGCCCCAAGCTAAAGATTCAGGGTTGTTAGGGTACACTTTTACGCCTGAAACGTCATGTTCAACAATTTCTGATAAACCGCCAGTGTCCGAAACAACCACGGGGCTTTTTGCCGCCATAGCTTCAAGGGCGACGATGCCGAAGGGTTCAAACAGGGACGGCACAACTGAAACGTCAGCGGTTTTCTGAAGCTTAACTAGTGTTTCCTCGTCTATGAAGCCTTCAAAAAGCACTTTATGCTCTAAATTCATGCTGCGGACAATGTTTAAGAGCTGCTCTTTCATGTAGCCGCTACCGACAATTATGAATTTGGCGTTGACTTTGCTTAGGATTTTTGGCACAGCGTTGATGAGGATGTGAATCCCTTTCTCGTAAACTAGTCTGCCCACGTAGAGGACGATTTTTTCTTCTGGCAGAGCAAATTTTGCTCGAAAAGCTGCCTGATCAAACTTGCTGTTAGTTGAGTCGTACTGGGTTGTGTTTACGCCGTTAGGAACCATAACCAACTTGTCATTTGGTAAGCCAAACGCCCATTTCACGTGGGATATCATGTAGTCACTGCAGCAAATGACTTTCCATGCTTCGTAGGTTAGCCAAGCTTCGGTTTCATGAATCATCTTTTCCGCGGTTGTGCGGGTGCCTTCTCGCCGCCCCATCTCGGTTGAATGTATCGTGACTAGGAGTGGTTTGCGAAACACGTGCTTCAAGCCGATGCCTGCGTTGGCGACTAGCCAGTCGTGCGCGTGGAAAACGTCGATTTCGTCGGCTAATTTGCGGGTTAAGGCTGCAGTTTCACGTTGCATGTTTAGGTTCATGAGGTAAACCCATGTGGCAAAGTCTGGCGCTGGAGTTTTGTAGGAGTCAATGCGGTAGACTTCTACGCCGTCGACGACTTCGTGGCTGGGTGCGCCTGGGAAGTCGCAGGTGGCTACGTAAACTTTTACGCCTTGCTTGACTAGGCTTTTTGAGAGGAAGTAGACGTGGGGTGAGATGCTGCCGATGACTCTTGGCGGAAACTCCCAGCTGAGCATCATAACGCTTAACTTGTCCTTCACGCTTTGGCGCCTCCTGCTTCTGCTGTTGCAGTGTAGATTTTCAAGATGTCATTTATCCACTTGCTTGTGTCATCAGTGGATACAACAGAGATTTTTTCTTTGGGAACTTTGTAGATGCGTATGACTTCTTCTCTCATCCATTCTGATTTAACGCTGACTTTTGATGCCTCATAAAAGCCCAGCCATTCAATGCTTTTGATTGCCATGTTGTAGGGGGTGTTTGAGCCGACTGAACGGTGGTCTTCAAGGCTCTCAACTGAGTAGACAAAGGGGATGCCTAAACCGTTTTTGAGTGTGACGGCTGCTGGGATGAAGTGCCAGTCGTACACGTCGATGAGGTCAACATGGGTTTTGTAGTGTATGTTGGCTGCTGCGCGTTCGACTTCTTGGTTTAGGGTTAAATCCCATGTTAGGACGCCTATGTGGGTTTTTACTGGGTTGGATACGCGCGTGGTTTTTACTCCTGAGGGTTCATCTACGCTGCCTGTTTGCGAATCGTGATAGGTAACAACGTGGGTGTCAACTTTGTTTTCAACTAGGCATTTCGATAATGCACTTATGTATTCGGCGAGTTTGCCCACGACTCTTGGAGGGTACTCCCAGGAGAAAAGTATAACGCGCATTAGAGGTCACTTAAGTGAATAGCGAGCAGACTTTGATTATGCCTCTTCCGTTTAGGTAATAGCGTTTTTTGCCTTCGTTATCCACGAAGCTTTCGGCAAAGCCTTCAGACTTGTACTTGTCAAGAATGCTCTCGATTTCATTTTGGTCTTTCTGCAGAATACGCGCGACTTCTTCGCCTCTTCGAGCTAAATCCGCGGCGGTTGCGCATAGATTATGTAGCGTCTGCAAGACTTTGTCTGGGAAGGGAAGTTCTTCTCTCATAACAATGTAACCTCTTGACTCTTTTTCGATGATAAAATAAGAGTTATTGTTCTTATAAACTAGTGCGCGTAGAGTTTAGAATTGTTTGGTTGCCGCCTGCACTTGCGCCTTGAGGGTGGTGAAACGTTTTTTTGCAGCGTTGACTATTGCGCGGCGTAGGGCTTGACCTTTCTTTTCTGCTGCTTTAATCTCTGCCAGTTTTGCTGCTAACTCGTCATCCTTGAGTGAGCATTTAGCCCAGCTTTCAAAGTCGCCGTTGCCAATGTGGAATTCTAAGGCTTTAGCGTTAACCGTTTCTGCGGCGTTAACGAATCCTTTAAGGCTCCAAGCCATCGTGCCCGTGTAGTACTGTTTGCCTACGCCTGTGTGGAAAAGGAACGGCTCGTTAGCAGTCAAAATAGCCGCTCGCAGTCGCGCTTCAAAATCGTTAATTAACGTCTGCGCTACGACAAACGCGTCCATCGGCGACTCATACGGGCTAAAGTAAGAGTGCACTTCGCCTGGTCCTCCGCCTGCCGTGAACATGTAGTAGAGGTGGTCGCTGGTTTGGAAATCCCTCCACAGCCGCAGCCACTCAGCGTCGCCTGACTCTTTCGCCAAAGGTTCGAGCCTGCGCAGTGTGGTGTAGTATGCCCATTGCATAACGTTGCCAAGCCATCCTGTGGAGTCCCGCGCGATGTCTGCCCATGACACGGTCATTTCGGATTCGGGCACATCAATTTCTCCCATGGATGCATGGCGTTCGACGGCTTCGCTTGGCGTCACCATTTTAAGGTGTTCGTACTCGAGAATTTTCAGTGGCATGTGCTTTAGGAAGTCGTGGATGCCTGTTTCTGGCCAGTGGTGTTCGCCGAAGGTTTCGTAGTCTGGGAAGATGTTGATGACTTCGCCTTTGGTGTTTGCCAGCCACTTTGCGTATTTCTCCGCTGTCAAGGGCCACTCTGGCCACCATCGTGCGCTGAAACGGAAGCCCACATCATCGGTTAACTTGTAGTTGCGTAGGAGCACGCGGATTTTTTTGCTGCCTTTGGGCGTGTAGAGGTGGTTGGGCGATTTTTCTCCCAGAATTTTCTCTATGCCTTCGGTGTATATGCCCTTGTAGCCCATGTCCTCGACTGTTTTGGCTATGGTGTTGTTGTAGAGTAACTCGGTGTTTTCAAAGACGCTTGGTGTGTAGCCGAGTAGGTCACGGATGGTTTGGCGGTGCATTTGGACTTGCTCTATGAACTCGTCTTTTTCAGGGTAGAGGCTGGCGATTGAGTGGTAGTAGGTTTGGTCAAGGAACTCGGCGTTGCCCGATTTGGCGAGTTGCTTAAACGTTTCCAGTGTGTCTTTATCGAACATTTCGCATTGCTCCAGAAAAACGCCTGAAACACTAAACGCAACCTTTACCGATTTATGGTCGTGTTTGGTGCGGTCGATTAGGTCGAGCAGAATCTGGTTTGAGGGAAAGTAGCATTTGCGTGCTGCACGGCGGAAAATTTCGCGGTCGCCCTCATTGTCAAAGTAGTAGTCAAAAAGCTGCTCCTTGCCCAAGCGCCGAAAAACTTTGCCTTCCCAAAACAGTTTCCGCCGTAGCCGATGCGGCTGGTGAACTTCAAAAGTGAACACGACATCAGTCATAACTTAACCCTGTAAGTATACAATGGTGAGTGATGGTTTATTTGTAATTTGCCATTTACTCTTTGCCTGTTTAGTCTAAAGGCGACCGCGTTTTTTAAGGTAAAGAGCTGCGGTGACTGCCAAGGCTGCGACAACAATGGTTACTGCGACTGTTTCTGTTGGGAACGGAGGGTTACCGCCACTTGGTCTGGAACTTGGTTGCGTTGTTGTGGGTTTGTTTATGTTTGAATCATTCGGCTGCAGGGTGATGGACGGTTTTGCAGGGTCAGTCCATTGTGGCAACTCTATAACCGCATTGCCTAAGTCATAGGGTTCAATGAGAGGATGGTTATCATATCCGCAGACAAAGTCGATATTAACACCTTGACGGGGGTCATGGTAATAACTTTTTATTTCGTACGGTGCCCTACCTTTGGTGTTGTCACTCCAGTAGTTGCCTTCTTTGTCATTGTCCCAATAGTTGGCGGTGTTTCTAGCCCAATTTTGTCCGATTTGACGCCCATTGTCAATGAAGTTGTTTTGGTAGAACCTGTTTCCCGAGAGGCGTGAAGCGTCGCTTCCAATACCAACGCCTGCGCCGTTGTTTGTTATGCTGTTGGCATAGAATCTGTTGTCTTTGGCAAAGATTAGATCTATTGCCGTTCCACTTTGGGTTATTGTGTTTGCGCAGACAGTGTTTTTTGTGGCATAATCAATGGTTAATGTGCAACCTATCAGGCTATTTTTTGCAATGACGTTATTGTCTGAGTGAATCATGAATTTATAGCAACTTATGATGCTGTTGCTGTAGAATAGGTTGTTTGAGCCAGTAATGGTTAAGCCACGCATAGCTGATGTTAGAGTATTTTGGGAAATGTTGTTGAATTGTCCTGAGCATGCGATTGTATAGTCGCCTGTTTCCTTTGCGCTTATGGTGTTGCCGATAATACTTTGGTAATAGCCGCCGACGCTTATGCCTATGCTCGCTTGGATGTTATTATTGTATATTACTGTGCCGTTGCCGTTGGACTTGATGCCTTCGCTGGAGGTGTTGATTGTGTTGTTGAATATGTTGTCATATTGGGCGTTGAAGAGTTGGATGCCGACACCGCTGCCAGAGATATTGTTGTCTGAGACTATGCAGCCTTGTGTTCCCGCCAAGGTTATGCTGGCTTGGCTATTTGCCGACAATATTAGGCTGTCGACTGTTACCTGTTTGCAGTTAACTAAAACTACGCATCCAGCATCTGAGGGGACACTTTTGTCAATCTGGTCTACCCAGTAACAGATTGGCTTGTCATCCAAGACGTTTGAGGCGTCCATGTCATTAATGTATCCAGACAAGTCACTGCTGGAGATTGCCAAACTCTGTGAGTTCCAGCGTAAGTCATTGTTTTTCAGCACATTGCCTGACGCGGACATGAATGACAAACCAAAGGAACAGTTTATTACTTTATTGCTGGTCAGCGTGTTTTGGCTTGAAGATTGAACGACTATGCCGTAATCGCACTCTTGAATGGTGTTCTTAACTATGCTGTTTTGGTTTGAGCTGTAGAGCCAGATTCCGCATCCTCGACTCACAATCAAGTTATCATTGATATTGCAACCTTTGACGTTGAGCAGGTGTATGGCTGCTTTTCCTGAGCTCCAATGCCAACTGGGGTATCCTCGCCCGACGCCGTCATGCCGCACCGTGAAACCCGTGACTTCAACATTGTCGTGGCTAACAAGTATGATTGCCCCTGAATTTGCAGAAGCGATTATGGTGTTGGTTTTGTCTTCGCCTCTTAGGACAACTTGCTTGTTAATCACTAACTGCTCGTTGTAGGTGCCTTTTCTGACCAGAATCGTGTCTCCATCCTCGGCGGCATCTATGGCTTGCTGTATGGTTGAATAACTGCCGGGAACCGTCAGCGTTCTGGATGCTTGGGCGGGTTTAACTGTGGCTATGGCTGGCAATAGAATAAGGCTTACCAGCAGGAAGGCGACAATTGTTCTATTCATACTTTAGTTTCCACGAAAATAATGTTAAAAACGTTCTTGTAAAGAAAAATTGACTAACCAAAAATTTTTTGGTCTACAAACCTTGACTAAGGCAAAGTTTTAAGCCTATGACGCTTTGAAGCATATAAGAGGGCTTGGATATGGCGGATTCCAAGGAAGAAATCTACTCAATCATGTTTAGCTCGCTTAAGCATCCTGCCCGCCGCAAAATCCTGCGCATGCTCGCCGATAAACCCATGACTTTTTCGGAGATGCTTGAGTACCTCGGCGTCTCCAGCTCCAATTTAACGTATCACCTCGAAAACCTCGGCGAACTCGTAACCAAAGACGAGAATGGCACCTACAAGTTGTCCACTTTCGGTTTAGCGTCGGTTAACACGATGAAGGTGGTTGAGGAAGCCCCAGCCATTCAAACCCGCCGCCGAGTGGGCTTGAGTTTGAAGTGGAAAACAGTTTTGGCGGCGCTTATGATTGGATTGGTGGTTTTTGCCAGCGTCGCCTTCATCCAGCTTGGCATGGTTAGCCAACTGTCAAGTGACCGTGCCAGCCTGCAGTCAAAGTATGACCAGCTGCTGTCTTGGAGTTCCAGCACAAACGAAGCCATCAGCTTCCTCGAGGACGTGACGCAGATTGACGTGGGCAAATATCAAGCGACACTGCTGGGCAGGACTGTGGAGCACCGAGCGGACTTGGGCGGCGTGGTGGAGGAGATTATGCGTTACTCGCTCACCAGCAGCGAAAGCAAGATGGACGTGGTTTTCCGTTTCCGCAATGGGCAACTGTCCCGCTACCAAATCAGCATCCTTGAAGGCTCACCCATCTACTCGCAGGGGCAACCGTTGAGCGTTTTGGATACGGCAAAAAACCTGCTCGGGCGGCTAGACGCGTACGAGGACACAGCGTACCTTGCAGACATGAGCCACATGTTAGCCCTAGTCCAATCAGCCGAGAACATTGAAATCAAACAGGGCAACCTAAAACTCAACGTCACCTTCAACGGCGACACAGCCCAGTTCCTCTGGACCTACACAGAAAATGGCGTAGACTACTCGCCTAAAAGCCTCAACTTGGTCTTCAAAAACCGCGCCCTAACCGAACTAACCGACGGCATGTACCTGTTCACCGTAGGCAGCACAAACGTCAACATCAGCCAAGACCGCGCCATCGAAATCGCCAAAAACGCCGCCAAATCTTTCAGCTACACCACCGACGGACAAACCGTGTCAAACCTAAACGTACTCACGTCGCCAGTATTAGCAATCTTCCACCCAAACACCAAACAAGGCACCGCACTTTACCCAGCATGGTACATTACGCTGTATCTGGACAAAACGTACGCGGGAGGCGTGAACAGTATAGCAGTCACAATATGGGCAGACAACGGAGAGATAGCACAAACAAAAGCGACGACATAAATAGCAAATAATCAAAGGAACAAAAACGCTGCTTAAAAAAGCGGTTAAAAATTGATTTATAGGTCTTTCATCATATAAGCGAACTGTTTAAGTGGTCAATCTTGCGTTTAACAAAAGTTGAGATCGATTCATTTAGAACTATAGCAACCCACCAAGAAATCGAAATCGACCCCCGAATAACAGTGTTAATAGGAGCGAATGAAAGCGGGAAGACTAATCTTCTTGAGGCTATAAAGGCTATTTCTCTGGAAATCGACTTTAAGCACGATGACATAACTAAATGCAAGAATGAAAACTATACAGGAAAAATTTTTCCTACTTTATGCTTTCATTTTCTGTTAAGTGGAAATGAGTTAGCTGAATTAATTAAAACAATCCCTGATTTAGAGAACTATAATACAATCGCAATTCGTAAAAACTCAAATGGTATTGATGGTTATACAGTAGCTATACCGAAAGAACAAATTATCTTAAGCTCCAATAGTAGGATCGATCAGGAAACTAAATTATTAAAAGAATTGACTGAAAAGCTCGATATTTCCAAAAAAGAGTTGTCAAGTTTAAGAGAAGACGACCGAGTAATGCAGAAGAGAATAGAGCAAATTGTCCAAAGAAAAGAAAATGGAAGCACTCTTATTTTTAAAGCCCTAAAGGTTAAAGAAAGAATTAATCAACTTGAAGCGGAAATTAATGAAAATAATATAGAAGCTACTTCACTATCTAATGATATCTCAAAATGGAA
>Ga0123335_1003904_pt1 | contig 20054 bp, 15 predicted proteins | sample BiotimSIPDNA_2_FD_89707 | JGI IMG/M metagenome (GOLD analysis project Ga0123335, IMG submission 89707) | Anaerobic biogas reactor microbial communites from Washington, USA - Biogas_R2 time_0 SIP DNA | ecosystem: Engineered > Bioreactor > Anaerobic > Unclassified | place: Washington, USA...
AGAGGCAAGAGGGTCTCAACACCCGGCAGACCACCGGGAAGAGCATCGAATCTCCCTTTCCATTCTTTCTGTGCACTGGTGAAGGGGCAGTGATCCGTGGCGGCAAAATCGACCGTTCCGTCTCCAAGTGCCTTCCAGAGGGCGTTATTGTCTTCTGCTGTTCTCAGGGACGGCGCCGCCGAGAAGAGATGTCCGGACGGGCCCCGATATGCCTGCGATGTGAGAAGAAGATACTGGGGACAGGTTTCAGCTGTCAGAAGAGCTCCCCTGTTCCTCGCCCTGGCCGCTTCCTTCACTCCCATTGCTGAGCTGAGATGAACGATATGGCACCGCACACCTGTTTCTGCAGCAAGCAGCCCCACGGAATTCACTGCTGAGGCTTCACAAAGATCGGGCCTGACCAGTGCGGTCGTCTCCATTTTTTCTGCTGCACCTGCCGGGAGAACTGAGGAAAGAAATTCGATCATACTTTCGTCCTCTGCGTGGACAAGGGCGATACCATCTTTTTCCGCGATGATACGAAATGCATGCAGAAGAGCGCCTGTACCTGACATTCTCCCCGATGCCCCGTAGGCAGTGAAAAATTTGAAGCTGTTCACTCCCATGGCCATCGCCCTGGAAATCTCTTCCGCCCTTTCAGGGCGCCAGCCGATGACCTCGCCGTGAAAAGAATAATCGATTATGGAAGGCTTTGCATCTTCCAGCCGTGCCTTTATGTCCTCTGGGATTGTCCTGCCTTCCGCGCCGGTGGTGAAGTCGATAACGGTCGTAACTCCCCCTGCGGCCGCGGCGGCAGTACCGGTATAAAAATCGTCGCTGGACACTGTATTCCCCACTGACAGTGCAAAATGAACATGAGGGTCTATCACCCCCGGAAATATGAGCTTTCCGGATGCGTCGATGGACTCCGTTCCCCGGAGACACTCGCCGATCGCAGTGATTCTTTCTCCCCGGACAGCAATATCCAGGGCGCGGACACCATCAGGACTGACGACAGTTCCGCCCCTGATCACAAGATCGTACATAGTCATTCTCCCACAGCACCAAAAACATGCTAAAGTTCTTAAATTTAACTCATAAAACCATAATGCTTATAATAAATAATGTTAACATACTATTACTTATAGTAAAAAAGAAAATCTATGTTTAAAAACATAGATTTTCAATAAAAAGCAGAATGCGAAACTTAGACTTCAAATGTGGAATAAATTATACCTTTATATCCTTCGCAAGCCTTCTCTAATTGCTCAATTTCTATGTATTCGTCTATTACGTGAGCTAGGGATTCCAATGATCCCCCAAATCCTACCGTAGGTATGCCTGCTTTGCCCGCATAATAACTCCCGTTAGTACAAAAGGCATAATGAGATATTTCTGCATTCAAACCAGCTCTTTGAAGCCCTTTTCGAGCCAATGTTAAAAACCAGTTATCTTCAGGAAAGATCCACCCGGGTGCGAATCTTTTTGCAGTAATTTTTGTTCCCGTATAACAGGTGTCACTACCTGTCGCAAAAGAAAGCTGGGCTTCAAGGCGTTCATTTTTTTCTTTTTCGGAAGCAATAATATTCAACAGTGGAGACAAAACTTCGTCTTCATTCTCGCCTACCAAAAGCCTCCGGTCAAAAGTCACTCGACATTTTTCTGGAACCACACTCGCCCCCGGATAAGGCGAGGAAATAATATCAGTGAGTTCAAGAATCCCCTTTCCAAGAACCGGATGGGTCGTTGGCACAAATATTTCTTCTATCGATCTAAGAAGAGGAATCATTGTCTTCACTGCATTTAATCCCACTTCAGGACTCGAAGAGTGAGCTGGCTTCCCTAAAGTTTCAAGGACTATTTCCGCTCGCCCTCTTTGTCCCCGTTTTAGGGTCAAGGACGAAGGTTCACCAATAACCACACAGTCCGGATTCCATCTTTTTCCCAGGGCTTCAGATGCAACTCCTTCAAAAAACTCCTCGAAAACACTTCCGGATACAATTACTTCACCATTCAGATAATTAACTTCTTCCTTTATTCGTGCTGCCGCAATAATTGCTGCAGCCAGGTTTCCTTTCATATCTGTAGTTGCCCGTCCGTAAATCCTTCCGTTTTCAACTTCTGCCCCATATGGATCATGTGACCACTTTGACGGATCGGCAACATCCACATGATCCATGTGGCCTTCAAAGAGTATCCTTCTGCCACCACGTCCCAGAACGATTCTTCCGGAAACATTTCCATAAGAATCTCGTTCCACCGAATCAAAGCCCATCTGGTGCATAGATTGCTCTATGAAATCGGCCATATTCTTTTCTTTTCCCGAAAGACTGGGAATTTGTACCATTTCACGGCACAAAGTTATAAGAGACTCTTTCCATCGTAAATCCAATGACTTCTCCTCCCCTAAAATGGAAGATGCTATGAAATATTGCTAATCAAGACATCATTTTTTAAATCTTATGATTTTACCGCATTTCTTATTTGAAGGAATACCTTCTTGAACAGCAAGCTTTCCTCCTACAATTACATAAGGGACTCCTGCCGAATATTGTTTTGGCTTTTCATATGTCGCAAGATCGGCGACAGTATCAGCATCAAAAATAGTGATGTCAGCACAATAGCCTTCTTTTAGAAATCCCCTATTCTTGAGTTTGAAGATAGAGGCCGGTCTCGCCGTCATTTTATGTATCGCAGATGGTAAGTCCAAAAGCCCCCGTTCCCGGACATAATGACCTAAAATACGGGGAAAACTCCCATAAACACGGGGATGAGGATGAGAACCAAGAATTCCATCGGTACAGGGATTCTGTAAAGGGTGAACTAAAATTTGTTCTATATGTTCTTCAAGACCATAAAAGTCAACCAGTCCAACAGACATATCCTCTTCAAGCAGAAGATCAAAAGCTGCATCTAAAGGATCTTTATGTCGTAATTCTCCAATTTCAAGCATATTTTTCCCAACAAGATCCTGGTTTTTTTCTGTCTTTACAAATGTCACACAAATATTTTCCATTCCAGCAAAATCAATAAAATTATCCCAACCCGGGATACCATTAAGGATATCTTTTTTCATTTTTTCTCGCTGTGCAACATCAGACAAACGTATTACTGCCTTTTCAACACCTCCAAAATGCACCCACGGTGGAAGTATAACGCTGAAAGTTGTGCTTCCCGCAGTATAAGGATACTGATCGAACGAAAGGCTGATTTCACGGGAGGCTGTGTCCAGCTTTCTCATTACTGATTCAAACAGAGAAGCGTTTTTCTTTCCCGCTATCTTAAAATGGGAGAAATGAATATGACATCCCGACTTTTTGCTTATCCTAATAACCTCATCCATTGAATTCAGAATATCATCGGCCTCGCTCCTCTGATGAATAACAAAGGGAAGCCCATATTTTGCTAGTACTTTTGTTACTTCTGAGATTTCCTCCTCGGAGGCATAGTTGCAAGGAGGATAAATCAGTCCCGTAGAAAGGCCGACAGCACCGTTTGAAATACCTTCTTCCAAAAGATCACACATAAAACCAATTTCATTTTGAGATGCAGGCCTGTTTTCAAGACCAACTGTACACATTCGAATATTGCCATAAGGGACCAAATACGCAAGATTTGGGCCTAAGTCTTGCCAATCCAGCTTTTCAAGATATTCTTTTGAGGATTGCCAATCCCATTCAATATCGTAATTTCCCTCAAGCCCAGCCATTACCTTTTTCCATGAATTAATAAATTGCGGTTTTATGGGGGCAAGAGACATGCCGTCCTGCCCAATGATGTCAGTAGTGATGCCTTGTGTAGTTTTATTGCCAATAGCAGGTTCTACAAGGGCAACAAGATCTGAATGGCTGTGTGTATCGATAAAACCTGGAACCACAGAAAGATTTTCTGCGTTAATTGTGGTTTGAGCTTCCGCTTTTTCAAAACGTCCGATCTTTGCAATCTTTCCATCAACAATTGCAATATCCGCCAGAAAGCCAGGACGGGCATCTCCAGCGTAACAAGTTCCATTTGTTATCAAGATATCAAACATTCTTTTGCTCCCTTCATAAAGCAGGTGCTCTTTCTCCAATCCGATTACCAAGGACCGACGACAGAGGCCCCCAGTAGTAATTTAGGCAGCCAACAGGATAATGCTGGTATGTACGTAGTCAAAAACAGCACCGGCAAAGAAACAAAGAGAAGAAACGGTATCATGACTTTAGTCAAAGCTGCTGGAGAAACATTTCCCAATCGTGACCCAACGAATATTGACATCGCGAATGGAGGTGTCATAACACCTATTCCAACATTAACAACCATCATTGCACCAAGATGAACAAGATTTACATTCAGTTCGTTCATTAGGGGAAGCACAAGAGGAACAACCAGTATGAGTATCGGGATACCATCAAGAAACATCCCGAGAATTAGCAGAAATACATTCAACATAAGAAGAATAAGAATTTTATTCTCAAAAAGCGAAAGCATGAAAGCAGCAATATCCTGTGCAACGCCCTGACGTGTAAGATATCTGGTGAGGACAGTTCCTCCCGCCAGAAGCAATGTTGTCATCCCGAATGTTCCTATTGTGCTCGAAAGCGCTCTGGCAAGCTTTTCATTCGTCAGTTCCCTGTACACGAACCAGCCAATGAGAAGACAATAAACAGCGGCTATTCCACCAGCCTCATTAGGGGTAAAAATTCCACCGTAAATACCAACCATTATAATGACAGGACACCCAAGGGCAGGGATGGCTATTCTCCCAGTATGGAGAATGTCTTTAATTGATTCTGAAATAGTTTCCGGAAGTTTGGGTTTTTCGGTACTTTCAAAAGTATATTTGTTTACCATGCAATAATTCAAAATACCATAACCTAAAGCAAGTAGAAGACCAGGAACAACAGTCGCAAGAAAAAGGGCCGCGACAGATTGCCCTGCGAGAAGGCAATAAATCATCGCTGGAACACTTGGAGGAATCAGATAGCCTAAATAGCTTGATGAACAAAGAATTGCAGTAGTATAAACCCGTTTATAACCAAAAGTCTCCAGTCGAGGAACTAACAAAGGGATCAATGCTGCTATACACGGAACAGAAGAACCGGTCAAGGCACCTAAGAATAGGGTTGCTACTATACCTACAGCAGTCAGTCCCCCTTTTAGACGACCTACAAGAGAATAGGAAAAACTGACTATACGATCAGCAAGACCGGCTTCTGAAATCAAAGCTCCGGAAAATACAAAAAAAGCAATTGCCATGATTGTGATAGAATCCAAGGAATGGAAAAATGTATTCGCAATAAAGGTAGCTGGTGAACTGGTTATAAACAGTCCAAGAGCAGTAGACCCCACAAACAGCCATCCTATTGGAAGTCCGATACCTATCCCCACAAGAAAAACAATGAGCGTTGTGGCTGTGCCAATATCAAACATCCAAACTCTCCTTTCCTTCATTGCGCTTTAACCAGCATATTGTTTTCAGTTCGTACACACTGCTTACCAAATACCATCCATAGTGAAGGATAACAAGGACCACCATGGCTGCCATTGCATAAAACAACCAACTCATATTGAACCAACGAATGAGAGTAGCATATTCAGGATATCGTATTGCCCGTTTCAGCAGTTTCCATACAGGCCCCACAAGCCCCAAAATCATGACAATAGTAACGCTATTTTTAAAGATTTCAAAGATAACCTTTCTGGTTTTGTTATCAGAACAAAGGTATTCAGGTAATACATCCACTGCAATGTGGGTTTTCTGAGAAGCCCCATAAGGAATTGCCAGATAAATCGTCAAAATAAAAATATAGAGAGCAAAATCACTGATCCACATAATCTCAAAGTTAAGCCAATATCTGTTTATAACTTGGCAAAAAGTTAGGGAAATGGTAAGCAAGAGTCCAGTGGAAGCTAATAAAAACTCTAGCATGGTCAGGTAATGGAAAAATTTTTTCATAGTATCCCTTCCTTCTCCATGTTTTCATAGTACAGTCGATTCATTGCCTTTACATTTATAGAGGGGCAGCCAATGACTGCCCCTCTATTTTTGGGCTATTTCTTCGAGGAAAGCACCTTTTCACGGTTCGCTTCCAGTTCGTCCAGAATTTTCTTTGTCATATTCTGGCCGGGAAAATGCTTATCCAACCAGGGAGTACAAAGTTCTTCCCAAATACTGAGCGTGTTCGCCTTTTCCCTGAATTCAGCACGTTCTTCAATGGTCGGATAATATATTTCAAAGTTCGGCTGTTTTTTCAAAAAGGCCTGGAATTCATCTGCCATCTTTTCCTGAATTTTATACTGATGCGCTTCCGCTTCATCCGCTGCTTTTTCAATCGCGGCTTTCAAGTCCTCAGGCAGTTCATTCCAAATGTCATTGTTTATTACAACCTGGTTGGCATCCCACATCCAGTCAAGGGATGTGTAAAACTTCATAACTTCATAATGACGCTCTTCCACGAGTGAAGGCCACATAGACCAGCACCCGTCAACAACTCCACGTGAAAGAGCGTTGTAAAGATCTCCCCATGGCACAGTTTGAACAGTCATACCTGTTCCAGCAGCCATATTCTGGAGTCCTCTGACACATCCCAAAGAAGAAGAAACACGCATCTTGAGATTTTTAAAATCTTCGGTTGTTTTGATAGGACGAACATTGTTGCCGATACCATAAGATCCTTGCGATACTGTAAAGAGAATGTGCATTCCTACTTCATTCATTGCTTTCTGCATTGGAACGTAGAGAACTCCTGAAGGGCGGGAAAACGCCATTTTGCATTCTTCCCAGGACTCCACAGTCCAAGGCATCCAGTTAAACATTCCTCCAGGTACGAGATTAACATAAGGAGCAACACCGCACATCTCCACGTCGCCCACTTGGACTGCATGGAAAATTTCATCGAGAGTACCGAGCTGATTATCTGGAAAAAATTCGACGCTGATCCTTCCGTCACTATATTTTTCAATTAATTCACAAAAAAGCTTGTATGATTCCCCCTGAGACGCGCGAACTGATGTTTGCCCAAACTTCCATTGATATTCGGGTTCTTTGGCTATGACCGATCCCGCACTACCTATGAGAATCCCCGCCATTACAAATACACACGCAATCTTCTTCCAAAATACACCTTTACTCATTTCTGCACCTCCTTAGAATAACCCTCTTATGGGGTTTTTCCCGGTTTCCCGGAAATCAGAGCTCATTGGTATTCAGAGAATACCAACCTTTCCGTTGAATTCGCATATCCGTTCGTCGATACTGTCTGCCATGGCCTGAATGCTCCCCCAATACTCCTCCGCATCATACCACTGGGCGTTCAGCTCTTCCGAGGTTTTTCCCTGCTGTTCCACCCACGTGTAGTATTTCAGGTTATGTACCCGCTTCTTTTCAGCATAGGTCAGCTCCAGAAGGCTGTCGGTCCTTACTCCGAACACGTGACGGGCATGATCTTTCGCCGCATCCATCTCGGTGTAGGTTCCATACTCCTCCTCCATTTCCTTCAGGCGGGAGTTGTACATCTCCATGGAGTCAGTGAAAACAGTAAGCACAACGTCTTTTGATGTCAGCTCGTAGTACTTGGCCATCTTCACCGCCATGAGGACGTTCGCCGCACCGGAGATGCCCATCAGGGGAAGCTGGTCGATGAATTCTTCCCTAAGCCCTAGAGACTGCAGGTACTTTCTTCCGGCAGGTTCGTTGCAGAGCCGGATGAACCCCATGCTGTCCTCGTCGTCGATAGCGATGACCATGTCCGTGTTCTTCACGTTGTGGACCCATGGGACATGCTTGTCACCGATCCCTTCGATACGGTGTGCACCGAATCCGTTATCCAGCAGAGTGGGACACTGAAGGGCCTCTCCTACCGCTATCTTGCTGTTGGGGAACAGCTTTTTCAGATAGTCGCCGCATGCAGTGGTTCCCGCCGAACCAGAGGTAACGGCAACTCCAGCGTACCTGTCGCCCGGCTTCATTATCTCGTTAAGGACTTCTTCCATGGCGTGTCCCGTCACTTCGTAATGCCAAAGGTGGTTGGCCATCTCGTCAAACTGGTTGAAGACCACTATATTGTCGCGGGTCCTCTTAAGTTCCCACACTTTGTCGAAAATCTCTTTCACATTGCTCTCGGTTCCCGGGGTAGCAATGATCTCTCCGGCAACAGTCTCGAGCCAATCGAAACGTTCCCGGCTCATTCCCTCCGGAAGAATTGCTATAGATTCACACCCCAGGAGCTGGGCGTTGTACGCGCCTCCGCGGCAGTAATTTCCGGTGGAGGGCCAGACGGCCTTCTGTACGGTCGGATCGAACTGACCCGTCACAAGCCTCGGGACAAGACAGCCGAACGTCGCCCCCACCTTGTGTGCTCCTGTGGGGAACCATTTCCCTACCAGCGCTACGATCCTCGCATCAACTCCCGTAAGGGCCGGGGGAAGTTCAATGTAATTCACCTTTCCGAACAATCCGCCCGTATTTGTGGGTTCATTTTTCCAGGTGATCCGGAACAGGTTTGCCGAGTCCACGTCCCAGAGCCCGGTCTCTTTAAGCTTTTCCTTCATCGCTGCCGGTGTATGGGTTTCCGGGTCCTTCATCTGGCGAAATGTGGGAATAACGATGTTTCTCCTCTTCGCCGTCTCTATGGCGTGCTTCAGGCCCTCTTCATGGATCGTCAGGTCAATTGCCGTTTTCATAGTTGTCTCCTCTATTCAAGCCCCGGATAAAGGGGGTGGTTTTTGCATGCCTCCAGGACTTCCGCCCTGACCGCCGCTATCTCCTTTTCGTCCTCAACATTCCTCACGACCCGGTCGATCCACCGGGCGAAATTCCGCATGTCTCCGGGGCCGAATCCTCTCGTTGTCACAGCCGGAGTGCCTACGCGTATGCCGCTGGTGATGAACGGACTCTGGGTATCGAAGGGAACAGCGTTCTTGTTCACCGTTATTCCGGCTTTGTCGAGCGCCGCTTCCGCAGCCTTTCCTGTAACCCCCGTGCCTGTGAGATTCATCAGTATAAGGTGATTGTCCGTTCCGCCTGAAACAAGGTGATAGTCAAGGGAAAGAAGCGCTTCGGCAAGAACTTTCGCGTTTTCCACGATTTTCTTCTGATACTCCCTGAAAGAGGGCTCAAGGGCTTCTTTGAACGCCACGGCCTTCGCCGCGATGATATGCATCAGCGGTCCTCCCTGCATGCCCGGGAAAATGTTCTTGTCAATTGCCTTGGCATATTCGGCCGTGGACATGATCATTCCGCCCCGGGGCCCCCGGAGGGTTTTATGGGTGGTGGTCGTCAGGAAGTGGCAGAAAGGCACCGGGTCCTTGTGGCATTTTCCGGCAATGAGACCCGCGATATGGGCGATGTCAAAGAACAGCAGCGCACCGACCTTGTCGGCGATTGCCCTGAACTGTTCCGCGTCTATCTCGCGGGGATATGCGGATGCTCCGCAGACGATCATCTTCGGTTTATGTTCCACGGCCAGCCGCTCAACTTCCGCGAAGTCGATCCGCTCCGTCTTCTTGTCGACACCGTAGGGGATAACATTGTACAGGCGCCCGGAAAAGTTCACAGGCGATCCGTGGGTCAGGTGACCGCCGTGGGCGAGATTCATGGCAAGGATAGTGTCTCCCGGCTGGAGCACCGAGAAATAGACCGCCATGTTCGCCTGTGACCCCGAATGGGGCTGAACGTTCACATGATCGCAGCAAAAAAGCTCCTTCGCCCTGTCCCGGGCAAGATCCTCCGCCTTGTCCACCACGTGGCACCCGCCGTAATACCGTGCATGAGGATACCCTTCAGCATACTTGTTGGTCATGACAGAACCCATTGCCGCAAGTACTGCCCGTGAGACAAAGTTCTCAGATGCAATCAGCTCTATGCCGTTCCTCTGTCTCTCAAGTTCCTCTGAAATCGCGCTGAAAATTTCCGGATCTGTTTCCCGAAGAAACTCCTGGCCTTTCTCCAACATCACATACCGCTCCTTTCAAGCTGCTCTGAAAATGATTCAATCTCAGGCTCCGAGACAATCGGCGCCCCTACCGACTTCCTGGCGCTCTCAATATCCTTGAGCCCGTTTCCTGTAACCACTATGGCCACGCGTTCATCTTTCCCCAACTGTCCATTACCGGCCATTTTCCTGAAGCCCGCAAACGCGGCCGCCCCGGCAGGTTCGCCGAAAACCCCCGTTTTCCTGGCAAGCTCAGGAATAGCTGACAATATCTCTTCGTCTGAAACTGAAACCATATCCCCGTCAGTGTTCCGCACTGCACGAAGGGCTTTCGCCCAATTTCTCGGAGCCCCTACAGATATACTGTCTGCAACTGTATCCGCAGGCCCGAAAGAGACCCGATCGGCTCCTGTCCTGAACGCTTCGAAGATCGGGCGTGCTCCTTCAGCCTGCACACCGGTAATCTTGGGGATACCGGGGATCATCCCCATGGCAAGGAGGTCGCTGAACCCCTTGTACAGGCTTCCTATGCAGCAGCCGTCCCCGACGGAAATAAAAATCCTGTCCGGAAGATCCCATCCGGTCTGTTCGGCTATCTCGAGAGCACAGGTCTTTTTTCCCTCCACGAGGTAGGGATTAATAGCACAATTCCTGTTGTACCATCCGTATTTTTCTATCGCTGCGGTCGCGAGGCTGAAGGCGTCTGCGTAGTCACCCTTTACGAGGATCACTGCTGCACCGTACACGAGCAGCTGCGCCACCTTGGCGGCAGGAGCCTTTTCCGGCACAAAGATGAAGCTTTTCAGCCCTCCTACAGCAGCGAAACCGGACAGGGAGCTGGCAGCATTTCCGGTCGAAGCGCAGGCTATTGTTCTCCTCCCCAGCTCCAAAGCCCGGGCAACGCCGACGGCACTGGCACGATCCTTGAGGGAGCCCGTGGGGTTCCTTCCATCGTCCTTCACCCATAACATGCCGACTCCATATTCCCTTGCGGCACTGGAACATTCATAAAGGGGAGTCCACCCCACGGAAAGGGGCGGTATAAAATCAGGATTCGAAACAGGAAGGATCTCGCTGTATCTCCAGAGGGAAAGCGGTCTTTCAGCAAGGGCTCTTGCTGTCATGTCCGCCCTGGCCTGCCTGTAGTCGTACAACACGTCAAGAGTACCGTCAAGTCCGCATTTCGGGCACGTGTACTCAACTTCTCCCGGTTTATAATGTGCTCCGCAGAGGACGCACCGGAGTTCCACAGGTTTCCCCATAGCTATTTCCTCCTTAAATAACTAAAAACTTTAGTATTTCATATGCATTGTGTTATTAACAGTCGATAGTACACGTTTCGCCATTGCATAGTATCCTTGATAAGCTTTGAGCAACTGATCAATTACTATATATTCATCAATGCCGTGCACTAGCTCTCTTTCTGATGGGCCATAAATAATTGTAGGCAATTTTTTTTCTGCTGCAAAATAACAGCCATTTGTTCCAAAACCTGAACGGTTAGATATCTCAGCAGGGAGTCCTGATTCAGCTAAGGCTTCACGAAGATTTTGTATGTAAGGTGAATTCTCAGGAAGGAGCCATGCTGCAGCAAAATGATTTCCTCTGATAGGAGCCCCCGTATAACATCTGTCTTCAATAACGGGGAAACTTACCTTTGTCTTAAGATCAGGAATTGTTTCTGAGGCTTTTCCTATAATCTTGCGAATTTCCCTGGAAACACCTTCCAGAGTTTCTCCGAGCAGCAACCTTCGATCGAAAACTGCTGTACATTTTTCTGGAATTGCACCACTGTTAGACAAAGGAGTGGAAAAAAGACTAGTGAGAACTAAGATCCCTTCCCCAAGAAAGGGATCTTTCGGGGGAATAAATGTTTTTTTTACATAGGTCAAAAGGTCGTTCATTTTATCTGCTGCATTTATCCCAAACTCAGGATGGGAAGAGTGAGCCATTTTACCGAATGTTTCGATCTGCAACTCAGCCCTTCCTCTTTGCCCTCTTTCGAGCGAGAGAGCGGATGCCTCGCCTACAATTACACATGTAGCATCAGCAGAATCAGAAATTGCCTTTGAGGCAACACTTTCAAACGTTTCCTGGTGAACAGCAGCAGCCACAACTAATTCACCATTAAGAGCAAATCCGTGATCTTCTTTTAGATGAGCTCCAGCCATTATCATGGCTGCCAAAGCTCCTTTCTGATCCGAAGCAGCCCTTCCATAAATTCTCTCATTTTTTTCAAACGCACCAAAAGGATATTGAGACCATTCCGCAGCGTCACCTGCATTAACATGATCCATTTGAGAGGTAAGAAGGAGTTTTTCTCCTTTTCCAGAAAAAATGATCCTCCCCAGAACGTTTCCGTAAGAATCAGTTGTTACCGAATCATATCCCAACGAACGCATAGTTTCAGATACAAACCGGGCTACCTCTTTTTCACGCCCTGATAAACCAGGACGGCGAACAAGATCCTGACAAAGTTGTATCAACTCTTTTTGTCTGGGAACATCCATAATGTCCGCCTCCAATATTTCAAAATCACGATACCAAAATACACCTTATTACATAAATTTCAATAAAGAAATAATGATATAATGCATCATTAAATCCTATACTTAAGAGGTGCGTGGTAATGAACCTTCATCAATTAAGAATTTTTTGCTCTATTGTGGAAAATGGTTCTTTTCGAAGTGCCGCAGATAAAATGTTTCTTTCACAACCCTCTATTAGCCAACAAATCGCTTCCTTGGAAAAAAGTTACGCAATCCGCCTTTTCAACAGAAAGGGGAGAACGATCTCGGTCACGCCAGAAGGGAAAACACTGTATAACCTCGCTGCAGATCTAATCAGACAGGCGGATGAAATTCCAGCACGATTCAAGGCTATGCAAGAATTAAAAACTGGAAAGCTCAATATTGGGATATCACCTTTTGCTGGAAATTACGTCCTTCCGCTTGCTCTTTCTAGATTTCTTGACGAATTTCCGTCGATTTCCATTAGTTTGACTTCAGGTTCCTCTAATAAACTAATATCACTTGTAAAAACCGGAACCATTGAACTGGCCATCCTAGGGAGAGATTTTTCATCAACCAATGACTCGGAGTTGACTTATCGTCCTTTATTTGAAGATCCCATTATACTCACTGTCAATTATTTGCATCCATTGGCTGGAAAAGGAAAGGCGTCTCTCTCTGACTTAAGACAAGAAACATTGATCCGATTGACTGGGCACTGTCCCTTGGGAACCTATGTCGACGAATTCCTTTTAAGAAAAAGGATACAATTTGCAAAAGAGGTAGAAACAGAGGATATTGATGTAGCAAAATCGCTAGTAGCACAGGGAATTGGAGTTACAATCACAAGTTGTCTCTCAATCCAACGAGAAAAAAAGAGTGAGGAGATTGTCGTAGTTGATTTCGAGGGAATTCAGGAACTCTCTTGGGAAATTCAATGCGTCTACTCATCCTCGGGGGGGCTCTCCTATCCCGGATGGGAAATGGTGAAACGGCTTGAGGAGAACGCCCGGAAACTGTTGAAATAGGGCGGCCTTCCGGCCGCCCCGATATTATACTCCGAGCAGTTCAGCCAGAAGAGCGGTTTTCTCCCTGAAATTCAAAATGGTCTGCTCGAGCGGTTCCGGAGATGTCATGTCCACCCCTGCCTCCCCGAGAATTTCAAGGGAGTACGCCGAACTCCCCCTCGAGAGGAAACGCATATAGTTCCTGCGCTCTTTCTCCCCTCCGTTCCGAATCAGCCTGGAAAGGCATGCTGCGGCTGAAAATCCTGTGACGTATTTGTACACGTAAAAGGCACTGTAAAAATGGGGAATCCGTCCCCATTCGACCGATATGCCATCGTCAACAGTCATATCCGGACCATGGAACCGGACATTGAGATCCTTCCACATGCCGCACAAAAGGTCGGCTGTGAGCGCTTCGCCTTTTTCAGAGAGAGCATGGGTTTCCATCTCAAATTCCGCGAACATTGCCTGGCGGTAGACAGTCGTTCTCACCTGGTCCAGGTAGTGGTTCAGGAGGAAAATCTTCTCATTTTTTCCGGCCTTTTCAAGCATTGATTCCAGGAGAAGGGCTTCATTCGTGGTAGAAGCCACTTCCGCCAGAAAAATTGTGTAATCCGCATATACCTGGGGCTGGTTCCTGTGGGAAAACCACGTGTGGAGCGAATGGCCCATCTCGTGGGCTATAGTAAAGACATCCCGAAGCGTTCTGTTGTAGTTGAGCAGTACGTAGGGATGTGTCCCGTAGCTGCCCCATGAATAGGCGCCTTTTCTCTTTCCCTGGTTTTCGTACACATCGACCCACCTGGACGAAAACCCTTCCCTCAGTACGTTCAGGTATTCGTCACCCAGAGGGGCAAGCCCCTCTTCAACCATTTCCCTGGCCCGGCTGTATGGAATGGGGGCATCGGGTTCGTCCGCAAGGGGTACGTTCAGGTCGTACATGTGCAGTTCACTCAGGCCGAGCGCTTTTTTCCGGACCTTCATGTAGCCGTGCAGCGCGTCAAGGTTTGCGTTGACAGCCTCCACAACATTCAGGTAAACGGCGGGAGGGATATTATCTCCGTGAAGGGAGGCTTCCAGGGAAGATGCATATTTTCTCGTCCCTGAATAAAACAGGTCCGACCGGATACTTCCGGAGTAAAGGGCCGCGAGGGTGTTCCTGTACTTTTCATAGGTCGAATACAGTCCTTCGAATGCTTCCTTTCTGACCCTGCGGTCGCGGGACCTGCTCAGAAGGTAATATCTCTCCTCTGAAAGCTCTGTTGGCCGGCCGCTCTCGTCAATTACCTCCGGAAAGGTCATATCAGCATTCGTCAGAAGCGAAAAGGCGTTTTCTGCAGTCCTTGCCACCTCTTCCGACTTCGCGAGGATCATCTCTTCGGCCGGTGAGAGAACGTGCTCTCCGGTACGGAGGATATCGTCAAAAAAATGCCTGTACATACCGAGTTCCGGCAGGCTGTCAAGAGTTTTTTCCACTTCGTCCGCTCCCGCTGCAAGCACTTCAGGCCTGAAAAAGGAAAGAGACGCACCGAAGGCTGCGTATAACGAGCCGGCCCTTTCCGACATGGCCTGGTACGGCGCATCGGACGTATCTTCGTGACTCTTCATGACAGCGAAGGCGTACACTTTCCCCATCTTCTCGGAGGTTTTCTCCTCTGTCCGCAGAAATTCCAGCAGAGTTTCCGGCGACTCGAAAAGCCTGCCGCTGAAAGTGCCGAGATGCTTCAGTTCTTCCCCGAGTTGCTTGAAAGATTCCTCCCAGGAACTGTCATCGGGAAAAATAGCGTACAGGTTCCATGTGAATGTGTCGGGAAGGTCTTTTCTCAGGGGGAGCTTGCCGGAAGGAAAAAAATCTTCTGATATGGTTCCATTGGAGATGAACGAAAAACTCATAAAAATACCCCTTTCAAAAGTATACTTCAAATAAGAAATAACCAGTTTTATTGACACCGGTTTCGGATACCATTATCATTTTTCGGAAGAACTGCCGCAGGTACTATAATCCATAATAACAGGAGTGTGACAAAATGAAAAAACGGACGATACTTTTTATTGCAGCAATCCTTCTTCTCGCAACGGCAGGCTCGGCATTTTCGGCCGGTACCGTGAAACCTGACCAGCTCAGGTTCATGGCGGGACCTCCGGGCGGAAACTGGTTCGCACTGGGCGGAGCCCTCGCAGACCTCTGGACATCGAAACTGATCCCCACCACGAGCATTACCGGAGGAGCTGTCGCAAATATCATCAATGCCCACAACGGAAAAGGAGAGTTCGGATTCTCCAACACCTCTATGGTGGCAGTGGGCCAGAAGGCCAGTGATGCCCCCTTCAAAGAACCGACAGGAAACGCCACGATAATGGCAAACCTGTACACACAGTACACTTATTTTATAGCCCGGAAGGATTTCGTGGAAAAACACGGGATCAAATCGGTTGACGACCTTGTCGCCAGGAAGATAGCCACCCGTTTTGCCACTCTGAAGACAGGTACAGGATCTGAGTTCATCGTTAATGGTATTTTCAAGGCGGGACTCGGGGTAGCCGACTACAGGAAGGAACTCAAGGAATGGGGCGGATCGGTTGAATACGCATCCTACTCCAGCGGCGCAGACCTTCTTGCCGACAACCATCTTGACGTATTCGCGTTCTCCGTGGGCAAGGTCGCTTCCATTGTAATGCAGATCGAGAGCCAGACGGATATCGTGCTTCTGGGCCTCGAGCAGGCCACCCTTGACAAAATCGGTGAAGCTTACGGTACAGTTACGTTCACAGTTGACCCGGGAATCTATAAGTCCGTAACCGAGAAAGACCCGGTCGTTAAAGTTGTCGGTGACTATACCTGCATCGTGGTCCGGAACGACCTCGATGAACAGCTCGTTTACGACCTTTGCAAGGTAATGCACGAGAACCAGGATACCCTCGCGAAGGCGGTCGTTGACATCCAGGAACTTTCACCGGCAACTGCGATTCCGGGCGGGGCTATTAAAAGCCATCCCGGTGCTGTAAGATACTGGAACGAGGTTCTGAAAAAGTAGAATATCTGCGGCAGGCAGACAAGGCGGGCTGCGGCAGCCCGCCTTGTTTGTTTAGCGATTTTTGAACGAAAACAGGATCCCCTTGTTTTCAAGGAGGGAACAGTTATGAGGAAATTAGACGGTATTGTGGCAAAAGGGCTGTACGCTTACGTTCTTGCCATGGGGCTTTTTCACCTTTATACGGCAGTCTTTGGAGCTTTCGAGGCGTATCTTCAGCGGTCCATCCACCTCACATGGGTACTCCCGATGTGCTTCGTCCTCTACCCATTCATAAAACGCAAAAAGGATCAGCCAGTCGAAACTTCTGTTCCGTGGTACGACTGGATTCTTGCCATTCTCTCAACGCTTCCCGGCCTTTACAGCATCCTGAATTACGACGAGATCATGATGCGCATGCAGGGTGTAGACGACCTGACAATGGCCCAGCTGGTCTTCGGGACGATGCTGATCGTCCTCCTGCTGGAAGCGACACGGCGGCTGGTGGGGCTCCCTCTCGTGTTCGTGGCACTTTTTTTTACCGTCTACACGGTAGTTTGCGATTCGCCGCTGATGCCGGAACTGCTTCGCGGCGTTCCTACCGAGTTTCCACGGCTCATCGAGGGAATGTTCCTTACCGATGAGGGTATTTACTCTTCTTCCCTGGGAGTCTCGGCGACTTTTGTCATGATCTTCCTTATATTCGGCGGTTTTCTTGAAAAGAGCGGGGTCGGTGAGTACTTTATGGAATTCGCCCAGGCGTTTACCGGAACCGCACCTGGAGGCCCGGCTAAAATTGCGGTGCTCAGTTCCGCACTGTTCGGTTCAATCTCCGGATCGGCAGTCGCTAACGTATACGGAACCGGTTCCTTCACCATCCCCCTGATGAAGCGCATCGGATACACTCCCTACTTTGCGGGAGCCGTCGAAGCCGTAGCAAGCACGGGAGGGCAGATCATGCCCCCTGTAATGGGGGCGGGTGCCTTCGTCATGGCTGCTCTCCTGGGTGTTCCATTCAATAGCATCATGATCGCCGCACTGCTTCCCGCCCTTCTTTACTACGGAACAGTACTCTTCATGGTCCATCTTACCGCCATTCGGGACGGTCTCAAGGGACTTCCGGCAGATGAACTCCCGTCAGTAAAATCGGTTGTGAAGAGACTGTACATGATGTCTCCCATCGTGCTCCTCGTGTACATGCTTCTTGCCGGTTATACGCCCATGTACGGGGCAATTGCAGGCATCTCTCTTGCCTGGGGCGTTTCACTCCTGACCCGGGGCAAAAGAATGGGCCCGAAAAGAGTTATGGAGGCCATTCACGACGGATCTGAAAACATCCCGCTCATATGTACCGCCTGCGCCTCGGCAGGGCTCGTCATCGGATCAGTGGCGCTCTCGGGAATAGGTTTCAAGTTTGTGGGAGCCGTGCTCACCCTTTCAAGGGGGATACCGCTCCTCGCCCTTATCCTTATCGCTGTCGTCTCGCTGATACTCGGGATGGGGCTGCCTACTACAAGCGCCTACATACTGGGCGCAGCCCTGGGTGTGCCTGCCCTGGCCAAGATAGGCATCATGCCTTTGGCCGCGCACATGTTCGTTTTTTACTACGCCATCATATCCAATATAACTCCTCCAGTGGCTCTGGCTGCTTACGCCGCAGCCTCCATTGCGGGATCGAACCCCAACAGGACCGGTTTTGCCGCCTGCAGACTGGGCATTCTGGCATTTATCGTCCCCTTTGCGTTCTGCTACGACCCGGGCCTGCTGCTGAAGAGCTCCCTTGTGGGCAACCTGACATCAATCGTCAGTGGTGTGGGCGCACTTGCAGGCCTCGGTTTCTCCATTACCGGTTTTGCAAAGGGCAGACTTCCCTCTCTCCACCGCCTTGCATTCGGAGTTGCAGGACTTCTCGCCCTACACGGCAATATTGTGGTGGCACTGGGCAGCACTGCGGTTGTGATAGTGCTTTTTCTTCTCTCAAAGAAAAACGGGGAAACAAAGGCACCCTAAAATCGGCAAGACATCTGAAAAAACGGATCTCGGCTTAAAATCAGCCGAGACCCGTTTTCTCAAACATTTTTGCAAACTGAGCATCATCCATTATTTTCCCCTGAACTTTTTTTTCCCCTCACTGTAGGCTTTCCCCACTACCCTTCCAAGGGCATAATACGTACCGCATTTCGGGGCAAAAACAAGGGGCTTTACCTTCAGTGGGTCAGGATACCCTTTTTCATCAAGGCATTTCTCAACCGCCCACGTTTTCACGACCTTCCCGACGAAAAGGAAATGCGAGCCCAGATCAATGGACTGAACAACTTCACATTCCATGGAAATCGGGAACTCTTCAATTAAGGGAGCGCCGACCAGGTCTCCTTTTCGGGGAGTGAGCCCGGCCGTTTCAAATTTATCCACGTCTCTACCTGAGGCAAGCCCGAAGAAGTCAGCCTCGCATATCACGTCCTCGGAAGAAACATTCACGCAGAATGCCTTTCTTTTCATTATTCCTTCCAGCGTATGACGGTTTTTTGCCACGGCCACGGAAATGCACGGAGGTTCCGAGTTGCAGACTCCACCCCATGCAACCATGAGCCCCCCCGGGATCCCCTGCCGGTCATAGGCCGTCACCACAAGGGCAGGAGCCGGATAAAGCGGGGTGCATACACCAATATCCTTTTTCATGAACAAACCTCTCTTCTGCAGAAAATTGATATGAATGGATTGTACACCCTGGCATTTTCCTTAAAAAGTAAAAACAAGGAAAAAAAAGAAATAAAAAGCAAGTCACGTATTTCAGATGATAATCTTCTCTATATCCTCTTATTTTCCCCCCTCCCGCCTTGTCTAACCAATGCTGACGAATATAATAATCACTATAAGGTCAATAAAGATCAAACGGAGGTGGGCATGATGACAAGAAGATACCTGGCCATAAGGCCCAATGATGTTTCACAGCCTGTGAGTCCCTTTTCGTTTGCAGACAGGATGATGCGGGACATGATGCGGGTCTTCGGAGATTTTTCCCCTGAAATGGGCTACGTTGATCCTGAAAAAGTCCCTGCGATTCCAAGGGGAGATTTTTACAGGAAGGACGGGAAGATTTTCGCTGAGTTCGAAATTCCGGGAATAGATCCTTCCAGGGTTGAACTGAACGTTTTCGAGGACCGGCTCACGCTCAAGGCAGAGAAAGCTGACGAAAAGACCGTTGATGAGAACGACGTTTTCCGGTGTGAGAGATATTACGGAACAGTCTCCCGTTCCATACAGTTCCCGGTAGAAGTCGATCCCGATTCCGCAAAGGCGGCTTTCAAAAACGGCGTCCTGACAGTTGAAGTTGCCGAAAAAGTCCAGGCTGAGAGAATGAAGAAAGTCACAATTGAAGGGCAGTAAACGAGCGGGGGAAACTGAACGAAGGGGCCGGAGTTCTCCGGCCCCTTCGTTTGTTTCTACTGTCCTGCGTTAGGGAAGAATAGCTGCTTCCCGAGGAGTTTGAACTCGGCAACAGCCTTCTGGGCTGAAGGAGAAACCAGCCAGTCTATGTACGTCAGGGCAAGGTCATAACGAATGTTATCCCATTTTGCAGGATTGACCGCCATTACGCTGTACTGGTTCTTCAGTGAAGCATCACCTTCCACT
>Ga0123335_1003906_pt1 | contig 20049 bp, 12 predicted proteins | sample BiotimSIPDNA_2_FD_89707 | JGI IMG/M metagenome (GOLD analysis project Ga0123335, IMG submission 89707) | Anaerobic biogas reactor microbial communites from Washington, USA - Biogas_R2 time_0 SIP DNA | ecosystem: Engineered > Bioreactor > Anaerobic > Unclassified | place: Washington, USA...
CCGGTCAGCGTAAGGGGTCAGCCCTACGGAAGGCTGACCCGGCGGAAAGCCTATCATGGCGGCCTCTCCCTATCCATCCCCAAAGAAATTTCCTGCGCTCCCCACTTCGCTTTCGCGCTTAATTTATGTGAGGCATCATTACAACTTTCGCGCTCATATTGACTTGAGGCACTACGGCATTTGATTCCGTTTCCCTGATCGAAATCACGAAAAAGTGAATTCCCAAAGTAAGTTCCACAGTGGCAATAAGAAGTGGAAGTTAGTCTGGGAAGAGAAAAGTGGTGGAAGTTAGTCTGGGAATAAAAGCGATAGTATTTTGTCCGGGACGAAGGAGGCCCGGATGATGAAAAACTGCGACAGGAAACACAAGCACCTGACATTAGAGGATCGGATCGAGATCATGGAATGTCTGTGCAAGCGAATGAGCTTCAAAGCCATCGCACGACGAATCGCTAAAGACCCGACAACTGTTTCCAAAGAAGTCAAACTACACGCTAAATCCTACTCAAGCGGCTTTACCAGGACACAAGACGTCTGCCCCAAATTATTAAAAGCTCCCTTCGTTTGCAACGGCTGCGAAAAGCAAAACCACAGCAACTGTATCTTCCCTCGAAGAAAGTATCAAGCAAAAACTGCGCACCAGGAATATCTCACCGTACTCAGCGAATCGCGGGAAGGAATCCCCCTGTCCAAAGAGGAGTTCTACTTCAATGAGCGCATCCTTTCAACCGCCATTAAAAATGGGCAGAACATCTATCATGCCATCATGACCCATCATCTGCCGGTATCCAAATCTACTGTCTATCGGCATATTGAGCGAGGTTACTATTCCATCGCGAAGATTGACCTCCCGCGCGCCGTCAAGTTCAAGCTACGAAGCAAAAAAGAAAACAACTATACGCCAAAAGCCGTTCGCGTCAACCGTACTTACCAGGATTATCTCCTCTTCACGCAGGATCATCCATGGATAACCTGTACTGAAATGGATACCCTGATTGGCGCTGTCGGCGGGAAAGTCATCATGACGCTCCATTTCACTCATTCCGACTTTATGTTTGGCATCCTTCTGGACAACAAGACTGCTGCTGAAGCCGGGAGAAAGATCACTGAACTGAAATCACATCTCCGCAATCACGGCTTCTCTTTTGGAGAGATCTGCCCTGTGCTGCTCACCGACAACGGCGGAGAGTTCAGCCATGTTTCAGACTTCGAAAACGATGCCTCAGGACAAAAAGAAACTTCTGTTTTCTTCTGTGATCCCAACGCACCGTACCAAAAGCCCCATGTCGAAAACAATCACACCCTATTCAGAGCCATTGTTCCCAAAGGTTCCTCCTTTGACAGCTTCACTCAGGAAACTGTCAACCTGATTTTCTCTCATGTGAACGGTATCAAACGCCGCCAGTTTCACGGCAAAAGCGCGTATGATATGTTCATATTCCTGTACTCCCCGAACTTAGCCAGCGCTCTGGGCATCTCCTTTATCGATCCTGAAGAAGTTGTTCAGAGCCCTCGGCTGCTTAAATCATAGCTTGAAATAGTACTAAAATCTGTCTCTTACTAATTTCCGCTGGTAGTAGAACTTAGTCCGGGAAATCGCTCTCAGGCTTTGTTCAGTGACGCTTTCTCTCAGCAAAACGCCTCCTCAATACCAGGTTTCCCTTCCTTTTATTCATTTTCTCACACTGATTTCCGCCAATTTCTTACAGTAATTTCCTCACTTCTTACACTGTGGAACTTACTTTGGGAATTCACGGAAATCACGAAAAATGCTTGACAAGCCAATGAGAGGATGGTATTGTTTGCGATTGCATCAGTATCGTCATGATGCGCCAGGCCGGAGTTGTTTCCTTATTAAATTAATTTTTTGTGTTTCTTCGGCCGGGCGCACGGACAGCTGGGCAGCAATGAAGGGGTGATTAGGAAATATGGCTCACGAGGTCCAGATGGGAAAACTGCGCAAACGGATGAGTTTCTCCCGCATCGACGAAGTACTTGACATGCCCAACCTGATTGAAGTTCAAAAAAATTCCTACAGGCGTTTTCTGGAAGAAGACTTCCGTGAAGTGCTCAACGACGTCTCCCCCATCACAGACTACAGCGAAAACCTGGTGCTTGAGTTTGTAGACTATGCTTTGGATAAAACACCCAAACACAGCGTCGAACGCTGCAAGGAACGCGATTTAACCTATGCGGCGCCGCTGAAAGTCTTTGTCCGGCTCAAGAACAAGGAGACCGGAGAAATCAAGGAAAGCGAGGTCTTCATGGGTGATTTCCCCCTGATGACCGAGCATGGCACCTTTATCATCAACGGCGCGGAACGCGTGATTGTCAGCCAGCTGGTGCGTTCCCCCGGCGTCTACTTTACAAAGCAGATCGACAAGGCCGGCAAACAGCTGTTCTCCGGCCAGGTCATCCCCAACCGGGGAGCCTGGATCGAATATGAGACCGACAGCAACGACGGGTTGTGGGTGCGCATCGACCGCGCGCGCAAGCTGCCTGTGACCGTTATTTTGCGCGCTCTGGGCTATGGCACCGACCAGCAACTGTTTGACCTGCTAGGCGATGACGAGCGCCTTGCAGCCACCATCGCCCATGGCGATGCCAACATCAAGTCCGAAACGGACGCGCTGCTGGAGATTTACCGCAGGCAAAAACCCGGCGAACCCCCCACAGAGGACGGCGCCCGGGTATTGCTGCGCAATCTGTTTTTTGACCCCAAGCGCTATGACCTGATGCGCGTGGGCCGCTACAAATATAACAAGAAGCTGGGCGTGGCCGACCGCATTGCCGGTTTGCGCGCCGCCCAAGCCATCACTGACCCGGAAACCGGTGAAGTGCTTGCAAAACAAGACGCCGTCATCACCGAAGAGCAGGCGCTGGCCATCCAGAATGCCGGCGTAAACTCGGTCAACGTCAAGGTGGGTGACCGTATCCATAAGGTGGTGGGCAACAATTTTGCCGATGCCAGCTACCACCTGCCCTTTGACCCCAAGGAGTGCGGCATCCTGGAGATGGTGCACCTCCCCACCCTCAAGTACTACCTGTCCCAGGTTCCTGAGGAAGACTGGAAGCGGGTGGTGACCGAGCAGGCCGGCAACCTGGTGCCCAAGCACATCATCATCGATGATATCGTGGCTTCCATCAGCTACCTGCTGGGGCTGCCCCACGGCATTGGCAGCGTGGATGATATCGACCACCTGGGCAACCGCCGGCTCCGCTCTGTGGGAGAGCTGCTGCAAAACCAGGTGCGCATCGGCATGTCGCGCCTGGAGCGCGTGGTTCGCGAGCGCATGGCCATCCAGGACGCCAACGATGTCAGGCCCGGCGATTTGATCAACGTCCGCCCGGTATCGGCAGCCATCAAAGAGTTCTTCGGCTCCTCCCAGCTGTCCCAGTTTATGGACCAGCCCAATCCGCTGGCCGAGCTGACGCACAAGCGCCGCCTGTCAGCCCTGGGGCCGGGCGGGCTCAACCGTGACCGCGCCGGCATGGAAGTGCGCGACGTTCATTACAGCCATTATGCGCGCATCTGCCCGATCGAGACGCCTGAAGGCCCCAACATCGGCCTGATCGGCTCCCTGGCCACCTACGCGCGCATCAACGAATACGGCTTCATTGAAGCCACCTACCGCAAGGTGGACCCGGAAACGCACAGGGTAACCGATGAGATCGTCTTCATGACCGCCGATGAGGAAGACAAATATTATGTCGCCCAGGCGCTGGAGCCGCTCAATGAGGACGGCAGCTTTAAAAACGAAATGGTCACGGTCCGCTGGCGCGAGGATGTGCTGATGGTACCCAGGAACCGCGTGGATTACATTGATGTGTCCTCAAAGCAGCTGGTCTCCGTGGCCACAAGCATGATCCCCTTCCTTGAAAATGACGACGCCAACCGCGCACTGATGGGCTCCAACATGCAGCGGCAGGCTGTTCCCCTGCTCATCCCCCAGGCCCCGATCATCGGCACCGGCATGGAATACAAAGCCGCCTATGACTCGGGCGTGGTGCTTCTGAGCAAGCATGCCGGCGCCGTGGACAGCGTCAGCGCTAACGAGATCGTCATCCGCGACGAGTTGGGCGAAAAGCACAATTACAAGCTGACCAAGTTCGCCCGCTCCAACCAGTCCACCTGCATCAACCAGCGTCCGCGCGTGGATGTGGGCGATGTCGTGGAACCCGGCGACCTGCTGGCCGATGGTCCGGCGACCGAACTGGGAGAGATCGCCCTGGGCCGCAATGTGCTCATCGGCTTCATGACCTGGGAGGGCTACAACTATGAGGACGCCGTCCTCATCAGTGAAAAGCTGGTGCGGGATGATATCTATACCTCCATTCACATCGAGGAATACGAGTCTGAGGCCCGCGAGACCAAGCTGGGTCCGGAGGAGATCACCCGTGACATCCCCAATGTCGGCGAGGACGCCCTCAAGGATCTGGACGAATTCGGCATTGTCCGCATTGGCGCCGAGGTTCGTTCGGGCGATATCCTGGTGGGAAAGGTCACCCCCAAGGGCGAGACCGAGCTCACGGCGGAAGAACGCCTGCTGCGCGCCATTTTTGGTGAAAAGGCGCGTGAGGTGCGCGATACCTCCCTGAAGGTGCCCCACGGCGAGTCCGGCATCGTGGTGGACGTCAAGCTGTTCACGCGGGAAAACAAGGATGAGCTGACCCCGGGCGTGAACCAGATGGTCCGCGTGTACATCGCGCAGAAGCGCAAGATTTCTGTCGGCGACAAGATGGCTGGCCGCCACGGCAACAAAGGCGTGGTGTCCCGCATCATGCCTGAGGCCGACATGCCCTTCCTGCCGGACGGCACGCCGCTGGACATCGTGCTCAACCCGCTGGGCGTCCCCTCCCGCATGAACCTGGGCCAGGTGCTGGAAGTGCACCTGGGCATGGCCGCCAAGAAGCTGGGCTGGCATGTGGCCACCCCTGTGTTTGACGGCGCCAATGAAAAGGACATCGAGGATACGCTGGAATTGGCCGGCCTGAGCCGCGACGGCAAGACCATCCTGTATGACGGCCGCACGGGCGAACCCTTCGAAAACAAGGTGACCGTCGGCTACATGTACTACCTGAAGCTGCATCACCTGGTAGATGACAAGATGCACGCCCGCTCGACCGGCCCCTACTCCCTGGTCACTCAGCAGCCCCTGGGCGGCAAGGCCCAGTTTGGCGGGCAGCGCTTTGGCGAGATGGAAGTCTGGGCGCTGGAAGCCTATGGCGCCGCCAACACCCTGCAGGAGATCCTGACGGTCAAGTCCGATGATGTGGTCGGCCGTGTCAAAGCCTATGAATCCATCGTCAAGGGCAACTCCATCCCCACGCCCGGCATCCCCGAAAGCTTCAAGGTGCTCATCAAGGAGCTGCAGGCGCTCAGCCTGGATATCAAAGTCTGGGGCGACAACAAGGAGCAGATCGTCATCAAAGAGTTTGAGGATGAGGACCTGCAGATGCCCAAGGTGCCTGATTTGAAGGACGTGATAAAAGGCGAACTGCCCGCTGACCTGGATGACATGGAAATTGACAGCCTCAGCCTGTCGTTGGACGACCTGTCCCTGGCTGATGAGATCCATGCGGAAGAAAAGCCCGCAGCCCCCGCGCGCAAAGCGCTGCTGGATGACGAGGACAATGATGACGCCGGGGACGATGAACTGGACGATGACCTGGATGACGACCTTGAACTCGACTTTGACGATGACGACATCGATATTGAGTGACCTGCCCCAGGGCGAGGAGAAGATAATCAATGTTTGAACTGACAAACCTGGAATCCATTCAGATTGGTATGGCGTCTCCGGACGAAATCCGGGAGTGGAGCTATGGTGAGGTCACCAAGCCCGAAACCATCAACTACCGCACGCTCAAACCCGAGCGCGGCGGCCTGTTTTGCGAGCGCATCTTCGGACCGGTCAAGGATTGGGAATGTAGCTGCGGCAAGTACAAGCGCATCAAATACCGCGACAAGGAAAAGATCTGCGACAAGTGCGGCGTGCAGGTCACCCGCGCCAAGGTGCGCCGCGAGCGCATGGGCCACATCGAACTGGCTGCGCCAGTCAGCCACATTTGGTACTTCAAGGGCATTCCAAGCCGCCTGGGCATCCTGATGGACATCAGCCCGCGCAACCTGGAGAAGGTGCTGTATTTCGCCTCCTACATTGTCATCGACCCGGGCAATACCGAGCACACAAAGACTGAGAAGTATGCCCTGATTTCAGACTCCGCCTATCGCCAGCTGATGGCCAAGCCTGAGGAGGAGCGCGGCAGCTTCCGCGCAGGCATCGGCGCTGAGGCTATCAAGATTTTGCTTCAGGACCTGGACCTTGACGCCCTGAGCGCTTCGCTCAAGGAAGAGATCGAGTTCCTCATTGAGAAGGAGCGCGACAAGGAAACCGAATCCCAGCGCCGCTCCCACGCCATCAAGCGTCTGGAAGCAGTGGAAGCCTTCCGCCAGAGCAACAACAAGCCGGAGTGGATGATCCTGGACGTGCTGCCGGTGATCCCGCCGGATTTGCGCCCCATGGTACAGCTGGACGGCGGCCGCTTTGCCACCAGCGACCTGAACGATTTGTACCGGCGTGTCATCAACCGCAACAACCGCTTGAAGCGGATGCTGGAAATGGGTACGCCGGACATCATCGTGCGCAACGAGAAACGCATGCTGCAGGAAGCTGTGGACGCGCTGATTGACAACGGCCGCCGCGGCCGCGCGGTCACCGGCCCGGGCAACCGGCCGCTCAAGTCCCTGTCCGACCTGCTGCGCGGCAAGCAGGGACGCTTCCGTCAGAACCTGCTGGGCAAGCGCGTGGACTATTCCGGCCGTTCGGTGATCGTGGTCGGGCCTGAGCTGAAATTACACCAGTGCGGCCTGCCCAAGGAGATGGCGCTGGAGCTGTTCAAACCCTTTGTGATGGAGCAGCTGGTCAAGCTGGGCATCTCCAACAACGTCAAATCCGCCAAGCGCGCCGTGGAAAAGGTGCGGCCCGAAGTATGGGACATTCTGGAAGACGTCATTCACGAGCATCCCGTGCTGCTCAACCGCGCGCCCACGCTGCACCGCCTGGGCATCCAGGCCTTTGAGCCGGTGCTGGTGGAAGGCAAGGCCATCAAACTGCATCCCCTTGTATGCACCGCCTACAACGCCGATTTTGACGGTGACCAGATGGCCGTGCACGTTCCGCTGTCCTCCGAGGCACAATCGGAGGCCCGCTTCCTGATGCTGGCAGCCAACAACATCATGAAACCACAGGACGGAAAACCGGTGATTACGCCCAACCAGGACATCGTCATCGGCTGTCACTACCTGACGCTGTCCGATCCCAAAGCCCTGGGCGCAGGGCGCGTCTTCTCCTCCATGGATGAGGCTGAGATGGCCTACCATGAAAAGGAGATTTCCCTGCACGCGCCTATCCGGGTGCGCTTAACCCGCAGCTTCGGGGAACAAAGCGAGCGCCGTCTGGTGAACTGCACGCTGGGCCTGCTGATTTTCAACTCAGTTATTCCACAGAACATCGGCATCCAGAAGCGCGAATGCCTGGACGACATGTTCCTGCTTGAAATTGACCACGAGGTCAGCAAAAAGGACCTCAGCCGCATTGTGGACAACTGCTACCATGTGCATGGTGTGACCATGACCGCCAAGGTGCTGGACGAGATCAAGCGCCTTGGTTACGCCTACTCAACCAAGGGCGCGATCACAGTGTCCATCTCGGATATCGTGGTGCCCCCACAGAAGAAGGAACTGCTGGCAGAGGCGGACGCGCAGGTCAGCAAGATCGAGCGCAGCTATCGCCGCGGCGAGATGAGCGATGATGAGCGCTACAAGTCCATTATCAATGTATGGGGCAAAACCACCAACGACCTTAAAGGCCTTGTGATGGGCGTGCTGGACAAGAACAATCCCATCTATATGATGACCAACTCCGGCGCGCGCGGATCGGTTGGGCAGGTGTCCCAGCTGGCCGGCATGCGCGGGCTGATGGCTTCGCCCTCTGGCAAGACCATTGAGCTGCCCATCCGCTCCAACTTCCGCGAGGGGCTCAACGTCCTGGAGTTTTTCATGTCCTCCCACGGCAGCCGCAAATCCCTGGCGGATACCGCGCTGCGCACAGCCGACTCCGGTTATCTGACCCGCCGGCTGGTGGACGTCAGCCAGGAAGTCATCGTGCGCGAGATCGACTGTTTTGAAGCGCGCGACGAGCGTGTCCGCGGCATCACCGTCCAGCCGATCAGCGAGATTGAGTCGCTGGAGGAGCGCATCAACGGCCGCGTAGCCGCCGAGAACGTGGCGGACCCCAAAACAGGCGAAATCATCTGCCATGTCAACCAGGAGATCACGCCCCAACTGGCAAAGAAGATCGCCCAGGCAGGCGTCACCTCCATGCAGGTGCGCAGCGTGCTGACCTGCCGCTGCCAAAACGGCGTGTGCGCCAAGTGCTACGGCACCAACCTTGCCCACAGCGGGCTGGTGGACATCGGCGAGGCGGTAGGCATCATCGCTGCCCAGTCCATCGGCGAGCCCGGCACCCAGCTCACCATGCGCACCTTCCACACCGGCGGCGTTGCCAACGTGGAGGACATCACCCAGGGTCTGCCCCGTGTCGAGGAGCTGTTTGAAGCGCGCAAACCCAAGCGCGAAGCCACCCTGGCTGATATCTCCGGCACGGTGTCCATTCAGACAACCAAGAAGCGCCGCGAGATTGTGATCACATCCGACCTCAACCCCGAGGAGAAAAAATCCTACCTGATCCACTACGGCGCCAGGCTGAAGGTGGAAGCCGGCGACCATGTGGAAGCCGGCGATGAGCTGATTGAAGGCTCGATCAACCCCCATCACCTGCTGCGCATCCTTGGTGTCAAGAGCGTGCAGGAATACCTGCTGCGCGAAGTGCTGGCCGTTTACCACAGCCAGGGCGTGGGCCTGGCTGACAAGCACATTGAGGTGATCATCCGCCAGATGCTGCGCAAGGTGCGCATAGAGGAATCCGGCGATACCAATCTGCTGCCCGGCAGCCTGGTGGATATCTTCCAGTTTGACGAAGCCAACGCCAAAGCGGTGCGGGAATTTGAGGAAAAGCTGGCAACGGGAGAGGTGAGCGCGGATGACCAGCCCCGTGTAGCAAGCGCCAAGCGCGTGCTGCTGGGCATCACCAAGGCCTCCCTGGCCACTGATTCCTTCCTGTCCGCCGCCTCCTTCCAGGAGACCACACGCGTGCTGACCGATGCAGCCATCAAGGGCAAAATCGACCCGCTGGAGGGTTTGAAGGAAAACGTTATCATCGGCAAGCTGATCCCGGCCGGCACCGGCATGCGCCGCTACAAGAACATCGAACTGCAGGAAACATACTGAGAAAACACAAGGGCATCCGGGGCGCGTGACGCGCCCCGGATTTTTTGCTCATTTTATTTATTCCTTAATGCTCCAAGCCCTGGCTCCTGTTGAGCATGGCAATACGGTACACCACCAGGCCAACGCCTACCATCAAAAACCCCACAATCAGCATAAGTAGCTGTTTTTCACCAAACGGCACGCCCATGATGGAGAAGCGCAGGCCGCTCAATCGCGTGACGAAAAAGCGTGACAGGGTTGCGGCGCTGAGCGCAGCCAGGAAGTTGGCAGTGGCGTAAAAGCCAACATAGAGGGTCTGGTTTTCTTTGGGAATATTGATATAAGCCACGCTGGTGAAAGCCAGGTTGATGCCAGAGGCGCATACGAAGCTCCAGATGACTGCAAGGGGATACAAAAACATCAATCCCCTGGACACAAAAGCCAGCAGGATATAATGCGGCGCCAGCAGCAAAATGGCCACCGCCAGGGGGCGCAGCCAGTTGTGCTTTAGGAAGATTCTGCGCCAGACAAAGGTAAGTAAGGTCAGCACAACCACATTGAAGGAAGAAATCAGCATAATATAGGAATAGCTCACCTGCACCTCGCGCAGCAGGTACAAGGTATAAAAACCGCCCGGCAGGTTGGCCACCAGGCTCCACAGCACGACCACCAGCACGCTGCGCAGGTAGATCGGATGCTTCCAGGGCTCCGTCAGCATGGCCTTCAGCCGCAGCTTGTGGAGCGGTTTTTGAACGGGAAGCTCCTTAATGCGGATCAATTGCCTGATATCAAAAGCAGCCAGTATCAAAGCCAGCACGCGCAGGGTGGTCAGGCCCCACAATTCCATGCCGGCACGCTTGAACATGTCGACTACGCCGGAGCCCAGCAGGTTAAACACGGCGACAAAGATGCCGTTGAGCATGGTGACCAGCGAAAAATATTGCACGCGCATCGAGGGCGGTACGTGGGCAATATGCCATACCGAAAATCCCGGGCCGCTCAAGGCGCTGAGCGCATTGACCAGGAACACCGAAAATCCAAACAAAAGCAAGCGGCTGCTCGTCTTCACAGGCAGAAAGGGAATCAAGCCGATAAAGACGATGTTGATCAGATGGATCACCACCCTTATCGTAATCAGCAAGGGTTTTCTGCGGGTGAAACGTTCCAGAATCACAGGCGTGAACAGCTGAAGGAGATTGGCGCCATAGATGAGCACGGTCACCAGCCCCGCAAAGGCGTCATCCGCCTCCAGCACAATCATCAGGCCGGTAAAAAAGCTTCCGCCGATCAGATTGGCGGCAACATTGACCAACACATTGTAACACACCAAGGAGCGCCGCGACTGATTGGAGACCTCGTCCCCCTGAATAAACCAGCCGGAAGCGACAAATTTCCCCATACGGGCCAGGACAGCCTTTTGTCCGGATTGCCTGTTGAACGCCATGAATCAACCTCATCCTTGTCTTACACTGACATGCAGTCTTCGACCATTATACACACTCGCGACTCATTGTGAAGGCCATAGGCCATTCAGCCTTGAAAAGCAATGGCTTCACAAAAAACAGGTTTAGAATCTTGAAACGCCTGCCAAGCATCCCGAAGCGACAGCGAAGGAACAGCAAGAAAATGACAGTTGATCCCGGCAGGGGTATGGGCAAGGACAAACATCATTTTTGATATAAAAAAGCTTTGTAAAGTGAATGTTTACAAGGCTTCTTGATTGGTGCGGTCGACGAGACTTGAATTCGAAAGTCAACATACAACTAAGCAAAATCCAGTGCATTTGGATATGAATTACGCTTATATTTACTCGTTTTTTATTTCGTCATCAAATCTAATAAAACTAAGAAAAAATCGGGTAGGGGTATTGGTAGGGGTGAAAATACCCTGGATCAGGCTACTAAGTGTTTACTGAACAACTCAACTCTCTATCTATTTCACAACTATCTATTTCACAATGAACAAATCATAATATCCTAAATCAACCGCTTACAAGCATATTGCCTTCAATCAGCTTGCTCTGAACTCTCAAACAATCCCTGAATTGTTGCATAGCTGGACTCTGGTATTTTTTATCATTCCACAGAAGATAGGATGTGTTGACGATTTCAGGATCAATAATAGGAATGAGACACGTGTTTTCCCGGAATCGTCCCGCCCAGGAAACGGCAGGAGAAATAGCAATGCCCATTCCTTCGGAAACATATTTGCGAATATAATATGGGTCATCGCAAGAAATCGATATATGAGGTTCGAAACCTGCTGCCCGGCAGTAATCTACTGTCAAATTATACAGCGATGAGCGGGCAGACTGAGTGATGAATTTTTCATCTGTTAGCTCAGAAAGGCACACCTGATTCCGGTTAGCAAGGGGATGTGTGTTACATACCGCAAGTATCAGTGGCTCCTGGATTAGCGGAATCGAACGTTTCATCTGCCGATATGACGGGCTAGCAGCTATGCAAAGATCATAATTTGAGAGATCGTCGCTATAAAAATCGTGACAGATGTAAAAACTAACATCTGGGTACTGCTTAGTAAAGCGAGACACGCAGGAAATTACAAAACGGCTGTTCTCCATCACCAGTACATGCACAGGTCCTGAAATATGATCTTGAGATTGATGGAGTGTCTGTACCCCGTTATCCAGTGCTAACAATGCTTCATCCACGTATTTTAGAAAAGTACGCCCATTTTCATTCAGATAAATACGGTTGTTTTTACGGTCAAATAGCTTGATATCCCCTAATTCCTTTTCCAGACGACTGAGTGATTGAGACATGGCGGATTGAGGAATTCGGAATTCTTTTGCCGCTCGAGTTACGCTCTGACATCGGGCAATAGACCTAAAATATCGCAACTGAAGTAATTCCATTTTTAACTCCTGCTCGGCCTCGTAGGCCACTAAAAATGTCGAATTAGTATCTATCGGTCTTGCTGCTGCTCTGACTATTGTACGGCAGCAAAGACTCGCTCTGCATCACCCTACCTCACTTTTTATCATACCTCCTTATCTCTCTTCCCAAGTGGCAAATATGTTCTGTGTATTATTATCACATAAAGGCTCATCCATGCAGGTACGCACTTGCATACGTAAAATATGATACTATGTTATTCCTAACATAACAAATTTGTTAGCACCAAATCGTTCAGTCCCTATTTTTATCATGAAAAAAATTGATCTTTTCTCGCTTCTTTTCTCAGGTCAAAATCTGAAGGGCAAATGCCTGCATCCTATCCTCCATAAAATCCGACCAGGTGTCTGGGTTGATAAAAGGATTCTGCCCTTGCTTTGCGGAAGCAAGATTGCCAAGCATATCAAGATGTCCTGGGTGGGAACCGATAGCCAAAGTTACTGGAATTTTTTTCAAATTATCTAGGCTTTTGTAAAATTCCTTCTGAAGAGAAAGCGGTAAACCATTTTTCTGCAAAAATTCCTTTGTCAATGTGCCAAAACCAATACCGCCATGCATACCACACAGGACGTTATTTCCGTTTACAGTATCTCGGAAAAACACACTCCGAGCACCCGGAGTATGTCCCGGGGTATGCAACGTAAAAATTTCGAAACGTCCCGTGCAAATTGGTGCATCGTCATTGTAAATCTCGTCTACTTGGAAATCAGGACAATGGATCAAATCTGCAAGCAGCAATTCCGGTCGGCCGATAAAAGGAATATCTTCCTGTCCTAAGTACAGTTTTGCTCCCGTATAACGACGTATGATTTCCGCCCCACCGACATGATCATAATGGGCGTGAGTCAAAAGAATTCTTTTAATATGATGAGGATCAAACCCAAGTATTCTTATATTTTCAAATATCTGATATACCGTCGACGGCATGCCGCAGTCAATTAGAATCAACCCATCCCCTGAGTCCAATAAAAAGCTTCCCACCCATGTGTTGCCCACATAATACACATGATCAGCAATAGAAAAGGGTACACAGTAATACTCCCAGGGCGCTTGCAGAATACAGTGTGCCATATGATATCACCCTCCTGACAGCCAGTAAACAGACACATGCTATACGCCCCATTTAACCAGCTGCCACAGTTCATCCTGAAACCGGAAAATCGCTATACTGCAATTCTTACACACAAAACATTCTTTCCTCTGTGCTTGACCTGTTACCAAATCCAGCATAGCTCTGATTGGCCCTTCATGAGCAAAAACAGCAACCCTTTTTTCCGTATACTCCTCCGCTTCATTTATAAAACAGCGTATCCTATCTAGCAGCATCGCACGGTTTTCTCCTCCATAGGGTGTAAAATCCTGCCGTCGTTTGTTCTCAGTGTAACTCATTCCATATATATGTTGACAATCCGCAACGTTTTTTCCGCTCAGAACACCTACATTGATCTCTCTGAGAAGCGAGTTGGTTTCATAAGTCCTTTCAGAAAAAATTAATTCACAGGTCTGAATAGCACGTTTAAGATCACTGCATATCACCCTGTCAAAAGAGATGTTCCTCAACTTTTTTGCGGTTTCCTTTGCCTGTTCTACTCCCTTTTGGGTAAGAGATATCTGGGCCCAACCAGCATGGAATCTGCCCACATTGGCCTCGCTTTCTCCGTGGCGGATCATGTACAAAATCACGTTTTATCTTTCCACAGCCTTTAATTCATCCGTTCAATTCCGGATGATCAGATCATCTCATTGACAGGTATTGTGTTCACCTGTTCCATAGTCAACACAGCGTTTTCTTTCAGTAGTTTTTTCCTTAAAGCTCCGACATCTATGTCCTTGGGAACACATTTATTTTCGAACGTCATAGCAGCGGCTATTCCTGCGGCATGTCCCATACTCATGCACTGCGGCATAACCCTTACACTTGCCAGGGAAGCTGCATCCATGGATATACAACGTCCGGCAAACATTAGGTTGTCCATTTCATTCGATACCAAACAACCATAAGGAATACCAAACGGTTCCTGTACTGTTTTAAAAAGCGTAGAGCGATCGTTTCCGGAATGGATATCGATCTTGTAACCACCAAGAGCAATGGTATCCGCTGGAATTACACCGTTCAACAACATATCCCATGTAAGCCGGCAAATACCGCTGAAACGCCTGGTTTCGCGTACGCCCAGAGAAGGAGCAATTGAGGAAATAAAGCAGTTTTCGAAGCCCGGCACATATTCCTTGAGGACCTCCGTCAGTTTTTGGCACTGTACTTGCCCTTCCAATTCTGCATTGGTCAGATCAAAAATATTCGTAGCATCAGTATTGAGTAAGCGTGTGGAGTTGATAAATACCTCGCCTTTCCGTAAAGACTTGATATAAATAAGCGTTTCCCGTTCCACCGGCAATTTGCCTTCAGCATGTAATCTTGTAAAAAGTTGTCTGAGACCAACGAATACATGATTGAGACTCTCACGGAAATAAAGTGCATCATATCCCGGCCGATGATCGATGGTAGCTGAGTAGGTCATTTCTTCCGGATGGGCTTCTATATAATCAAACAACCGGTCCGTGTTCACATTTTCCAGAGTATACATGACAGTAGGCGGTTGCAGTACGCCTGTGCCTTCCTGCCCGCTTTCCCAAGTACACCCGGCAAGATAAGCTACATCACCATCTCCAGTACAATCAATATACAGCCTGGCCTTCACCGTCACGAGGTTGCCCTTACCATAGCATTCTACGCTTTCGATTCTACTACCTGACTTATTGACCCGAGATGATTCTAAATGCAATAGCACCTCAACGCCCGCCTCTTTGCACATTTCGATGGCCATAACCTTAAAAGCACTGGGGTCAAAGTTAGTAACAGAATTGTGCTTGGGGCAGGTGCGATGGCCAAGACATGCTCTTTGCTTGCAAAGCCTATTGACATATTCCTGGGCTATACCACCCACGATCCGCCGTCCTTTTAGATCCAGATAGCCCAGCAGGGGCAATCCTAGCGTTGCATTGCCTCCTAGATATCCATTTTTTTCGACCAGAAGCACTTTGCAACCATGCCTTGCTGCCGTTATAGCAGCAGAAAGACCTGCAGGACCACCACCAATTACCAGGACTTCGGTCGTATATTCAAACCTTCTCACAGTCTGGCCACCTCCGTAGCTATCACTAATTCTACTATACTATGTGTTTTTCAAAAAAACATCAAATGCATATTTGTTCAAGCAAAGAATCTATTCCCTACTGGTTGCAGAACACAAACTATAGATGATCGAGGATTTACTAATTTGCATTATATATACTGTCGAGCGTTTCAAGCGAGACAGCATGTATGTCACCTTTGTATTCCACATCAATTACAGTATCGAGCGTGTCGGGGAGTTTTTTTGGTAAATAAATACGGAGCCGATCTTCATTGCGTGCCGGTTCATAAGTTTGTATATATTTAAGTTCATCTCCTCCGTCCAGAAGCGTTATCCGTTTGATATCAATCTTCAGATTAAATAGACACACAATATGCGTAACAGGATATTTGAATACGTGTAAATATAGATGTCCTCGCTTCATGGTGCAGGCACCCCAGGGAATACAATATGGCATTTCGATTGTGGATTCAGCTCCATAGATACTTTCCCCGTTTATTTCAAGCCATTTGCCCACGCTGGTTAGTATGCGACTGCTTTCCTCAGGAATAGTCCCCATGGCATCTGGCCCAATATTTAGCAGCAGGTTACCTCCTTTTCCTGTAATATCTGCCAGTCTGTATAGCACATCATCTGCTTTCTTCCATTGTCTGTCCTTATGAGAATAACCCCAGGTGCCATTAAGTGTCATGGGCGTTTCCCATGGCTTTTCATAATTTTTAGCTGGGATGCAATTATCTGTCATCTGACGATAATCACCAAGACCGTAACCGATACGCCCGTTTATAAGACAATCCGGTTGCAGCCTTTTTACGGTGTCCCGTAGTTCCCGGCATAGGTTAATAGGCATATCGTAAGGAGTATCGAACCATATGAGGCCAATTTCACCGTAGTTGGTAAGCAATTCAGTCACCTGTGGAATAACTTTTCCGTAAAAAAACCGTTTAAAGTTTTTCTTGTCCGGGTCATAATCCCAAGTATTTCCAGCCCCGTCCGGTTCAGCCCAGTCTTGCATCTGACTATAATAAACGCAAAATTTCATACCGTATTTACGGCAGGATACAGCTATCTCCCTGAGTATATCCCGTCCAAATGGGGTATGCATAACGTTATATTCGCTTACCTTGCTATCATACATAGCAAAACCATCATGATGCTTAGCGGTAAAACACACATATTTACAGCCGTACCGATTGATGTCCTGCATCCAGCGATCAGCATTAAAATGAATAGGATCAAATAGATTGACCAATTTTCTATACTCGGCATAGGGAATCCTTGCTGTGTGCATAATCCATTCACAGACATCAGGTATGTGGTTTCCCTTCCATTCGCCACCAAGGATCGAATACAATCCCCAATGGATAATGACACCGAATTTAGCATCCGTAAACCATCTCATCATATCGTTTCCCATTATTTTTACAGGATATGAGCATTTTCTAACCCATTTATAGCTCGGTAAGCATTTTCAACTGCCATAGTACCCATTTTATTTGCTGCCTCAATAGTATTGGCGCTACAGTGAGGCATTAGAGTCACATTGTTTAGGTCGAATAGTGGACTCTCCCTGATAGGTTCATGCGAATACACATCCAAACCGGCAGCAGCAATCCAGCCTTCTTTAAGCGCCTTATATAGAGCTTCCTCATCAATCAAATTCCCCCGTGCCGTATTGATTAGTACCGCGTTCCGTTTCATTTTTCGGAGTGCCATTTCGTTGATAATATGATATGTTTCCTTAGTGTATGGCATATGTAAACTAATAACATCACAGCCCTCTAGGATCTCTTCTAGTCCCGCTTTCTTGACGCTCAGTCTCTTCGCAGTCTCTTCGTTGAAACAAAGATCATGCGCATATAAGTCCATCCCGAAACCCACAGCACGTTTAGCCACTTCCTGGCCTATCGCTCCAAAACCTATGATACCCAGTTTCTTATCCTTCAGTTCAAAGCATGGGTATCGTTTCCATTCCCCCATCCTTGTATGCGCATCGTGGTTCACTACCTGCCTTGCTGTTGCGAGGATAAGACACAGCACCATATCTGCGACAGAATCCGTATTCGCACCCGGCGTATTGCACACCTTGATATTCCGTGCTTTTGCTGCCGGTATATCGATACTGTCTACTCCAACGCCATAATGTGACAGCACCTTCAATGTCGACGGAGCTTCGTTGATAAATGCTTTGTCAAATGGCTCAGCCCCACAGATGATTGCGTCAGCCATATCCCAGATTTCCCGAATCTCATCCTGCGTCCCGCGCCGTCCCCATGGATTTACTACCACTTCGTCAAAATAGCTGTGCGCTAGGTCAATAACCTTTTTCATTTCCGGCTTTTGCAGTCCGTTCGCTGTGATTACTAGTTTCATCGTTATCTGCTCCTTTGAGTGAAATAACAAATTGCTCAGATAAACAAGTCTTATAAAACTCGAATTTGGGATACTGAAAGCATGAGCATGATTCGGTCAGATGGAAGCCAAAAATTTCCTAGTCGCTTCTACTATCCTATCCCATTCCTTGTCCACTACCCATTCCTTTTTGAATAAGCATCCTGCTACCCCCACGCCACAACACCCAGCAGCAAAATAATCCTTGGCATCTGCTGCGCTGACTCCTCCTACAGCAAGCAACCTACAATCACTTAACGGAGCATGAATATTCTTAAAATAGGATATGCCCATATTACACGCGGGAAACACCTTGATGAAGTCACCACCGCAATCGTGGGCAAACTTGATTTCAGTAGGTGTTAGGGCGCCGGGGATAGATACCATACCATTTTCAACGGTGGCGCGAATCACTTTTTTATCGGTATTAGGACTCACGATAAACTGCGCACCTGCTTCCTTGGCCTGCATTACCATTTTCGTCGTCGTGACAGTGCCAGCTCCGAATACCATCTTGTCACCCATCTCCCTTATTAGGGTCTTAATGGTTTTTACAGTATGTAGCCGTTCTTCTGCACAAACCTGATCAAAGGTTACTTCTAGCAGATCAACACCGCCCTCATGTAGAGCGCGTGCCAACAGCACACATTCCTCATCATGAAACCCGCGCACAATGGCAATTACCTTTTTTTTAATTATTTCCTGAATGACCCATTCTCTCATAAATCATTACCATCCTTCATTTATTTCAAGGGAATCATATCTTATTGAATTTATGCCTCAAACATCTGAATCAATAATCTAGATGCATGTGCCATTAAAAGTGTGGACTCATGTTTCAATTCATCTGGCATATTGGCATTCTGCGCCACTTCAAGAACCAGTTCATTGCTGAAACCTGTTTTTCTCATTGTTGGTAGTACCTTTTCCCAAGGGACATTGCCCATAAAAGGCATTACATGATCATCGTTCCTGCCCTTGTTGTCATGGATATGTACGCACAGCACACGCCCCTTTAACTGACTGATCTGGGTGCACTGATCTTCAAAAGAAAGATTGCCATGACCAAAGTCCCAACATACGCCAGCGTTAAAATCCTTAAAGGCATCACACAACATGATCAAATCCTCAGCGCCTACACAGAAACCTTTTGGCGTTTCTCGGCCGATCGTATTTTCATAGGCTGAAGCAATACCAAGCTTTCTTGCCTTTTCCATAAATGGCAGGTGAATCTGTCTCGTCCTATTAAGATGGGCTATCTTATCCTCAGGCAAAGCCATGATATCCTGTACCGGATGAACCACGGAATACCTAATGCCCATCATACCAATGATATCCACAGACCGAAGCAACATCTTCTTAAAATACGCTTCATACTCGTCCTTATCAGCTTGGTTTTGTACATTTTTGTAATACGGAGCATGGCTCTGGACAAAGGTAACACCCAGCTTTTCTGCTTCATTCCGAAGCAGATCCGCTTGTTTTTTCCAATTGTCTCCGCAAAACTCCTGTTCGCCCCTGCTCATACCGCACAAGTTCAAGTCGATATGGAAAAACCCTGCTTTTCTTAAACGCCTGATGCTTTCAATAGCAGGAATTTTGCTATCGTTGTTCCGCTGTGAATAAAAGACACTTGTCATGGCAGCAATCTGCATGGGAACGCCCCCTCCTGCCTACGCTATGATTCTACCGAAATGGATCGGTATCAGCCCTGCAAAGGATCTGATACCGGTCCAATTTATCATCTCATCGATCTAGTTTCGACGATTACTTGTAATAAGTATCATACCATTTTTGAAGAGCCTCACGCACGATTTCTCCTTCGTTATTGGCAAAATCGCTCATGAAAGTCGGCAGTGTATCAATGGTCTTGATACCAGTAACTAATTGCTGTAAATAAACCGTCAATTCATTTAGTAATACAGGTTCGTAAGTCGTGTAGTCACTGTAGCTGCAGAAAGCAAAATATGCAGGGAGCCAAAGATCTGCGTGCTCTTCGTTGAAAGCGATTGTGGAAGATGTATATTCCTTCCAAATGGCAGGGTTCTTGCGAAGGCGAGCAGAAAACAACACAGCGAAGGATTCCATTTCAGCAAACATAACAAAAGCAGAGGATTTGTTGCGCTCATCGGTAAACGCAGGCTGAATGGGTTGCGGATAGCCTGTTTCGTCCCAAGTAAAATGGATACCCTCTTCTCCCAAGTTAATAATCTGCTGATTGGCTACCTTCAGCTTGATCCAATTTACTACATCAGCAGCATTCTGGGCATAGATGGGA
>Ga0123335_1003907_pt1 | contig 20046 bp, 20 predicted proteins | sample BiotimSIPDNA_2_FD_89707 | JGI IMG/M metagenome (GOLD analysis project Ga0123335, IMG submission 89707) | Anaerobic biogas reactor microbial communites from Washington, USA - Biogas_R2 time_0 SIP DNA | ecosystem: Engineered > Bioreactor > Anaerobic > Unclassified | place: Washington, USA...
ATCGGGATCGGGTCGCTCACCACGTTGAGCCGCGCCGTCGTGATCGGCAGCCGCGCTTGATCCCGGATGCGCCGGATGAACTCGATCCGGTCCGGGCGCAGCTCGAGCGCCGTGCAGTAGCGCTCGCCACGGGTGATTGCCCCGGCTATCGCCGATTTGCCCGAGCAGCCCATCAGCAGCACTATCGCGCGCCTCATGCCCGCGCCTCCTCGATGGCCGCCTTGTTGGCCTGGTCGCACGTGGTGCAGAACAGCACCTCGCAAGGCTCCGGTTCAGGCAGCAAGATGCCCCAGCCGTCCGCCTTCAGATTCCCCAGGCACTGCACCTTGTAGTAGCAGTGCCCGATGCACCGATACACGCTGCTGTCCGGCATGATCGTCGCCGCGTCGTACCCCGCCGCGCATTGCGCCCGCCGCCCTGGCGTCTGCGGCCACCTGTCGCGCCAGAGAAACGTATCGTCGAATGCCTGCTGCCGGTACTCATGCGCGCCGCTCGCCTCTGTATGCGCCCGCGCTCGGTCCCACATTTCCGGCCGGTCACGCCATAGCACCGTGTGGCACACCGCGATGTGCGCAGCAGGCAGCCGCTCGACCAGCCACCGCAGATGCTGCCAGTAGCGCGCAGCCTCCTCATGATCCGGGTCCCACTGCAGCCCCGCGTTGACCGCCTTCACGCGGTCATAATCATCCGGGCGCAGCCAGGTCTCCGGTGCCACCCGCAGATTTGTGTCGATGCAGATTCGCCAGTGTCCGGCGCTAATCACATCGGCGAGGCCGCGATAGATCGACGGCTCGCCGCCGGTCAGCGCCACCTGATTGATCTCGTGCGGACACGCGGCAAATATCTCGATCCACTCTGCCGGGGGCAACTCAATGCCGTGAGCCCGTACCGGCAGGCTCCGGGCCACGCAGAATGCGCAACTCAGATTGCACCTGAATGTCGGCATCCATATCAAGTCCAGCGCGCGATTATCCAAAGTACCTCATCTCCCTATCAATCACTACGCCACGCGCAGGCTCCTGCGCGCTGTAGAACGCCTGGAGCCGCGCCGCGACTACAGGCATGCTGTGGTATTGCTCGACGTATGCGCGCCCGCGACGCGCGTACTCAGCGCGCATAGCGGGTTCGTTAGCAACCTGCTCGATCCTGTCTGTCAGTGTCTCCGGCGTCACGTGTATCCACGGCAGCTCCTCGTGCCGCCGTAGACCTAGCTGCTGCAGTATCGCCTTCAGGTCGCGATCATCGCAGCCGCACAGCACCGGCACGCCGAATGCCATCGCCTCCAGCGACGCCACCCCCGGCCCGTACAACAGCGTCGCGAAATACACATCCGCCTGCGAGATGTGCCATAGCGACTGTTGACGGCTGACGTGATTAACCATCCCCACCTGCAGGCGCGTGCCACGCCGCTGCACCGCCTCGGTCGCGGCGACGAACTCGTCGGTGCCCTTGTTGCGCGCGACGGTGTAGGCGTGTATCAGGTTCAGCGGGCCGCCTTCGGGCTTCTTCCAGCGCGGGATGACGCGGTCAAGCTCCTCGATGTCGATCGGCGACGGCAGCCACGTCGGCCCGCTGTAGCGCCGCCCGCGCGTCTTCACTGTCAAGTCAGGCGTCGAGCACAACCGCCCGTAGCCCGCGCGTATCTCCAGCCGCTCCATCGCAGTGTAGTTGTTGCGGAACTCCGTGCCGTGGTGGTGGATGATCATCCGCTTGCCGCGCAGGTTCAGCTGGTCGAGGAACCACCAGCCATGCTGCCCGTTGATGTGGACCACATCAGCCAGGTCGATCATGTCCTCCGCGAACTGCCGGTCAAATGATGCGGTGAGGTCGATCTGCACGTGTTGCCGCTCGCGTATCCACGACTGCCCCGTGGCGATGGTAACATACGGCCAATCCGTATGCTGCTGGAATGCCCGCTGCAGGTGGTGGCCAATCTCGCACAGGTCCCAATGCGAGATATTCACGACGCGCAACGCACCGCACGCGGTCGGCTCCGGCTCGCGCCACATGAGCTTGCCCCAGCCGCTTCCGCACTGTATCGGCACCGTCGTCCGCTGCCCAGGTTTCAACTCGCCCTGCCGCATCCTGTCGCGCAATCGCTCAACCGCCCCGGCCATCGCAAGTGCTCCGATCAGAGAATAACGCCCGATGGTGTCCGCGTCACCGTCACGCCTGCCTCGCTGTGCGTCAACGTCACCAGCACGGTGCTGCCGTCAGTGTCGTATATTTCCAGCGTGTTCGCCGTGCTGTTGCAGAGCGCCTTCCCGCACAGCGCCTGCAACACCCACCGCTGCACCTCCGCGAAGCTGCCGGCAGTCCCCTCATGGTCGCTGATCATCGCCTCCCAGACGCCTGTCGCAATCTCGTCCACGACGTCAGCAGCCAGCGCCAGTGCGTCGATGGCCCCGGTGGCAACAGCAGCGGCGGTGATGGCGTCATTGTTGATGCTGTCGACGACCACGCCGCCTATCTCTACGTCATAGAGCAAGTCGCCGACATCATCGACCATCTCGCCGAACAGCGCGTCGGCTACGTCCACGGCAAACTCATCGGTGCGGCACCCGACGCATGCGATGCTCACCTGATACAGGTTCTCGGTGCCGAACTCGCCCGCGCCGAGCCGCAGCCAGTATTTGCCCTCCCCGGCCTCCTTCCAGTCGTCCGCAGTCGGCACATACGCGGTCATCGACGTGGCGCCCTCGACGCTGTACTTCACGGTGAGGTCACCATGCGCCTTACCAGTCTCTGCGGTCATGCCGTCCGTGGCATCGACCAGATAGACCGGGAACCAGCGGTCGGTGGCCGTCTTGCCGTCATAGACACGCGCGCCTACAATGTGCACACTCATGTCGCGTCCTCCATCAGCCCGTGACTGAGCAGCCGTGCGCAGACTTTCGGCCACCAGCCGCTATCTGTCGTCCATGCGCCGCGTGTGATGATTGCCCTGCAGTCCAGCGCGCTGCCGTCACCGTTCTGGAACACGGCACTGCCGCCGAAGTCACTGCCACCGCCGAACCCCAGCAGCCCGTCCATGCGCGTAGTGTGATGCCGCGCATCGCTCAGCCGCTCGTGCGTGCGTCGTATCTGCCTGCCTGCCTGCTGCACTCGGTCTGGCACTATACACCCTCCTGCACTATCACGCCCGTGAGCGTCTGCTCGAATGTGTTGCTGTGCGCGTCGAGTGACCAGTCCTTCGCCGTGATCCTGAATATGGTGTTGTTCGGCAGGTCGACGCTCGTCGCCTGCACGCGCACATAATCGTCGGGCATCAGTTCGGGATGGTGGTGGTCGCGCCAGACGATAGTGCGGGCCATACTGTGCCGCCGCTTCCATAGCAGGTTTGCCAGCTGCACCGGGTCGTCACCGTCCGGCATCGTCTCCACACGCCACCAGTCATCGCCGATGAAGTTCTCCGCCGTGGATGTCTGGATCGACGGCAGGTCGAGCAGCGTTTTCCGCACGCTGCCCCAGCCCTGGCCGGCAATCACCTGCACGATGTTCACGTAGTCATCTATCGACCGCGCACTGCGGAACTGCGTCACCATGTCATCCGCCGTCAGCGTGTCGTCGTCGAGTGTCCAGTCGTAGTAGTCTGCTACATGCTCCAGCCGCGGCCGCAGGAAGTACATCCCGGCCTCAGTGACGCCCCACTCCAGGTCGCGTGTATTGCAGATAACATCGAGCGCGCTGACTACCAGGTCGTCCGGCTTGAACTGCAGGTTGCGGATGCCCTGGTGCTGACTCAGCGGCAGATAGTAGTTATCGCCCATCGCCACCGCCGATACCCCGGCGTCTACGCTGATGAGGCTGTCGGGTATGCCGCAGCAGTTGAGCACATAGCGCCATGCCACGTCTACCGCCCAGCCCTCGAAGGCACTATACCACACCATGTGCTTGTTGCGAAGCCGCACCTGTATGCCGTCGCCTGCCTGCACCTCTGCACGTGTGCGGGATATGCTGTATCGCTCGTGCTCTGCCGGGATCAGGTAGCCGGTAAATTGCGAGTACCAGGTCGGCGCCACGCCGCTCTCTATCAGCGCCACCGCCGCAGTCACCTTCCCGTTCGGCTGCAAGTCGGCCAGCGTGCTGCCTGCCTTCGCTTCGACCTCTGCGCTCAGCCGCGCATTGCGCCACGTATCATCTATGCTGCCGCTGATGCTGCGCACGCGCAATGTATCCGACGTGAGGCTGCTCACCGGCAGGCTTGTGCCTGCCGCAATCGTCGGCTGCCGCACCTCGTGCAGGTTGTAGAACACAGCGCGGTCATCGCCCGGCCCAGTGAACTGAAGCGCCGGTTGCGAGATGCCGCTGTCGGCTATCGGCTCCTCCTGCGCCACCGTTATCAGCGTCCCGGCAGGCTCATGGCTCTGGATGAGGAATGTGCTCGTTGACGGCAGTGGGAATATCGTCGTGTCCGTGACGAGGTGCGCGGCCTCGGCGGGCCGCAGTGTTGCGTCGGTGCTGTACGCCAGATCGGCCAGAGAGAACGCGGCGGTGTGGCCCACGACCGTGATCTCCACCGGCCCTGCTGTCGGCTCGAATGCGACAGTGTTGCCGTCAGCATCCTGCCAGTCGCCACGGTATGCCCACTGCGCATGCTCGCCCGCGAATGTCACCAGCAGCCAGCCGTCGGTGTACTCGATGCCGACGCGCGTCTCGCGATAGTTGCGACCATGCTCTGCGACGTTGCCGGGCTGCAGGTGCCCATCGCAGCGGTCGATGATGCTCCACTCGCTGCTGCCCGCGGGCCTGCCGAGCAGCACCGGCGTGCTCAGCTTGTCGGCGAGCGAGCCCGTCAGCGTCTGCCAGAACGTGCTGCCGAGGCTCAGCTCCGGCAGTGCTATCGCATACGACGCCCCGCTGCCGTCGCCCACCAGCGTGATCACCAGCAGCGGCGGGTCAACATCCTTCGGGTGTGCCGGGTAGCGCCGCAGGTAAACCCCCAAGTTGACGCCGTAGTCCGCCTTGCTCGTGCAGATACCATACTCGCCTGCGGCGACAAGCCCAGGCCGGCCATCGTAGAAGTGCAGGAACGAGACAGGGAACGTGCCCGTGATCGGCGTCTCACGCCACACGCCGCTCGTCGCGATCCAGTCATCGGCGTCCATGCTGGTCATGTTGCAGTGCCCACGCGGCGCGATGCCCAGCAGCGGCGCGATATACTCGAACTGCCCGCCATAGCGCCAGCCGACGTTACTGTTCAAGTCGGGCGTGAACGCGCCGAGGTGTGACTTCGGCTCTGCCGCTGCCCAGTTTTTGGCGATGCCCCACTTGCTGATGATGCCATCAGCGTGCGGGTTGTCCAGCGTCAGGTTGCAGGCGGCCTTATCCCATGCCACAGGTTATGCTCCAACCAGATACGGGCCGTGCCACTCGTTGCCCATGTCGTAGCTGCGGAATGCGTACATTTTCTCGTCGCTGGAGTTGCGGGCTCCGACCTCAAGCATGCGACCGTCGCCGTGCAGGTCCACAGCGTCGTAGTCGCCGCTGCTGTCGACGGTGATCGCTGTTGAGAATGTCGGCGTGTCCGGCGTCGTGCCGATATGCGATATGGTCACGTCGCCATCCTCCAGCATGTGCGCAACGTAGATGATACTGCCCTCGATCCATGCGTACCAGGTCACGCCGTCGGGGTCTGTGTACACGCCGCACCTCTTTCCGCCGATGGCGAATGGGTATATCTCCAGCAGTGCAAACTCGCGCGTGGCAAATCGGCCCATGCTGGTGCCGCGCACCGCGTACTCCCAGAGCGTGCGCGCAGCGTCGGTGTCGGCTATCTCCCACGCCGCGCTCGCCCAATGCCCGTGCTCGTCGCTCGATAGCGTTGCTTCTACTGTCTGCCACGGGTCTGTTGTGCCGTAGTAACGCCGCTGCAGCGGGCCGCTACTCTTACTGCGTGCTCGCGGGTAGTCCTGCCTGCCGTTGCGGACGACCATGCAGTGCCCGCGACCATTGAAAATCTTGCGCCCATAGAACGTGTATGCCAGCCCGCGCACACAAGTGATGCTGTACGCCCGGACTGCGACTGACGGGGTGATAACGTCGCCAACCGCCGCGAGTTGGTATTCAGGCCGTATGTCAGAGACCGCAAGTGTCTTCAGTACCGCGCCGTCGCTGTCTTTCATGTGCATCGCTTCGGCCCCACTGCTGTAGGTGTAGCCCCAGGCCTCGCCCGCATTGTTGATGGGCCAGCCACCGAGTGAGTAGCAAGTGGTTAGGTCCGTGCCGGTCTCCGCGCCGATGAGCACGTTCAGGGTGTCGAAGCAGTGTTCTACCGTGCAGGGCTTCACGTGGTCGGGCATGAACAGCACGCGGTCGCACAGGCCGTTGACGTGCCCGCTCACAACACCCTGCGCGTACTGCCAGTGCTCGTCGATCTTGACGTATGCTCCGCTGCTTGACGGTGCTTCGCGGTAGCCCGGCGTGCCCGACGCAACCTCCTGCCTGTCGCCGGGGTCCAGCACGAGTTGCGGCTCGGTCATGGTGTAGGTGCCAGCGTCCGGGAACTCCCACTCGATGCTCTCCACGCGGGCCAGCGGGTGCCCGTTCTGCTCGTCATACAGGTCGATGAGCACTGGCGACCAGTCGCTGCCGTCGGCATAGGTGACGGTTATGGTGCGCTCCAGCGTGTAGGCGTCGCCCGCGCTGTAGGAGTATTCTGTCTGCCGCGTGCTGTCCGTCTTGTGATTGTCCGAGCAGCCACCGAGGTCGTCATAGTAGACGATGCGACAGGTCAGGTCGCACGGCAGGCTGAGGTCCTTGAATGACTGCAGCAGGTACCTGCCGCGCCAATCCCAGACCGCCTCATGCCCCTCGACGGGGTTGCCGGTGCCGAGCAGCGCATCATGCCTGCGGGTGCGGTATGCAGTCGGCACAGGTATCGCGTCAACGTTCCCCACGGCCGCCTGCCGCGCCGGGTAGTTGCAGGCAAGGGTCAGGGCCAACGAACCGCCACCGGCCCCCACAACGAACTCACCGCCCGCTGTAGGCGTGCTCACGTTGGCGCCTATCCAGTCTTCGTGCGTATGCGCGTTGGCGTAGATGTCCTTCTCGCCCTCTACGCCAATGCTGCACACGTTGGTCACGTATGGAGCATCGGTGCGGTTCGTCGATGATAGCGTCCAGCAGTCGAATATCACCGTGCCGTCGTGCGTCCATGCCGGAACCGCTAGCTCGCCGTCTACGGTCAGCGTCTCTCCGCCGATATAGAGATTGTGCGCCAATGCCGATGTCAGGCTGATATACATCTGCACCTCGGCCTGCATGTCGGGGTCCCAGGTATCCCAGCTGTAGCAGCCGTGCTGCTGAGTGTAGCGCCCGAGCGCCCGCAGGTCCGCGATGGTGCCATGCCACGGGCCGATGTCGACGCCGCCCGCGTCAAGCGTCCGAATGCCGGTGACGTAGAGTTCAAGTGAGTCCGGCGCGTCCGAACCGTCGAGCAGCTTGAACTCCATTGGGCTGAAGTCGTATGAGAACGGCGCGTTTATGGTAACGCCTGGATACCCACAATACACATATGACCCGCAATAGAAGTCATCAGAGGCCCAGAAGCCGATGCCGCTGCCGGTGCCCTCTGCCCAGAGCTTGTTCGCCCCCGCCGCGCAGCCCCAAGTGGTCGGCTCGAATGAGCTGGTGTCGATAGGTACGTCGCCAAACTTGATGTCCTCGATGGACATCGGGTACTTGGTGCCGACCATGTAGTCCGACCAGCCGTCGGCGTCGACGGCGCTGATGTAAATGCCCATGCTGCGCGCAGTGGTTAAGTCCCCTTCTGCTGTAGTCTCTATCACATTGCCGGCAATGGTCTCGCGTATGATTGTCCCGGCGGGGATGAACCACTCCTCAGCGACCTCGCACTCCTTAGCGTGCGTCGCCCCTTTGGCCCCTATCGGGTTTGTGTTGTGCGTCAGTTTCGTTGCGGAATTACCGCTCAATGAATGACTGCATGCGATCTCAATCCAGTATGTATCATCTGGGTCGGCCGGTACTTCAAACCATAGAATCACAGTATCTTCTGGATCGTCGCTGCTCCCGTGAATAGCAAATCCATATTCCCCTGGGTGTTCACTGCTAACAATGCCATAGATGGCGAACGTACCAACCGCCATGTTATGCAGCACATACAGGTTCAGCGCATCCATGCCGGGCCAAATGGCATGTTTGAAAGTGAAGCTGTGACTCAGTTTGTCGCCCGGAACTGCGGTCTTCGGCATCTCAATCTCCAGCGGCCCGAATGAGTGTAGTACCTGCTGCTGCTCGACGAACGGCTCCCGCCACCCTCTGGCCTCCGCGGCCCGGTTCGCCTCCGCCTTGACCTCCGGCCCCAGCGTCACCCACAACATCCCGGCACACACGCACACTACCACACATAGCCCGACACCTACCTGCTTCAGGGTACTCATCTCGCGCCTCCCGTCGCGTGGGGTATACTGCTATCTACTACCATTATACCACGCTGGGGAGACCACGCAACAATTACTGCGCCGCCGCCGCCTGCCTGTTCGCCCGGCTCACGCCCTCGGAAACCTTGCGCTCGATGTCTACGTCGCCGATCACGTTGCCCTGCACGTTCACAGTGATGTTCTGCTCGCGGGCCTCTGCCCGCCGTCGCATGGTCGCGAACGCCGCACTCTCCTGCCCCGCGGCGACGCGATCACGTGCAATGTCCCGCGATGTCCGCCCGCCGCCGGTCATTGCGCCCCAGAACCTATCAGACAATGTAACCGGTGCCGCCTCGCGCTCGGCCTTCTGTGCGGCCAAAATGTCCGCATCGGCCTTGCCCTCGGCGACGGCCCGGTTCTCCATCGCCTCAAGTTCCCTGAAACTCTCATTCGCACGCTTCGCCGCTTCGGCAGCACTGTCGTATTCGCCCTTGAGCCGCCATAGCGCGTAGATGATGAACCCTATTGCCGCTGCTATCGCCACATACGGCAATGCTGCCAGCAGCGCGGGACCGAGCGCCATAACCGCAGGTATCACCGTGCCTGTCACCAGTGAGGCAATGCCGGACAATGCTGTCGTGACACCGCCCATTATAGTTGTGGCCAGCCCGCTCAGTGCAGGCAATATCGTCCCCGTGATCGTCGTGCCCACACCGGCCAGCACAGGGGTTGCACTGCTCGCCGCGCCGGCCAGACCGGCGAAGCCAGACGCGCCCTGCAACCACACCAGCAGGTTCAGCACCGTCGGCAGGGCAACCAGCAGCGGGCCGACGGCGGTCATGAACAATCCCAGCGCCAGCGCGCCCTTGATAACCAGCGCGTTCAGCGTCGGGTGTGCCTCTGACCACTCGCGCCAGCGCCCCACGGCCTCAGACACCTTCTCCGCTATCTCCGCTATCGTCGGCATGAGCGTCTGCCCTAACGTCATCGCTATCGTCGTGCCAGTGTCCTTCAGGTCCTCCAACGCGTCGTTGAACCGCTCGCTGTCCTGCGCGGCCTTTCCGCTCAGCACCATGCCGAGCTCTTCAGCGCGGTCTCCGAGTTTCTTGATGCCTGCCTCGCCCTCGTTGAGCAGCGGCAGCAACTGCGCGCCAGACCGGCCGAAAATCTCCTGTGCCAGTGCTGCGCGCTCGGTGGCGTTGTCTACGTTCTTCAGGCCCTCGGCGACCTCGCGGAATAACTGCTCGCCACCCTTCAGCTCGCCGTTCGCATCCGTCACCGAAACGCCGAGGCGATCATAGGCCTCAGAATACATCTCAGCGCCGCCTGCTGCCTCCGATGCACTGCGCGCCATTCGCGCCAGCGCGCTCTCCAACCCACCGAACCCGACGCCGCTGCGCTCTGCAGCGTACCGCAGACGACTGATGTCCTCCGTCGCCATGCCTGTCTTCTTGGAGGCCTTCGCAATCTCGTCGCCGTAGGTCGCCGCTTGCTTCGTCATCGCCATCAGCCCGCCGACGATGCCGCCGCCCACGGCGGTCATACCGACGCCCACCATGCGCGTGGTCTGCAAAGCCGCACCCCAGCGCTCGTTGAACTTGCCGACGGCAGCATTCCCTGCGTCGATACGACCTTGCAGACCACCCAGCGACGAACGCGCAGCAGCGCCGGCCTGCTTGATGGCTGCCGACGCCTGGTCCTTCGCCTGCAAGATGATCGACACAACCATGTTCGTCTGAGCCATTCAGAGCCTCCGCCGCGCCTGCTCGTTACTCGCCGCCGCCTCTGCACGCAACAACGTCTGCCACCGTCGCACTACACTCGCAGGCTCGCGCTCCAACATCTCCCGCGTATACCCGCCCAGCCGTTGCAGCAACTCCCATTCCGTGATCTCGTCAACATACTGCCGCACCGTGTGCCCCCGGTAGTAGTGCCGTGCCACTACCGCGAGGCTCAGGCGTTTCCCGGACCACCGCCCTGCTCGGCGTCGAAGTCGCCGCCGAGCAGCTTCAGCGCAGCCTCGCGCACCCAGCTCGCCGGCAATCCCGTCAGCACCTCCGGCGTCAACTTCGTAACCGGCGCGCCGTCAGCATCCTCCAGCCCGTCAACGCGCACCACATACTCCAGCAGCGCCTGCTCGCTCACCCGCGCGTTCTCGTCAGGGTCGGTAGCCGACACGTTCTGCAGCCGCTTCGCCAACGCCTTCGCGTCGCCCCAGCTCACCCGCGCCCACAACACCACATCACGTACCGTCACCCGCTCCAGGTCGCCGATCCTCATGCCAGCGTCACTCCCCAGGCGCTCAGGTCATTGTGGTCAATCTCGCCGGTGAGCGTCCATACAACATCGTCGCCGCCGCCCACGAATGGCACCGGCGCACTCGTCGGGTTGAATCCGCCGCCGCCAGCGCTGGTGAACGTGAATGTCTTCGCGCCGTTGCTCGCAGTAAACACAAAGTCGAATGCCGTCGGCGCATCCGCCATCAAGTCGACGCTGCTCGGCGTCCGAATATCAACGTTGATCTCGGCCTCGAATATCCCCGGCACTACCTCCTCCGGCCAGCGCAGCTCTTTGGTCGTGCCGTCGTCGAGCGAGAACACAGGGCGCAGGTTGTTGCGCCCGGTCACCCGGAATGACTGAGCCTGATACGTACCGGTGTCGATCTGCAGATCACCAGTAGACCAGCAGAATATTGCCGTGCTCAACTGAGTAGCGGCAGAGGCCACTGTCGCTGCCTCCTCCTCCAGCGCCAGCCAGTTGTAGGTCACCGTTACCGGCTCACCCACTGCGCACGCGATCTCCACGCTGTCCATGTAGCATGATGTCTGCTTCTTCGCCTGGCTCGCGACGTTGATCAGCCCGCCCTGAATGTACGTGATTACCGACGGCAGGCTCGCCACGGCAGAGCGCAGGAAGTAATTGGTCAGCAACAGCACCCCGTCCTGCAGCAGCGTCTCGACGTTGCCGCCCGGCACCACCCCAGGCCGGCACTTTGCATACTGTCCACCGATACCGTCATAGTGGTTGATGTCGTCGCCCTCAGTGTGCCCCATCTCACCGCCCTGCACCTGATCGAAGGCCACATCCGCCGCGCCGATGTTGTACTCGCAGAGTTCGTCCAGCCCTACATAGGCCATTACTCGTCACCGCCCTTGTTGTCGGCAACGGCAGTCGTGGTCTCGCGCTCCTCCACGGCCCACGGATACCGCGTCCGCATGCGCTCCTCGTCCTCCGCGGCTATCACATCGCCGCGTACATACCCACGCAATCTCGGCACTATCAGCACAAGCGCCATCACTATCACGTCTCCAGTTGCAGCTGGTATCTCAGCCGGTACGGTATGGTCTCCATCTCCCATGACTGCGCGCCGTCTGCAGTCCGCACGTTCACAACCTGGTGCGGCATGGTCTCCGCAACCATCCATAGCCTGTAGCCGTCCTCGTCATCCTGGTTGTGTCTGTGCCGCCAGAGGTTCAGCAGCACGTTGCCCACCAGCAGCGACAGGCGTCGCTCAACCTCGTCTGGCCCAAGGCCCCCGGCGCGCACTATGCACGCCACCTGCCACGTGTGAGTAACGTCCACGATGCCACCGCTCAGACTGTATGTGTCGGCGTCGCTGCCGGAACGGTAGACCCACAGCGCATACTCGTCGACGCCCGGTAGCGGGTAGCCGCTATAGACCTCCACAGCCGCGCCGTCGAGGCCCTCGGCAAGCTCCTCGTCATCGGTGAGGTTGCGCACAATCTGTGCCGTGCGGCGCGCGAACATCTCGCAGTCTACCGTGCGGTTACTCACCGTAACGCCTCCTGGATGGTCTCCATGATGAGCGTGCGGCCCTTGTCCATGTCCTCATCGTTGTAGCCGATGAATGGCCGGCTCGGCAGGTTGCGCCGTGTACCAGTCTGGTGATACAGCCCATAGAATATCGCCGTGCCAACCTCGACCTCACCGGGGCGCGTCGCAATCACCACACGCTGCCGGAGCGTCCCGGTGTCAACGAGTATCTGCGGCCCGCCTTCGCCCGGCCCACTGCGGCGCCCGGCTATAGTGCTCGGCTTCAGGGGTGCCCACGGTCGCCCCTCTCCTGCCATGCCGTCGGCGTGTTGCGGCGCCGTCTCTCGCTCGAATGATGTCATGCTCCGCGAGTGTAGGATGAAGCCCATAGCCTGCAGCACGTCGCGCATGCCTGTCTCTGTCAGAGACCGGCTCAGCCGCCCGAGGGCGGCTTCCAACTGCGCAGGCGTCACGTGCCGCGTCTCTGCCACCGTTCTACTCCTCCGCGAACCCGAACTGCCCGGATGGTGCAGCGGCAATGTATGCCGCCGATGTGCCGATCTCGTTCTCGAAGTCCAGGTGCGCCTTGCTGTCGGCAACCAGGTTCAGCCACTCATCTGCCGACTTGCCGGCCTCCGACAGCGGCGCGTATGCGTCGAATGCGCCACGCGCAATCAGCACGCCGCGCATCACGTTTCTGACGGCAATCGCGGCGACGGCGTTGCGGACCTCCTGCGGTGGTGTCCCGAACGGCCATGAGTTCGGCCACCGCCCACGCAGTATCGACTGCGCCGTGCCGGTAGCCGCCAGGATGAACCTGTTCAGCCGCGCCTCGTCGTGCCCCAGCGCAGCCTCCAGATTGCCGAATGCGTCTACGCAATCCGCGCGGCTGCACCAATGCCCGCTGTCCAGCGCCGTATCCGCGAACGCCATCCCGCTACTCCTTCCCCGCTGCGCCCTTGAGCGCCTCGGCGAGCATCGCGGCCATCCTGTCTATCGCATCCGTCGCCGATGCAGGCAGGCTCACGCGCTTCTCCAACTCAGCGCGCTTCTCGGCGTTGCGCCGCTCGCGATCCGCCTGGTATGCCCGGAATTCTTCCGTCTCCTGCACCGTGCCATCGGGCTCATACTCGATCCACGGCTCAAGCGTGTTGTCTGCCAGCACGCGGTACAGTACCAGCGGACGGCCCATAAACCGCCCGTGACCCTCGTCGCGCTCGCGCTCGTTGTAGTTCAGCGTCCCAGCGGCATACGCCTGAGCAAATGCGTGCAGGTGCTGCATGCCCAGATACGTGCGCCCGATGCTCTCGTTGTTGCGCGTGCGCAGCTCGAAGTTATAGCGGCTGCCGCGGACGCCCATCTGCTGCCCGTCGCTCGCTACATCGCGCATCGCCTGCTGATTGTCGGTGCGTCGTGCCATTCCCGCTCTCTCCTCGTGCATCACTGTGTTGTCATGTAGGGGCGGGAATGGTCACCGCCCGCCCCGTTGTTATACCGCTCAGGGCAGGTGACTACGGCCCAGCAGTGCAGTCGAGCAGCACATATTGCGAATACGGCTCGACAACCTGCGCCGCGCCAGTCCACTCGCCGTCGACGACGATGCCGCCAGGGGCAGCCTCTTCCTCGTAGGTGTTGAAGAACAGACCGTATGTCCCGCTCGGCGCCTTCGTGTGCACGGCCTCGCACTCGATGATGTTCCGGCCAGCGCGTGCGTTGTTGCTGTCCAGAAAGACCACCACGTCGTCCGGGATATAGTTCGTGGTCGTCCCGGTGATGGGGTGCACGAACGTTTCATCGTTGATGTCGAAGTTCACGCCGTACAGCCGCGATACGTGCCCTTCGAGAATGACCGAATCGTACAGCACATCGATCCCGGCCATGACCGCGTTCTCGTCGATGTAGGCCCGCGTGTCCGAGTTCATCAGCGCGGTGTCTATGATGCAGCCATAGGCCGCTGCCGATATCTTAGCGTCCTCGAAGTCCTCGCGGATACCCTCCAGGTTGGTACGCGCAGCAGCCTCTGTCGCAGCTGCGGTGCTCCAGTCGTAGGCGTTCGCGGTGATCAGCACGTCGTCGTCAACGAGCAGCAGCTCGTCGACCTCAGTCGCCGAGCCAGGCGGATAGAACGACTTCACGCCCTGCAGCGCGCTCGCGCGGAACCACTCGATGAAGCGGTCATAGCGCAGCCGTAGGCTCTTCAGGTCGTCGGCAACCTGGAAGTTCGCCCTATTCTGGTCGCCCTTGCCCGGTGCCCGCATGTCCTTCAGCGTCTCAGGGTCGATCCTGATTGCGTCGCGCCAAGTCTCGCCCTTGATGGTGATCGTGTCGGTCACCGCGCCAGCCTCGAAGTTTGCGGGGCCAGTGCGGCTGTTGACGCGGCCACGCTGCCGGCTGTAGGTATGCCGATCATACGTGATGAACGCACCCGGGATACTATTCGCGCGTGTCCCGAAGTACTTGCTCAGCGGCGTCGCCACCGTGCCGAACTGATAGAACGCCGTCTCTATCGCAGTCGGTCTCAGGGAAACAGGTACAGCCATCGATCACACCTCCTCTCCGTTAGCTCTCATACCCCTCATCGGGTACCTGCACGGACTCGTCGCCGTGCTGAGCAGTGATGATGTTGATGCCGTCAGCGTTCGGACTCAGCTCCATGAACTGCGCGATGAGCAGCTCATCGTTCGTCGCGTCAACGTTGAAGCTCAGGTCGCTCTCGCGGATGGCTCCGCGAATGACAACGTGTGTGTCCATGAGCGTGCCGCTGGTCGCGCTTGCGGTCGCCCGCACGTCGTGCGCCACCTGCAGCATGCCGACCATCGCTGGATGCCGGAACTCGTCATCAGCCACCACAACGCAACCGTTCTCGGTGACCTCGATCCAGTCGTCCACGTTCAGGCCCGTGGCGTTGTTCGTCACTGTGATCGTGTTGGTGTCGTAGTCGATGTCGGTGATAGCGCCCAGGTCGGTGCAGCCCGTATTCGGCCCTGCAACGTCAATCGCGTGTACCGTGTCGCCAACAGCGAATGGCTCGGCGTCGTCGACCACCATCTCATTCACAGGCGACGTGGCAACGGTATAGACGCGCGTGCGCCGAATGGGCATCCAGAGACCATGATCATGGTCAGTGCCGGTGTGTACCGGGGCCATCGGTGTAGTCGCAGGGATGATGTACTCGTCATGGTCGATAGGGCTCCGCGCATCGCCGGGGACCATCACGCTCAGCGTCGCCGTGATGCGCTGGAAGACACCCTGCCAACGATCCTGCGTCAGCGTCGGTTCAATGTCATACGGCATGATTACTCACCTCCGTCCGTGTTGGTCTTGATTGCCACACCACCAGCGGCGGCAAGGGCCAGCCCCGCCTGCCGCTCCTGCTCCGTCTCGTCCTGCTCGCCAGCGTCGGACATCAGCACCAGACCCTCGGCGTGCGTCCCGAACAGCGCGCCCGGAGATGTCTCGTGCAGCAACGCATCCAGCGCGTCTGCCGCAGACACCTCGCGCTTCGTCTTGCCGTCGTCAGCCAGCACCACTACGGGCTGCGCATCGGACAGTGCCGCGACGAACAGCTGCCGCGCATACGGCGCAGTCGCCGGCGTCACCGCACGCTCGCCAAGCAGCTTCTGCACGCGCGCATCGGCCTGCGCCTCCAGCCGCTCCTGCTTCGCCGCAAGCGCATCCGCCTTCAACGCCTCGACCTCTGCCTGCAGCGCAGAGATGTGGGCCGCCTGCAGCGCAGTCACGTCATCGGCGTCGGCGTCGGCGTCGGCGTCGTCTACCGGCTCGACAACATCCGGCGTCGGCTCATCGTCCGTGGCGAGGTCATCGAGTGTGCTCACGTCAGCCTCGCCGCTCAGAATCGCCTTCAGCTTCGCAATGAATGGGTTCATTGTCTCACCCCCCTTCTGCTGTGCATTCTGCATGGTGCTATAGTCCGCGGCATTGATCACCAGCTGCCACGGCATGCCCTTCACTGCCGGATCAGGCACGAACGCCGCACCGGTCAGACTTGGCCCATCGTCACCGCGCACGACCTCGGCGCTCACGTACCGCAGCCGACCCCGCTCCATGTCGCGCGCAGTCTGCTCGTCGAATACCTCGATGTCGCCCAGCAGCAGCCCGCGCTCGGCATCGAAGCGCAGGCTCTTGTAGAACCCCAGCGCCGCGCCCGCGTCCTGCGGCATCACGTTGCCCTGGTGGTCGTAGTTGTGACGCGGCCACAGACCCGGCTCGAAACCACCGGCCTGCGCAGTGCCGAATGCCGCCGTCATCGCCGCCAGGTCATCAGCAGTGAACTCGTTGCCGTTCCATGTCCCCACACGCAGCGACGGCAGGCCGCGCACCATCCACGTCCCGCGCTCAGTAGCGTCTACCGTCACCGTGCTCGGCTCCAAGCTATTCAGAAATATCATTCTGGCACCCCCGCCCATATCCTGTCGATGTCGGCAGCCAGGTCGCGCAACTCGGCGCGGTCCGCCTGCCGTAACTCGTCGGCGACAGCAGACATGCCGCTGTTCTCCGGCAGCAGGTCCGCCCTGTCTACGCCACCGAAGCCCTCCAGCGGCTGCGAGACGCCCTCGCGCACCACCTCGCCGTCATCCCACTGCGACGGCTGATCCCACGCCAATATAGCCTCAGTCGTGCTCCGGCAGTTGTAGTGCGCCGGTGGCATGACGCCGGAAGCGTCGTCGAGCGAGAACTCCATGCCGTGCAGGTCCTCGCAGATGTCGGTGGTGCGGTCGTCCAGCACCGCGATATACCTGTAGCCGCTCACCATCGGGCTTTGCCGATACGCCACCGCCTGCCCGCGCGAAAACATGACGTTGCCCTCGGTGCGCGCTATCGTCTCGCGGTGGAACTGCGTCGTGCCCAGGCCGCGTGTGCGCAGTGCGCTGATCATCTCGCTGACGCCACCGCCCTCGCGCACAGTATCGCTCAGCAGCCGTGTGATTACACGCGCGTGTACCCTGTCGAATGCCCGCTTCAACGGCGGGATACGCGTCGACACATACTCCGCCACCGTCGCGCGTGGGAAGATCATGAACCGTTCCGCAACGGCCTCGATGGCGTCCAGTATGCGCCACGGCGCAGGTCTCGCAGGGACAGCCGCGAATGACGTGCGCCCCCGCAGGCTGCTCCGCACCTGATTCAGTATCGCGACATTGCGCTCCGAGTAGCCATCCCAGCATGCCATGATCTCGTCACGCGCCAGATCGGCCTCCCAGCCGTCAGGGTATGGCACCGTCTCTGCCGCTGCCAACGCGGCTTCAGGAACAGTCAGACCTCGCATAGCGTCCTCAACACGTCGCAGATACTCGCGATCCGCAACCTCGACCACGGCGCGCAGGTCGTCGATAGCAGTCGTGTACGCTCGCGACCGCCCGATCAGCTTCGGCACACTGGACTGCAACGCTACAGCCGCGCTCATTCGGCATCGTCCTCATCCGGCTCTTCCTCGTCCTCATCCGACTGCCCAGCGCCACCGGCAAGCAGCGCATCCATCCGCGCACGCGCCTCGGCCTTCGCCGCGCGCTCCTCCTCGCGCATCACCCGCAGCTGCTCGCGGTACTCCGCTATCTCGTCAGGCGCCGCGTACAGGTCCGGGAACGTCTCGCGTAGTATGTCGTCGTCCAGGTCGCTGATGGGCTGCCCGGCCTGCACCGCCGTCGCCTTGCCGCGCTCGAGGGCCTCGAATATGCGCGCAAGCGCCTCCAGGTCCTTCGACTGCAACTCGCCCCACGACCACTCGCCATAGCCGTCAGCGCGCTCGCCCACGTTCGCCACGATCAGCGGCCGTACCAGCTGGTCGATGAACACGCTGCCCAGCTCGGCCTCGATGCCGTCGATGGTCAACATGAACAGGTCCATGACCGTGCCGCTCTGCGCCCGGCTTGCATGCTCCGGCTCCTCGACCAGCAGGCGCGGCGTCAGCACCGCCTTGAACAGCTGCTGGTCCCAATACCGGCAGATGGTCTCGAATGCGCTGCCGTCACCCGTCGGTACCAGCGTCTCCAGCTTGTACGGCATATCCATGTCGATGGGTATGGCAACGCCCTGCCCCGGCTGCAGCCGCTCGTACACCCCCGGCAGGAACTCCGCCAGGCTCTTCTGCTGCCCAGCGCGTGCATCGTAGATGCTTGTCTGCGGCACCCAGAAGACCGGCGTCGGCATGGCGCACTTCTGCGCGAACGTGTTCCAGTACGTCTCCTGCTTCACTTTCGAGTACCACGCCTTGCGCGCACCGTCCAGCAGGCTGTTGCCGTAGCACTCCTCGCGCAGCTCCGCCTGCAGCGGCCAGTACACCACGCGCTCAACAGGCAGCGTCACGGACTGCGGCCCTGTCGCGCCCTGTGTCAGCAGCGACGCGCTCAGGTCCTGGTACTGCGTCACCTGCGCGACGCGCTTCTGCGCCACGTCGAGCTTGATGCCCGCCGCGCCTGTCTGCGGGTCGAAAAAGCTCAGCGGATGCAGCAGCGCCGCATCCTCAATGTACCAGCCGCCATCCATGCCCCACACTGGCTCCACGACGCTGTAGCCCGCCCACAACGCGCTCAGCATCTCGCGCATGATTGCCCCAGGCCCCGCGCCGTCAACGGACTTGCCCAGTAGCTCGCGCACGCGCTCCTGCAACGCCTCGTCAGGATGCTCATAGTCGCCCAGGTTGCGCAGTATGATCAGCCGCAGCACGTACAGAGACAGCTTGATCGTCGGGTCATAGCGCGACATCAGCCAGAACTCCTGCACGCGCTCACGACGCCCAGGGAATGCCTTGTACGGGCCGGGGTCGAACTGATCCCAGTCCGTCAGGCTCACCATGCCGCTCGCCGTCGGCACGCCGTCAGCTGCAGGGTCTCTGGTTGTCGTCGGGTCGATTGCCATATCGCTCCTACCAGTCCGCACTCGGGCTGCTGCCTATGATGCCCAGCCGCGTCGGCTGATTGTCCGCGCCAGTGTGATGCCCTGCCGCAAGCCCCATCTCCGCGTATCTGCCAGCGTCCATTCCGTGGTCAAACTCCTTCGCCGGGTCCGCATCCTCCAGCGGCTCGCCGTCGCGGTCGGTGCGCCAGTGATACTGCCCGAACTCCGACAGCACCTCAGGGCAGTTCGCCGCCACCACACGCAGCCTGTCGCCCGCGATCAGCGCCTGCACCTGCCGCACACCGTCCAGCCTGCTGTTGTTCGCCGCTACCACCGGCAAGCCAGCCCGTACCCACGCCAGCCGCGCGTTCGCGTCCTCTGGGTCGCAGTAGAACGTCTCGATGCCCCACTGTGCGCGCAACCGATTCGCCTCGCTCAGCCAGTCGTTGCCGGGCTCGCCGTGCGTCACCATGCCGCGCTCGTACACCTCATCCAGCCACCAGTGTACACCCTGGTCGTCCACCCCGACAACCAGGATGCAGCCGGGCGACGTGACGCCCCAGTCTACGCCCGCCACCACGCGCACCAGCGCACGATGGCTCGGCAGCTGCGCACCTGCCGGCAGAACGTGTCGCTCGCGGTCGAACTGAGCGTAGACGAGACCCCTGAATGCGACGAACTCCGCCAGCATCTCCTGCCGATAGAAGTCAGTGCCAGGCCCGTAGGCCTCCTCCATCGCGTGCAGGTCGTCTGGACGCTGACCAGGGTTCTGATACGTCGTCCAATGGTGGTAACCATACCGGCTGCGCCTATCGTCGTCCCACTCGTCGCGGCTCTGCACGAAACGCTTATAGACCCAGTTCTGCCCGCGCGGCGTTGTCGTCAGCCAACCACGGTGCGGGTACGGCCCCGCCTGACGACAACGACCAATCAGGATAGTGAACGCCTCATCTGGGCACATCGCCGCCTCGTCCAGCCAGAATATCGAGACCTCCGACGCGCGCATACTGTCCGGTTCGGCAGCATAGCAGTACCA
>Ga0123335_1003914_pt1 | contig 20035 bp, 16 predicted proteins | sample BiotimSIPDNA_2_FD_89707 | JGI IMG/M metagenome (GOLD analysis project Ga0123335, IMG submission 89707) | Anaerobic biogas reactor microbial communites from Washington, USA - Biogas_R2 time_0 SIP DNA | ecosystem: Engineered > Bioreactor > Anaerobic > Unclassified | place: Washington, USA...
CACAATCTTCTTTTTCTATTATAGCACAATCGATAAGCGCAATTCAATGCGCCCCGCCTGACGCGGATATAATCCGCCGGAGCGCTCGCCGGCTTAAAACAGTGACATCTGCGCGCTTTCCGGTAGGTTTCCGAAAGCTCCCGCCTTTTTCAGCTGCTCTATATTGGCGCGCGATACCTTCGGACAGGCCTGCGCGAATTCATCTATCGATGTGAACTCCCGGTCTGTGTGGGCCGCGATATCACGCGCGGCGGCTTCCCCGAGACCCGACACCGCTATAAACGGCGGCAGCAGCTTGTCTGAGTCGATAAGAAACCTGACCGGATCCGATCTGTAGATATCTATCCCGGCAAAGGAGAAGCCGCGCATATAAAACTCATAGCAAACCTCAAGAACGACGATTTCGTCCTTTTCGTTCTGTTTAAGATCCTGACGCGACGAGAGCTCGGTGATCCTCGCTTTTATTTTATCCGCACCGCAGGTCATGGTATCGAGATCGAAAACCTTTGCCCGCACCGAAAAATAAGCGCTGTAAAACTCTATGGGCCTGTGCACCTTGAACCACGCTATTCGCATGGCCATTATTACATAGGCAGCGGCATGCGCCTTGGGAAAAAGGTACTGTATCTTCTTGCAGGAATCGATATACCACTGGGGCACTCCCAGCCCGCGCATCTCGTCTTCTATGCCCTCGGGCCATGCGTTCGGATCGCCCTTGGGCAGCTTGCCCTTTCTTACCGCCTCCGTAAACTTAAAGGCTCGCTTTTCTTCCATTCCCTTGGATATAAGGTAGAGCATTATATCCTCACGGCAGCCCGCGCATTCCTCAACGGTGGCTATGCCGCTGAGCACCAGATCCTTTATATTCCCGGCCCAGACATCGGTGCCGTGGGAAAAACCCGACAGCTTTATAAGGGTGGAAAAACTCTTCGGTTTAGTGTCGACCAGCAGCTGCCGCGTAAAGTTGGTGCCGAACTCGGGTACGGCAATGGTTCCCGTCTTTCCGATAATCGGGTCGTCCTCGGGCAGACCGAGTGCGGCCGGAGAATTAAAAAGGCTCATTGTCTCGGGGTCGTCCAGCGGTATCGACAGGGGGCCAATACCCGTGAGATCTTCAAGCATCTTTATCATCGTAGGATCATCATGTCCGAGTATATCCAGCTTGAGCAGATTGCTTTCCATGCTGTGGTACTCAAAATGAGTGGTGATAATATCGCTGTCGGTGTCATCCGCCGGATGCTGCACAGGGCAAAAATCGTATATCTCCTTATCCTGAGGTATGACGACCAGACCCCCGGGGTGCTGTCCCGTGGTGCGTTTTACGCCTGTCAGTCCCGCGGCAAGCCTGCTCTCCTCGACTTTCGAGGCCGTCTTGCCGCGTTCTTCAAGGTATTTTTTCACATATCCGTAAGCCGTCTTCTCCGCTATCGTTCCGATCGTACCGGCTCTGAAAACATGCTCGGCACCGAAAAGTTCTATCGTATCCTTATGCGCCTGCGCCTGATATTCACCGGAAAAGTTCAGGTCTATGTCCGGAACCTTATCTCCCCCGAACCCTAAAAACGTTTCAAACGGTATGGAAAAGCCGTCCTTAACGTATCTGCTGCCGCATACGGGGCAATCGGCGTCGGGCATATCCACACCGCAGCCGTATCCGACTCCGGCTTCAAAATCGGCGTGCTTGCAGACAGGACACCTGTAATGCGCGTTCAGGCCGTTGACTTCGGTTATTCCGGCGAAATAAGCGACGACCGACGAGCCCACGCTTCCCCGGCTGCCGACCAGATAACCCGCGGCGGTGGATTTGGAAACCAGCTTTTGAGCACTCATATAAATTACATCGTACGCGCAGCCGATTATATCTTTCAGTTCCGCATCAACACGGCGCAGCACCTGCTCGGGCGGCCGGTCGCCATACATCTCGCGCATCTTTTCCCTTACAAGAAACTGAAGCTCTTCGGCCGAATTCTCTATCTTGGGTTTAAAAAGCCCCTTAGGCAGCGGCGCGACCTCGCCGCACATGTCCGCGATGCCGTTTGTCGACTCGATTACCACGCGTCTGGCCGTATCCTCTCCGAGATAAGAAAACTCCTCGAGCATCTCCTGTGTGGTTTTAAAGTACAGCGGAAGCGGCTTGTCCGCGTCCGGGTATTTGTTTGACAGGAGTATCCGTCTGAAAATCTCATGCTCCGGCTCCAGAAAATGAACGTCGCCCGTCGCGCACACCGGCTTATTTAAATCATTTCCCAGACGTACGATCCTGCGGTTAAACTCCCGCAGATCCTCTTCACAGGAGGCTCTTCCGTCGTCTATAAGGAACCGGTTGTTGCAAAGCGGCTGAATTTCAAGAAAATCATAAAACTCCGCCAGCCTGCGAAGCTCCCGTTCACTGCGCCCGGATACGAGCGCGTGGAATATCTCTCCGTTCTCGCAGGCACTTCCCAGAAGCAGCCCTTCCCTGTTTTCCAATATAAGGCTTTTAGGCATAACCGGGTTTTTACGGAAATGCTTAAGATAGGACAGCGAAATGAGCTTGTACAGATTGCGCATACCGGCCTGACTGTATACGAGTATCGTAAGATGGCGCGGCTGCCCGCGTCTTTGAACGCCGCTGCGCAGTTTTGATAATTCCGCGTCAATGATGTTCAGACTTGTCACCCCGGCCTCCCTGAGCCGGTCAAAAAGTACCAGCGCTGTGCGCCCGGTTGTCTCGGCGTCATCCGAAGCCCTGTGGTGATTGAATTCGGGCAGGCCTAGGAAGGCCGCGACCGAATCGAGGCTGTGTTTTTTTAGCTCCGATAAAAGCGCGCGGGACATAGTCAGCGTGTCGACTGAGACATTGTCAAACGGCAGACCGGACTGCCCGCATACGGCCGAGATGAATGCGGTATCAAAATCTGCGTTGTGCGCGACAAGCGGCGCGCCTGCGGCAAAGCGCAGAAAATCCCGCACGGCCTCGCTCTGTGTCGGTGCCGCCTTAACGTCTTCATCCGTTATGCCTGTCAGTCGTGTTATTTCCGGCGGTATCTTCCTTCCGGGATTGACAAAGGTCTGAAAGCGCTCGCACGGAAGACCCCCGGAAAAACGCACCGCGCCTATCTCGGTGATCGCGTCAGTCCCCGGCCTGAGGCCCGTGGTCTCAAGGTCAAAGGCGACGAAATCGGTATCCAGTCCGGCGTCGGAAGGCGCGGATACGGCGAGCCTGTCATCCACATCGTTTACGTAATAGGCTTCGATACCGTAGATAATTTTGATGCCGTATTTTTTACCGGCAGCACACGCGGCCGGATAAGCCTGCGCAGCTCCGTGATCTGTTATGGCCACAGCGCGATGGCCCCAGCGGGCCGCGGTTTGCACAACCGCGTCGATGTCCGTAAGCGCGTCCAGGGCGGAAAACCGCGTATGTAGATGAAGCTCGACGCGCTTATCGCCCTCAGGCAAGTCGGAACGGATCTTTTTTTCCTTGATCTCTATATTGACCGGTTCCATGGTTATATCCGCGTACCAACGGCTGTAAGACACCGGCCCCTGTACCCGAAGGCACAGCCCGTCGCGTATTTCGTCGAGAGCCTCATCGCCTTTGTCCAGATATTTCGTTACCCGAATGCTGCCCGTTTCATCGTTTATATTGAAATCCAAAACCCTGCCGCCTCCGCGGAGCTCACGTCTTTCCGTTCCGAATACCTCGCCCCGGACCGTTACGCGGCCCGATTCCGGGCCGAGTGTTCCGATTTCGGTATCCTTCCCTTTAATGGGTTTGCCGTACAGCAAACGTTCAATGTTTTTTCTATATTCCTGTTTTAAGGCCGACGCCGCTTTTATCTCCACGGAACGCAGTCCGAATTCGGCCGCTATTTCGGCTTCCATCATAGAAACGGTCACCGGCGGCGGCGGAGCCGGATATTCTATGTGAAGCTTCATCGCCAGATTCCCTTTGTCAACGTGAACAGACAGCACATACGAGTCACGCAGCATTCCGAACAGAGCTTCGTCTCCCCTGCAGCAGTCAAACATATCATAAAACGCGGTGCGTGCTCCCATTTAGCAGTCATCCTCCAGTACCATTTTGCACAGCGCGGCGGAAAGCTCACCGAATGGCAGCTTTGCCACCGTCCGGCCGTGCCTGAAAAGTATGCCGTAGTCCTTGCCTCCGGCTATGCCGTAGTCCGCGTCTGCGGCCTCCCCCGGACCGTTCACAGGACAGCCCATTACAGCGACCTTAACAGGGCGTCGGCAGCCCTCAAGACCCTGTTTGACATCTCTGAGCAGAGAAAAGAGGTCTATCTGCGTACGGCCGCAGGTGGGGCAGGATATAATTTCCACAGTGTCTTTGCGCAGCCCGAGAACACGCAGTAAAGCGACTCCCGCCGCCGCCTCCTCCTCGGGCTCCTCGGTGAGCGAGAACCTTATGGTGTCTCCGATTTTATCAAGCAGCAGCGAACCTATCCCCGCCGCCGATTTTATAACGGCGTCTCTTCCGGCGCCCGCTTCGGTCACCCCGATATGAAGCGGGTAGTCTGTCTCCCCGGCCGCGATTCGGTTCGCTTCAACTGTCGCGGAAACGCTCGAGGCCTTAAGCGAAATGCATATATCCGACATACCGAAACGCTCGAGCATTTTTGCCTGCGTCACGGCCGACTCTACCATAGCGCGGGCTGTTATGCCGCCGTATTTAGCCAGAAGGCTCTTTTCCAGGCTTCCGCCGTTTATACCTATGCGTATGGGTATACCGTGCCGTTTACATGCTTCGGCCACAGTCTTCACGTTATCCTCGCCCCCGATGTTGCCCGGGTTTATGCGTATCTTGTCCGCTCCGGCCTCCGCGGCCAGAACGGCAAGCCTGTAATCGAAGTGTATGTCCGCGACAATCGGAATACCCGTATGCTGCTTTAGCAGTCCGATATTGGCCGCCGCTTGCTTTGTCGGCACAGCAACGCGCACGATATCGCATCCCGCGGCCTCCAGACGCTTAATCTGCGCAAGCGTAGCCCCGAAATCCTCGGTTTTGGTATTCGTCATTGACTGAACAGAAACAGGCGCGCCGCCTCCGACAGCGACGCCGCCAACCTTGATCTGCCGTGTTTTCATATTTTTTTCCCTGCTTATATGAGCTTTATTATGTCGTTTAACATCACGAAGGCCATCAATCCGAGCAGAAGGACGTATCCCGCCGCATGCACATAGCCCTCTATTTTCGGGTTGACCTTACGACGGAACACCTTTTCGATAACCAGGGTCACCAGCATGAGGAATATGCGCCCTCCGTCCAGGGCAGGTATCGGCAGCAGGTTCATGACCGCCAGATTAACGGCTATGAACGCGCACATATACGCCACATTCCTGAGACCGTTTTGAAAGCTTCCCGACTCGCTCCCGACCTGATTGATTATCGCGACGACGCCGACCGGTCCCGACAGGTCCTTTACCCCGGCTCCTCCGGTAAACAGATCGGTCAGTCCTATTCTCACCAATTTTACGAAGTAAGCGGAATTATACCATGCCTGTTTTAGGGTCTCGAAAAAATCGGCCTTTACGGTATTAAAATACAGCCCGTATTTTGTTTGGACGCCGTTTTCGGTTTCATATTCGCGAAGACGGAGCGGGAAATCATTCAGCCTGATTTTTTCCCCGTCTCTTCTGATGACAAGATCGGGTGTCCCGTCGCTTCTCATAAGGTACATCGAAACCTCGGTTATGATACCGACGCGCTGACCGTCGATTGTCAAAATGCGGTCCCCGACCATCAGCCCGTTTTCACCCTCTGCCGGGAATCCGTCCATAAAACCGGACAAAACCGGCTCGGAGAAATAGCCGGAGCCCGAAAATAAAATAACCGCGACCAGGAACCCGGCAAGGAAGTTCATAAAAGAACCGGCCAGAAGAACAATAAGACGTCTCCAGACGCTCTTTTCCGTAAATGCGTCCGGATGGGGAGAGTCGCCGTCTTCTCCTTCCATTGCGCAAAAACCGCCTATAGGAAAAGCGCGCAGCGAGTATACTGTCTCGCCCCTTGTGCGGGATATTATTTTCGGCCCCATGCCGATGGCGAATTCATTTACTCGGATCCCCGCGGCCTTGGCTGCGGCGAAATGCCCGAGCTCATGTAAAAATATCAGTATCGCGAAAGCGACTATGGCAATTATAATATACATTCTTCGGCATACCTCCCGGCTGACTCGCTAACAGCGAGTATGTCATCCGCGGTATTCGCGGTGATGTGCTCAAAACGACTCGTAACCTCGGTCGCGATACGGTATATGTCCGTAAATCCGATCCTTCCGGACAGAAATGCTTCCACGGCAGTCTCATCAGCCGCGTTTAAAGCCGCGCAAACGCCGTCCCCTTCGGGCGCCGACTCCAGCGCAAGCCTCAGACAGGGGAAAGCGTCCGTGTCGGGCTTAAAAAATGTCAAAGCACCCATATCCGTGAGGCTGAGTCTGCGGGCGGGGCCGCAGAGGCGATCCGGCCAGGTCAGCGCGAGCTGTATGGGAAGCCGCATATCCTGCGCGCCCAGCTGCGCCATTATACTGCCGTCTATGAACTCCACCATAGAGTGAATCACGCTCTGAGGATGTATCAGCACATCTATTTTCCCCGGCGGGGCCGAAAAAAGATGCATGGCTTCTATTACTTCAAAGCCCTTGTTCATCAGCGTCGCCGAGTCTATCGTTACCTTCGCTCCCATTTTCCATTTCGGGTGGCGGAGCGCTTCCCCGGGTGTTACCGAGGCCATTTCCGCCGGGCTGCACCCGAGAAACGGGCCGCCGGAAGCCGTCAGTATTATACGGGAATATTCATCCCCTGCCGTAAGGCACTGGAAAACCGCGCTGTGCTCGGAGTCCACCGGTATAAGCTCGGCGCCCGTTTCCGCGACGCGCCGCATAATCAGATTCCCCCCGCACACCAGCGTCTCCTTATTGGCTAGCGCCAGTCTGGCTCCTCTTTCAATTGCCGCGAGCGCCGGCAGCAGACCGGAGCCCCCGGTCACGGCCGAGAGCACCGTTTGCGCCTCATCCAGCGATGCCGCTTCGACAACTGCCGTCTCGCCGCCGAGAACCTTAATATCGGTGTCCGCGAGCGCCAGGGCGAGTTTTTCGGCCGCGGACTCGTTTCGCATAACGGCGAGCTTCGGCTTGAATCTGCGCGCCTGCTCTTCCATCAGTACGGTGTTTTTATCCGCCGCGAGCGCGATAACGCCCAAGCCGAGCGCCTGCGCAACGTCAAGAGCGTTTTTCCCTATCGACCCGGTCGAACCCAGTACGGTTATATTTTTACCGGGGGCTTTATATATATTTCCAGCTTTCAATGAAAAATCCTTTCAAGGAGCGCCGGTCCTTTAAAACGGCGGCGCCAGCAAAAACGCGCATACGATAACGGGCGCGAGCGTAACCATACTGTCGAAACGATCGAGCACTCCTCCGTGCCCCGGCAGGACCGTTCCGTAGTCCTTTTTTCCGTATTCTCTTTTAATAAGCGAAAAGGTCAGATCTCCGAGCTGTGACACGGCTCCGCCTAAAATACCCCAGCAGATTATCAGCGGATAATTAACGTCAATCGAAAATCCGAGCCTCATTAGAAGAGCCAGTATCAAAGAGCATACGCACGAGCATATCAGACCGCCCAGAGCTCCTTCCCTTGTCTTTTTTGGGCTGGTTTTCGGAGCGAGGGGATGTTTTCCGAACAGCATTCCGGAAAAAAGCGCTCCGCCGTCTCCGGTAAAGGCAATGACGAAGGGCAGCAGAACACGAAAAACACCGTTGTCCCCTCCTCTGAGGACGCAAAGCCCCGAAAAGCAAAGGGGTACAACGGTTCCCGACATCAGCGCGGCAAACATTTCCCGACCGGCGAACTGTACGCTTCTTTCGTGGTATAAGACCCACATAAATAGAAGAATCAATAAAAATAATATGCTTACGCCTGACAGCACGAATACTGCCGGCTTAAACGTCAATATACCGCATATATATAAAAAAACGCTTAAATTTACAAACAATGCCGAGGCGACGCACAAAGCGGTGCATGCCGGTCCCGTTTCCGCGACGGCTGTCAGTTCTCTCGCCGCGCACGCGGCTATCAGCGCTGACAAAACGGCTGTCCCCCAGGGCGGAAGGAAAGTCAGAACGACCAGCACAACGGGAACACCTACGGCCGCTACCATTAGTCTCGACTTCATTTATGACCTCCGTAAACATTTACGGCAACGCTCGGCGGGAATCCGAAAAGTCTTTTCTTACACGGACACCCCGACAGGCTCAGGTATACCGCGGGCAATACCCGCGGCACACGCTCAGAGCTATTACGCCTCGGTCTTTTCCATGGTGAAGGCCTCTATAACGTCGCCTACCTTAATATCATTATATCTGTCAAGCGTTATTCCGCATTCATAGCCGGCGGAAACCTCCCTGACATCGTCCTTAACTCGCTTTAAGGACCCGATTTCGCCCTCGTGAACAACTATTCCGTCTCTTACAAGACGTATCCTGGAGTTCCTGTTGATCTTTCCGTCGACAACATAGCATCCCGCTATGGTTCCAATCTTTGAAGCCTTGAATATCTGACGCACCTCGCAGTGCCCCGTGAGCGCTTCCTTAAATTTCGGAGACAGCATGCCCTTCATGGCCGCCTGTATCTCATCGATGCATTCGTATATTATGCTGTAGGTTCGTATGTCTACGTTTGTTCTCATCGCGCTGTCTCGGGCGGCGGCGTCCGGTCTGACGTTAAATCCGATAATTATCGCGTTTGAAGTTCCGGCCAGCATTACATCCGACTCGCTGATTGCTCCCACTCCGCTGTGTATCGCGTGAACCCTCACTTCGTCATTTGAGAGCTTTTCAAGCGAGGATTTGATAGCCTCGGCGGAGCCCTGTACATCCGCTTTTATTACAACCGCGAGCTCCTTAACGTCACCCTGCTGTATCTGTGCGAACAGATCCTCCAGCGAAACCTTTTCGCGTCCCGGCGCAGAGGCTGCGATCTTGTGCTCTTCCTTGCGCTGCAGGGCCAGTTCTCTGGCCATGCGCTCATCCTCAACGGCGTTGAAAACATCACCCGCGGCGGGAGCTTCCGAAAGTCCCGTAATCTCAACGGGAACGGACGGACCAGCTTCCGTAAGTCTTTGCCCCTTATCACCGGTCATTGTCCGAACACGGCCCACGGTCGTTCCGGCTATTATAACGTCACCTGTTTTAAGCGTTCCGTTCTGCACCAGGACAGTCGCGATAGGCCCGCGTCCCTTGTCAAGGCGCGCTTCGATAACCGTACCCTTCGCAAGTCTGTTGGGATTTGCCTTCAATTCGCGCATCTCGGCGGTCAGCGAGACCATTTCCAGCAGATTTGCTATGCCCATTCCGGTCTTGGCCGAAATCTCGCAGATTATCGTATCGCCGCCCCACTCCTCGGAGAGAAGCCCGTATTCTGTCAGCTGCTGCTTGATGCGTTCCGGATTCGCGCCCGGCTTATCCATTTTGTTTATTGCCACTACTATCGGTATTTTCGCGGCTTTCGCATGGTTAATCGCCTCTACCGTCTGAGGCATTATACCGTCGTCTGCCGCGACGACAAGTATCGCGATGTCCGTTACCATCGCGCCCCTTGCCCTCATTGATGTAAACGCCTCGTGGCCGGGGGTGTCAAGGAAGGTTATCATCTTATCGTTTATCTGCACCTGATACGCGCCGATATGCTGCGTTATTCCGCCCGCTTCTCCGGCAACGACGTTCGCGTCTCTGACTCTGTCCAGAAGCGATGTCTTGCCGTGGTCAACATGGCCCATTACCACAACAACCGGGCTGCGCGGGCTAAGGTCTTCGTTTTTATCGGCCGAGTCATCGATAAGACGCTCTTCTATTGTCATTACGATTTCGTGTTCCACTTTGCAGCCCATATCCATGGCGATCAAAGCGGCGGTATCAAAATCGATTATGTCGGAAACCGAGGCCATAACGCCTATTTTTATCAGCTGGCGGACAATCTCCGCGCCTGTTTTCTTCATACGCGAAGCAAGATCCCCCACCGCTATCTGATCCGGTATAGCTACCTTAAGCGGCTGCTTCTTGGCTATCTCAAGCTGCAGCTTCTGCATCTGATTGCGCTGTTCCTGACGGCGTTTGGCGCTTGCTGCCGCGGCACCTTTTGCGCTCTGATTCTTTTTCGTCCACTTTTCCTTGCCCTGTTTGACGTTAGCCAATCTTTCGGGAACGAACTTCTCCAGACGTTCGTCATATTTCTCGGCATTTGTAACAGCCGGGCCCCGTGTGTCGATTATTTTCTTTTGACGTACCTTAGACTGCACCGGCTGTGTATTCTGCTGCGCCGACGGCTGCTCGGACTTCTGCTGATGCGGCTGCTGAGGGGTTTGATGCTGCTGTCCGGAAGCTCTTTGCGCAGGCTGCTGCTGGCGCTGCTGTGAAGGCTGGGCGGGCTTTTGCTGCGCTGGTTTCTGGGGCTGTCCGACGGGCGCTTTCGGCTCGGGTTTTGGCATCTGAGTCTTATCGTCCTGCGAAGGCTGCGCTTCGGATTCCTGAGGCTTCGAAGCGATTTCCGCGGCTGTCTCCCGTACGATCTCAACCGTCGGCTGCGGTTCGGGTGCGGCGACATTTTGTTTCGGCGGTGTTTCAAAAACCCTCGCGAGGCTCTCGACCTGATTATGCTGTGTAATATAGTCGAAAATGACATTGAGCTCCGCGTCTGTCAGCACCTGCATATGGTTTTTCGGCGGAGCGAAATACTCCGTCATTATATTCATTATCGTCTTGGACTGCATTCCGAAATCCTTGGCGACCTCGTGTATCCTGTATTTAATCATCTGTTTTCCTCCCTGTATGCGAGCTTTGAGTTCGCGGCGCTTTCGCACTTTTCTCCGCAAGCTTTTCGGCGGCCCCGGTATATTCGGCACGTTCTGCGCCAAGTTTTTTCACGAAGCTTGCCGCAAGCCCCGCGTCGGTTATCGCCGCTATGGCGCATACCGTTTTTCCGAAAAGGTCTCCAAGCTCGGACTTTGTATACGGAAGCGGTATAAGCGGTATATTCCGCCACTGTGAGAAATTAACCGCGCGCTTGGCTGTACCCTCCGCTGTGTCGGATGCCGTCATTATCAGTTTTGCTTTTCCCGAGCGGACAGCCGCTCCTACCGAATATTCGCCTGTTTCGACCGCTCCCGCCTTTTTGCATAGGCCGAGCATTCCCAAAGCCTTATCCATCCGCAGCCTCCAGACCCGCCGCGAGCGCGGCGTATACGTCCTCCGGTATGGAGATATCCAGCGCGCGCTCCAACGTGCGCGACTTTTTGGCTTTTTTCAGGCATTCGGCGTCCCGGCACAGATAAGCTCCCCTGCCGGGGCTCTTTCCTTTAAGGTCAACGGAAATAAGGCCTTCGGGAGATCTGACTATTCGCGTCAGCTCTTTTTTCGGCTTCATGGTTCTGCATCCCGTGCACTGACGCTGCGGAATTTTTTTTGGCATTGGCACCTCCGGTATAAGTACACCGAGCATAACATCTGAGTGTTTCGCTTTACTTTAAAAGACTTTTAATTCCCGTCCGGCTCCCCGGGTTCATCGGTCTTATCGTCCGCGCCGATTTTTTCATTATCGACATCGATCTGTTTAAGATATGCGGATAGATCGATTCTGTTCATGGTTGTGTCGTTAATTACCTGTGAAGCGGGCTTGATATCTATTTTACAGCCGGTAAGCTTAGCAGCCAGGCGCGCGTTTTTTCCTTCTTTGCCGATAGCGAGAGAAAGCTGGTTATCGGGCACAATAACCCGGCAGCTTTTGCCGTCCTCAAGCAGGGTAACATTGTATACCTCCGCGGGCGCGAGCGCCGAGGCTACGAATTTCTCGGGATCATCGTCATAAAGAACGATATCGATCTTTTCCCCGCGCAGCTCGGTGACAATGTTGTTAACCCTGGCTCCCTTCGGTCCTACACAGGCTCCTATGGCATCGACTTCCGGATCGTTTGAGATAACCGCCATCTTGGTGCGGCTGCCAGCTTCCCTGGCTATGCTGCGTATCTCCACTATGCCGTCATATATCTCCGGGACCTCAAGCTCAAAAAGCCTCTTAACAAGGCCCGGATGCGTTCTGCTGATTATAACCTGCGGGCCGCGAGTGCTTCGGCGCACCTCAACGACATAAACCTTCAGGCGGTCTCCGTCCCGTATTACCTCGCTTCGCACTCGTTCGCCCGGCATAAGCACGGCTTCGGTAAACTCGGAGCTGCTCGCTATTTTAATGTACACGTTGCCCGTCTTCGGGTCGGTTCTGACAACCGTGCCTGTGAGAATCTCGTGTTCCTTGGAGGTGAACTCCTCAAATATCAGGCCGCGCTCGGCTTCGCGGATACCCTGAATGATAACCTGCTTTGCCGCCTGCGCCGCAATGCGTCCGAACCGCTTTGTCTCGACGCCGGTCCTGATTACGTCGCCTATCTCGGCTTTCGGGTCGATAAGCCGGGCTTGTTCTACCGTCATCTCAAGATTGGGATTGACGATATCCTCCTCGGCCACAACGGGATGGGCGATATATATTCTTATCATACGGGCTGCTTCATCAACCTCAACGACCGCGCCTTCCGCCGTCGCGGGATTGTCCTTCCGGACCGCCGCAAGCAGCGCCTGATTTATCTTATCGAGCATGTAGCTTTTCGGTATACCTTTTTCTTTTTCTATTTCGTCTATAGCGTCAAAAAATTCGCTGTTCATTTCGTAACTCCTCTAAAACTTAATACGCAGTCTTACGGATGCTATTTCGGGCTTTTTCAAGCTGACACGCCTTCCGGCGGTCTCTATATCCACATCGCCGCCGGTATATGACAGCAGCGTTCCGACATACTCCTTGCGCCCTTCCTTCGCGCCGTAAAGTTTCACAGCCACATTGGAACCTATGAATCTTTCAAAATCGGAGGGCCTTTTAAGCGCTCTTTCAGCGCCTGCGGAAGATACCTCAAAAACGTACGGTTCGTCAATCGGATCGGCCTGATCAAGCAGCGGGTCAAGTTCACGCGAAACAGCCTCGCACTGGTCTATTGTTACCCCGTCTTCACTGTCTACGTATACTCTCAGAAAACGCTGTCCGCCTTCCCTGACATACTCGACGTCCCAGAGCATGAGCCCATGCTTTTGCGCTATAGGCGTAGCAAGATCGGAGACTAATTCAATAATTTTTACATGTGAAAGCGACAAGCCGGATCACCCCGAAACAAAATTTGGTACCCCTCAAAGGCCAATAAAAAGAGTGGGCAGCACCCACTCATCCAGTCAAACACCATCCATCGTGAAGACTATACCACGATAAGGCAGATAATGCAATACTTTTTTGATGATAAGCGGCATTCGAAAGACCCCGTAATCCGACTGTTTATAAACATGAATAAAATCCCGTCGAAAAACGCCGCTTATGTTTCGGCTTATGTCTGATAATAGCAAATGACTCTTGAAATGCTCCCCGGAAGTGGTACAATTGCAGCAGTTGACTGGGGGACGGCGAATGATAAATATAGTACTCGTCGAACCGGAAATACCGCAGAACACCGGCAACATAGCCCGAACCTGCGCGATTACCGGCTCAAGACTCCATCTTGTTAAACCGCTGGGCTTCGACATTTCCGAAAAAGCGGTCAGGCGCGCAGGTCTGGATTACTGGAATGATGTCGATATCCGGGTTTACCGCAATATACGCCATTTCTTTGAAATAAACGGCGACTCCGATGTTTGGCTGCTCACGACAAAGGCCCCACGATGTTACACCGACGCTGTATTTGCGGACGGCTGTTTTCTTATATTCGGAAAAGAAACCGCCGGCTTACCCCAGAGTATGCGCGAGAGATACAGGGACCGCTGCCTTCGTATCCCCATGCGGGAGGGATTCAGGAGCATGAACCTGAGCAGCAGCGCGGCCGTGGTTCTTTACGAAGCGCTCCGACAGGGAGGCTTTCCGGGGCTTTCAGGCTGCGGCTCAATGGCACAGTGACCGCGCGCCGACCGAGGCCCTCCGTTAAAAAACGCTTTTAACTCACTGTGCATAAAATGAATTTTTTACCTATATAAGTACATTATTCCGTCGTATGCGGGGAAAGGATATATATATATCAATGGAATACAGAAAAAAATCCGTGCGAAGCGCAGACCTCATGGGGAAAAAAGTTTTGCTGCGCTGCGATTTCAATGTTCCTCTCGATAAAAAAACCGGAGCCATCACGGCAGACACACGTATAACGGCTACCGCTCCGACTATCAGATTCATGCTCGACAGGGGAGCGTCCGTTATCACCTGCTCGCATCTCGGGAAACCGAAGGGCAATGCAGATCCGTCGCTTTCATTGACCCCGGTTGCCGCAAGGCTTTCCGACGTGATCGGTTCGCCGGTCGTTTTCGGCTCGGACATTACCGGCCCCGAAACAAGAGCGAAAGCTGCAGCGCTAAAACCCGGGCAGACGATGCTGCTCGAAAATCTACGTTTTGATCCCCGGGAAGAAACAAACGATCCCGTATTCGCTAAAGAACTCGCGGACCTGGCGGACATCTACGTTTCCGACGCGTTCGGAACGGCGCATCGCGCGCACGCTTCAACCGCGGGCATCGCGCAGTTTCTGCCCGCGTATGCCGGTCTTCTGCTGGAAAAGGAAATCAGCATTATGGGGAAAGCTTTAAACGAGCCCAAGCACCCCTTCGTGGCAATACTGGGCGGCGCAAAGGTCACCGATAAGATAGGCGTCGTTTCCAATCTGCTTGAGAAAGCCGACGCTCTGATAGTCGGCGGCGGCATGGCTTTTCCGTTTATAAGAGCCCTGGGAGGAAGCATAGGCGATTCCATATTCGAGGGCGACAGTATTGATTATTGCCGTTCAATGATTTTTAAAGCCGCAGCGCTGGGCAAACCGTTCTTTTTACCCGTTGACGCGATTGCGGCCGCCCGATTCGCGGCAGACTCACCTTTTCAAATCTGCAGATCCGACAAGATCCCCGACGGTTATATGGGGCTTGATATCGGTCCGGATACGCAAAGCCGCTACCACGACGCGATAGCCGGAGCGAAAACCATAATCTGGAACGGCCCTATGGGCGTTTTTGAATTTCCCGCTTTCGCGGGCGGTACGGCCACCGTTGCGGAGGCCGTAGCGAACGCGACCGACAGCGGAGCGATAAGCATTGTCGGAGGAGGCGACAGCGCGGCGGCAGTGGAACAGCTCGGTTTTTCCTTCCGGATATCGCATATATCCACAGGCGGCGGCGCCGCTCTGGAATTTCTTGAAGGCAAGGAACTTCCCGGCATAGCCTGCCTGCTGAATAAGTAAGCATATGGACAGAAAATACAGGAAGCCCGTAATCGCGGGAAACTGGAAAATGAATATGCTGCCCTCCATGGTCGCGCCTTTCGGAAAGCGTCTCAAAGCCCTTGCGGGATTCTCGGACTGGTGCGAAACCGTTGTCTGCGTTCCCTTCGTCATGCTCACACATGCCATTGATGTTTTTTCGGACTGCCGGATCTCCGTCGGCGCTCAGAATGTCGGCGAGCGCGAGTCCGGCGCACTTACCGGCGAGGTTTCCGCCGCGCAGCTCGCCGATCTGGGCGTGAAATATGTAATAGTCGGTCACAGCGAGAGGCGAACGCTTTTCGGTGAAGACAATATTACGGTTAACAAAAAAATACGTCTGGCTTTGAATGCCGGGCTCAATCCCATTGTCTGCGTCGGGGAGACAGCCGAAGAGCGCGATATGGACGCGGCGCTTGATATCGTGCGCCTTCAGGTTAAATACGCACTTAACGGTCTGGATATAAAAAGCCTCGGCCGCGTCACACTCGCATACGAGCCCGTATGGGCGATAGGCACCGGACGAAACGCAACTGCGGAGCAGGCCGGCGAAGTCTGCTCTTATATAAGGAGCGTCGTGGGCGAGCTCTTTGACGCTCCCGGCGCCCGCGCAATGACCGTGCTCTACGGAGGCTCCGTCAATGCCGAAAACGCCGCGGAGTTGTTTTCCCGGGCTGATGTGGACGGCGGACTCGTAGGCGGAGCTTCACTTGATCCCGACGTCTTTTATTCTGTCATTAAGGCCGCGGATCAATGAAAAATAAGGCCGGCTTTCACCCGGTTTAAGCAACAGGAGCGAAGACATGAAAAACCCCAACATTAAAAAGACGCCCGTAACACTGCTGATCATGGACGGCTTCGGCCTTGCGCAGCCGGGCCCCGGAAACGCGATTCATCTGGCGAACACGCCGGAACTGGACGCCCTGATAGAAAAGCACCCACATACCGCGCTGTCCGCTTCCGGGAAAGACGCGGGACTTCCGGAGGGTACAATGGGCAACAGCGAGGTCGGGCACACAAATATCGGCGCGGGGCGCGTTGTCTACCAAAACCTGCTGCGCATATCAAATGCTATTGACGACGGCAGCTTTTACGATAACCCCGTTTACATCGAGGCTGCCGACGCCTGCGCCGCTTCGGGCGCTTCCGCGCATATACTCGGGCTGTTGTCAGACGTGGGTGTGCACAGCCACACAGACCACTTATGGGCGCTTTTAAAGCTTTTGAAAGCGAGGGGACTCACGAGAGTATACCTTCACTGCTTCATGGACGGCCGCGACAGCTCGCCCACCTCCGGCGCCGGCTATATGCGGGAGACGGTAAGGCAGTGCGCGCAGCTCGGGATCGGCAAAGTAGCCAGTATCTGCGGACGTTTTTACGGCATGGACAGGGATCAGCGATGGGATCGTGTAAAGCGCGCCTATGATGCCATGGTTCTGGGTGAGGCACGCTATGACCCCGATCCCGTAAACGCAGTCGAAGAATCATATACAGCGGGAAAGACAGACGAATTTATCGAGCCTGTCGTCTGTGACAAAGAAGGGCTCATCTCGCCCGGAGACACCGTGTTTTTCATCAATTTCCGCCCCGACAGGGCAAGAGAAATAACAAGCGCCTTCACCGACCCCCTTTTCGACGGGTTTAACCGGGCCAAAGGCTATTTCCCGTTAAGCTTCATATGCGCAGCCCAATACGATGCCGACATCCCCAACGTAAGGATCGCCTTTCCCCCCGAGTTTCCCAAGAACACCTTCGGAGAGTATCTGAGCAAACTCGGTATGACTCAGCTTCGCATTGCGGAGACGGAAAAGTACGCGCACGTCACCTTTTTCTTCAACGGAGGAATCGAGGCTCCGTTTCCCGGTGAGGACAGAATTTTAATACCCTCATCAAAAGATTACCCGACCTATGACCTTATTCCGCAGATGAAAGCGCTTGAAATAACCGAAAAGGTCTGTCAAAAGATTTCAGAGGGATTATACGACGTGGTGGTCGTGAATCTGGCAAACTGCGATATGGTAGGCCACACGGGCGTAATGAAGGCCGCGATAACAGCCGTTGAGACAGTTGATTCCTGTGTAGGGCGCATTGTGCGCGCCACGGCGCAGGAGGGCGGTATAACAATAGTCACCTCCGACCACGGAAACGCCGAAGACATGACTGATCCCAATAAATCTCCCCACACGGCGCATTCGACAAATCCCGTGCCTTTTATAATCTGCGGAGCTGATGCGGCTCTCAGAAGCGGCCGCATCTGCGACATCGTGCCGACTATACTTGAGCTGATGGGTCTTGAAAAACCCCTCGAAATGACCGGCATAAGTCTTATTGTAAAATAAAAAATTGACATACACTCTTTTGTGAAAGGACGGCAATCCGATAATGAGCAAATATCTGGAAATCACTGATGTCCTGGCCAGAGAAATACTGGACTCCAGGGGAAATCCGACAGTTGAGGTGGAGGTATGCCTTGAAGACGGAACCGTCGGGCGGGCTGCGGTCCCCTCCGGAGCCTCTACCGGTGCTTTTGAAGCATGCGAGCTGAGGGACGGGGACAAGTCGCGCTATCTCGGCAAGGGTGTTTTGTCCGCCGTGGCAAATGTAAACGGCGTGATTGCCGACGCCGTCTGCGGTATGAACGCGCTCGAGCAGCCTTCATTGGACTCTGCGCTCATAGAGCTCGACGGTACCGAGAACAAATCCAGACTCGGAGCAAACGCGCTGCTCGGCGTTTCGCTCGCGGCCGCAAAAGCGTCTGCCGCGGCATTGGGTATTCCGCTGTACAACTATATAGGCGGAATTAACGCGAAGACACTCCCGGTACCTATGATGAATGTACTCAACGGAGGCGCTCACGCAACCGGGAGCAACGTGGACATACAGGAATTCATGATCATGCCTGTCGGCGCCTCCAGCTGGCGCGAAGCCCTTCGCATGTGCGCGGAGGTATTCCACACTCTGAAAAAAGTCGTTCCGGCCAGCGGAGTAGGCGATGAGGGCGGCTATGCGCCGAACCTCGACTCCGACGAGGACGCACTCAGGGCCCTTGTCAAAGCAATAGAAACAGCCGGCTACAAACCGGGCGAGGATTTTTATCTGGCGATAGACGGCGCGGTTTCCGACTGGTTTGACGCTGAGGACGGTTTATATCATCTGCCGAAAAGGAAAACGGTCATGACGCCCGCCGAGATGGTGGATATGTATACCGGATTTGTCGACAAGTACCCGCTGATCTCAATAGAGGACGCAATGGCCGAGGAGGATTGGGACGGCTGGAAGCTGCTTATGGACCGGCTCGGGAAAAAGATCCAGCTGGTCGGTGACGATGTTTTCGTCACAAATGTCTCACGTCTTAAAAAAGGTATAGAGCTTGGCTGTGCCAACTCCGTTCTGATTAAGCTAAACCAGATCGGAACGCTCACAGAAACGCTCGATTGCATACAGACCGCCCACCGCGCGGGATGGACGGCCGTTGTATCTCACAGAAGCGGTGAGACGGAAGATACAACTATCGCCGACCTCGTTGTCGCTCTCAATGCCGGACAGATAAAGACCGGCGCACCCTCAAGGACCGACAGAGTAGCTAAATACAATCAGCTTTTACGTATCGAGGATGAACTCTGCGATGCCGCCGTATATCCTGGAATGCGGGCCTTCTTCAATCTGGGAAAATAATCCTTCTTTCCTGTATAATAAACGTCTTTGCGGTCAATAATGGCTGCAGAGACGTTTTTAGTAAAGGAGCATTTCTGATGAAAGGCAAAAACGGCGGATTAACGCGTGCGGCGAAAATTTTCGGCGGAAAGGGCTTTTATATAGTCCTGTTTATATGTATGGCCGCCGTGAGCATCACAGCGTGGATACTCACCCGCTCATTCAACAAGGCAGGCAAGGAGATATCGGACTCTCTCGAAGCGTCGATTTCCTCCGCAGTCGAAGACAATTACTCAATCTACACCCTTCCCGAGGCTACTCCCAAGCTTGATAACAGGGAGGCTGAACCACCGGCTACGGCTATAGCGGAACCATCCGAAACCGTGATAGCCGTACCCGAACAAACCGAGCCGGTATACGCGCAAGAGGACGAACGGGAGTCCGAAGAGGCGGCCGCCGTCCTGCCGGAAGCCGATGATTACGCTGCCGAAGCACCGACCTCATTCATATGGCCCGCTTCCGGTGAAGTCGAGCGCGAGCACTCGATTGAAGCGCTCCTCTACGACAGGACCATGGCAGACTGGAGGACACACAGCGGAATCGATATCGCGTCCGCTCTGGGAACCAAGGTCGCCTCCGTTGCGGCGGGCACGGTTGTCTCGGTCATCAATGACCCACTCTACGGCACAGTTGTAACAATCGATCACGGCGGCGGGCTCAGGAGCATATACGCCAATCTCGCGGCCGAGCCCAGCGCGAGGGACGGCGATCATGTCGGCACCGGGCAGATTATCGGCAGCGTCGGAAACACCTCGCTCGCCGAGGCCGGAGAGGTAACACACCTTCACTTTGAAATGAAGCTGGACGGGGAGCCCGTGGACCCGCTTGTGTATTTGCCGACAAGGTAACACGGCTTCGATCGGTTTTTCAGGCCGGCTGCCTCCGAATCGGGTAGGAGGGGGTGGCTAACCCCCGTCCTCCCACACCACCGAGTATGCGGATCACGCTCACGGCGGTTCGCTTGGCATAAATAGTAGACCGCTATTCACGGCGTACTGCACATCC
>Ga0123335_1003917_pt1 | contig 20027 bp, 29 predicted proteins | sample BiotimSIPDNA_2_FD_89707 | JGI IMG/M metagenome (GOLD analysis project Ga0123335, IMG submission 89707) | Anaerobic biogas reactor microbial communites from Washington, USA - Biogas_R2 time_0 SIP DNA | ecosystem: Engineered > Bioreactor > Anaerobic > Unclassified | place: Washington, USA...
ACAATGATAAATCCAGATACTAATAAACGTTATAATGTTGCCTTTGCACCATATGAAACACTTGTTCATTGGAATATCAATACCTATAACCAGATCTTACAACAAAAATTAGAAACATTTGTAAGGAAGTCTCAATTAGCCATAATAGATAATGTAGGAGCCGAACCTGGTAATCAACAGAATAATACTAGATTATTGGATAAAATACTTCGTGAAAGAAGGGGAAGGGGTTATCCAACAATTATAACTTCGAATTATACTGTAGATGAAATAAAACAACATTATAGTGATACAGTAAAAGATTTTATAACACAATCATTTAATGAGATACCAGTAATTGGTAGAAACATACGTGCTAAGGATAATATCAACGATTTGATTAACGGATTAGATGATTTGGGGGTAGAATAATGGACTATAAAACACAATGGAAAAATGCAGAAAAGAAATTTCTCTCATATTTGTTTGCTGATAAAAAATATATTGCAATGTCATTAGGTAAAATTACTGATCAACATTTACCAAATGTAGGTAATATTTATAGAATGGTTGTTAGTTTTTACAATAAATATAAAGATGTTATCACTGATGATATGGCAGAAAAATGGTACCAAAAGAAGAATTTTAGCAGTGATATAATTGTTAATTATAAAATATTAACCTCCGAAGCTAAAGCATTAACAGTTGTTAGTGATGCAGAATTTGCAGCCATAGTAGATGAATTAAGAGATTGGAAAAAGAGAGAAGATATGTGGATGTTATCTGGTAATATCCAACATATAAATCCTTTACATTGTACTAGTGATAAATTAGAAGAGCTTGAAACAACAATTAAAAAAACTGTTGTAACTATGACAAGTGAGGAAAGTGAAGCTAAGAATGAAGGATCAATAAAAGATTCAGCTAAATCACAACTTGAAAGATATAGACAAATTAAAAATAATCCTGAATTAATTAAAACTATTAGAACGGGATTTAAAAAAATTGATAATGCTGAGGGTGGATTTAGACCAGGTGAACTTATTTATGTAATAGGTCGTAAGGGAGATGGTAAATCCGTATTACTTTTAAATTTTGCACATAATGCTTGGGCACAAGGTGAAAATGTTATATTATTCTCATTAGAGATAAGTAAAGAAGATTATGAAAGACGTTTTGCCGCTAGGGCAGCAATGGTACCATCAAATGGTTTAAAAAGAGGAACCTTAACAGACATTGAAGAAAAAGAATATGAAAATTATCTGAATAATGCTGAAAAAGGTTTAACTCCTGCAGGTAAAAAATCTGGAGTATTCTATGTAGTTGATTGTCCTGCGGGTTGTACACCAGCTTATATTGATTCAAAGGTTGATATGGTTGAAAATTTATTGGGAATTAAATTTGGTATGATTATTACAGACTATGCAGGTATAATGCAACCAAATGTTCCAGTTGAACAAAAAAGACACGAGCAAGGTATGATTGCACTTGATTTAAAGAGAATAGCACGTACTAGAGGATGTGTTGTTATATCTGCAGCACAGATGACTAGAAAAGGTAAAGATGATGTAAGTGGTAAAGATGGTAGAGCAGATACTTCCCATGTAGCTGAATCTGACCAAATTGCTGACCATATTGACTGGGGTATTGCTATTCGTTCAATAGATCAGATGAATGGTATAGTTGAATCATTTAAAACTAGGGATGCCGAACCATTTAGTTTCCAATTTAATAAAAAATATTCATGTATGTGGATTCAAGAATTGGACGATGGTTGGGATGATATTGGAGGTCCATTATAATGTAAGAAGAGGAAGTACTTTCAAGAATTATGGAATTGCTTGGATGCAAACATATATCTATTGGATGGGGAGTAGGTGGTGGCAACGTAGAATTTAATATCTATGGAAAGAAATTTAATAAAAAACTTGTTAAAATTTGCATAAAAAAGATGTAGATCAAAAAATATTAAAAATTACCAGGAAGAAATTAAAAAAATGGGATTTGTTATATTAATTAATTACAGCGAAGTAAAAGAAAGATAAAAATGAAAGGTAAAGAATGGAAATGTTTAAGGTGTGTATATTTTAATCCCAATGCAAAAGAACATTGAGATAGTTGTAAAACAGGTTCCGATTACTATTGTGTTATTTCAGACTATTCCTTATTCACACCTAGAAAGAAAAACAAAAAGAAAGAGGATAAAAATGAGTAGATTTAAATATGCTTTAGTTAAACAACAAGTAGATGGACAACAATATATTGCTTCTCATGTGAGATTAAAGAAAGTTGGTTTAATATATAAAGGCGTGTGTCCTTTTCATCAAGAAAAGACGCCATCTTTTACTGTTTATCCAAAAGATTATATAGATCCTTCCACAAAACAAAAACAAGATCATGCATCATTTTATTGTTTTGGTTGTGGTGCTGGTGGAGATGTTATCACCTTTAAACAACAACAAATAAGTTCTTCATTAGACAATGAAGATTGTACACGTGAAGAGGCCTGTGATGCATTAATTACGGAATTGGGATTAGATATAAATGACGAGAATTCTGAGATTCAATTTTTAAAAGAAGAAAGAACCATGATAGAAAATTCAGATGGCAAGATGTTATCTATAACTGAAATAAATTTAGTTTGTTCAAGCATTTGTAGAAATTACTTAAATTGGGTAAAACAAAAATATAGTGAGAAATGGAATAATGAATTTACTATAATTGAAAAGTTTTATAGTTATTTTGATTATACATTACCAGAGAGAACTGTTAGTGAAGCAATGGAATTAATTGATGAAGTGAGACAAAAAATAGACAAGCGTCGTAGATTATTAATGGGAGAGATGACTGAAAATGAAAAGAAAGTGGCCAAGGGATAAAGTGGTCTCTATTATGACAATATGTTCCGTTTGTGGAAAAGATATTACTAAGAAAAATTGTGAAGATGGTATTTTTATGTGTGATGAATGTATAAATTTATCTGTGGAAGAAAGAACATCTAAAATACAAGAACGACTTTTAGATGATTACATTGATTTATTATATGATTTATTAAAAGATGAAGAATAAACTGGAGGTAACTTATGAATACGAAATACATTTTTGTAACGGGCGGTGTTGTTAGCGGGCTTGGTAAGGGGATAACCGCTGCATCTCTTGGAAGATTACTAAAGGCAAGGGGATATAGAGTAACAATTCAAAAATTTGATCCTTATATAAATATAGATCCAGGGACAATGAGTCCGTATCAACATGGTGAGGTTTTTGTCACTGATGACGGGGCTGAAACTGATTTAGATTTAGGACATTATGAGAGATTTATTGATGAAAATCTAACACAGTATAATAGTGTTAGTACAGGAAAAATTTATTCTAGTGTTTTAAATAAAGAACGGAAGGGAGATTATCTCGGTGCCACAGTACAAGTAATTCCTCATATTACTGATGAAATTAAATCTAATATTTTCAAAGCCAGCAATAATAAGGAATACAATATAGTTATCACTGAAATCGGTGGCACAGTAGGAGATATAGAAAGTCTTCCTTTTTTAGAGTCTATTCGTCAAGTCATTAATGATGTGGGTAGAGAAAATGCAATGTACATTCATTTGGTATACATACCATTTATTGGTTGTTCTGGAGAGTTGAAAACAAAACCAGCACAACATTCTGTTAAAGAACTTCTTTCATTAGGTATACAACCAGATATTTTGGTTTGTAGAGCAGAAAAACCTTTGGATGATAGTATTAAAAGTAAATTAGCTCTTTTCTGTAATGTTAAAAAAGAGTGTATTATAGAAAATCAAGATGTGAAGAGTATTTATGAAGTGCCGTTATGTTTAGAACAACAAGGAATGGCAGATGTAGTATGTACAAGATTAGGACTTCCATTAAGTACACCACGATTAAGTGAATGGAAGAGTTTAGTTCAACAAGAAGCAGATGTTTCAGATAAAACAGTTACGATTGCTTTAGTTGGAAAATATGTTGAATTAAGGGATGCTTATTTATCAGTAGCTGAATCATTAAAACATGCTGCCATTTATAATAATGTGAGGTTGAATATTAAGTGGGTAAATTCAGAAGTAGATTCCATATCAGAGTCTTTATCGAATGTAGATGGTATTATAGTTCCAGGTGGCTTTGGTAATAGGGGTATAGAGGGAAAAATAGAGGCTATAAGATATGCTAGAGAAAATAAGATACCGTTCTTTGGTATTTGTTTAGGTATGCAAATGGCTGTTATTGAATTTGCTAGAAATGTTTGTGGTTTAATTAATGCTAATAGTACAGAATTTGATCCTGAGACTAATAATCCTGTAATAGATCTTATGGAAGAACAAAAGAAGATAACAGATATGGGTGGTACTATGAGACTTGGTAAATATGAATGTACATTATATCCAAGTTCTTTAGCATTTAAATGTTATAACAATATGCATATTAGTGAGAGACATAGACATAGATATGAATTCAATAATGATTTTAAAGATGTTTTAAAACAAAACGGTTTGAAACTTGGTGGATTTAACGAAGAAAACGATTTGATTGAAATAATTGAATTACCACAGAATATACATCCTTTTTTCATTGGTGTTCAATATCATCCGGAATTTAAATCCCGACCTAATAGGCCACATCCTATATTTAGAGAATTTATAAAGGCTTCAATTAAATAAACATAAAAAAATCTATGTTAAAAAAACATAGATTTTTTTATGCAATAAATAAAGGTGATTAATATGAACTTTAAATCAATGGATTTATGTAAAAAATGTAAAGCATTAACCTATTATGACTCTTATAAACAAGCATACCGTTGTACTAATGATAATTGTAATTATCTTGATACAACACCGAGAGAACAAATATTGCAAAAAGAAAAATTTCTTGATGATCCTGTTAATACAACAAATGTATTAATTAAAGAAGCTTTAGGGGAATATGATAGGAAATTTAAAGCATTCATATTATTAATGATACAAAAGAAAGTGATTTCAAATTTTGAGGAATTAGAAGATGTATTGAAATCTATGGACTTATTAGATGTTATAACTAATGACAAAGAGGGAGATGAACAATAATGTCCAAATGTATATTTTGTGGAGAGACAAAAATATATTATACAACTGATGGCATGTGTTGTGATAGGTGTGGAAAATTAAGAAGAGTATGTAGACATTGTGAAGAAGATTTAGAATATAAAGATGGTACATATGTTTGTAAAGGTTGTGGAAATAAAGACAATTTTCTAAGAAGAGATGAAAATGAAGCATTTAATAAAAGTCCAATTTTTCATACTGAACATTTAATTCAACACGCTTTAGAAGATTATGACAAAAGATTTAGAGCGTTATTATTAATGTTAGTACAGAAAAATGTGATTAATAATGTAAATGATTTGGAAGAAGTATTACAATCTATGGATTTATTAGATACTTTAAAAGATGATGGTCAAAAATAGTCAAAAGAATTAAAAAAACTATGTACAAACATTTGAATTTATTATACAATATTAATGTAACGGTTAGAAACCATAAAACGGAGGTTTTAAGATGGATAAATACTCAGGAAAAGTGAAAAGGGCTATAGAATTAGCCGTTGAAGCAGCGAAAAGTATGGGACATGATTATATTGGAACCGAACATATTTTGCTTGGTATACTTCGTGAAGGTGAGAATGTTGTATCAAAATCACTCAGTAATCAGAGTGTTACAGATACTACTATTGAAGATATTATTAAAAAAGAGATTGGTGTTGGAAAAAAGGCTACAACAAGTCCAGAATTTACTCCTAGGACTAAAAGAGTTATAGATGCAAGTTTACGTGAAGCTGTTGTTACTGGCTCCAATTATATTGGAACAGAACATTTATTTATTGCAATATTGAAAGAACCAGGATGTGCAGCACTAAAAATGCTTGCTTCTTTACAATTAAGTGTAGACAAATTAGTATGTGATATTGCTAATATGATAGGTAGTGAAAATTATACAGCTCCTAGTAATCACTCTAATAAAGAGGCAAGAGTCCAAACTCCAACCCTTGATAAATTTAGTCGTGATTTAACTGAAGCTGCTAGAAAACATTCATTCGACCCCGTTATAGGTAGATCAAATGAAATTGAAAGGGTAGTTCAGATTCTTAGCAGAAGAACAAAAAATAACCCTTGTTTGATTGGTGAACCTGGTGTTGGTAAAACTGCTATAATTGAAGGACTTGCACAAAGAATAGCTGAAGGAAGTGTACCAGAGTTACTTAAAAATAGAAGATTGGTTACTTTGGACCTTTCATCAATGGTAGCAGGTGCAAAATATAGAGGTGAATTTGAAGAAAGAATAAAGAAAGCAATTGAAGAAGTAAAAGCAGCTAGTAATGTAATTCTCTTTATTGATGAAATTCATACTTTAATTGGAGCTGGTGGTTCAGAAGGTTCATTAGATGCTGCTAATATTCTTAAACCAGCATTATCAAGAGGAGAGGTTCAATTAATTGGTGCAACAACACTTGATGAATACAGAAAATATATTGAGAAAGATGCTGCTCTTGAAAGAAGGTTCCAACCTATACAGGTTGATGAACCAACCGAGGAAGAAGCAATTGAAATCCTTAAAGGAATAAGAGATAAATATGAAGCGCATCATAAGGTTAAAATCACAAATGAAGCTATTGAAGCTGCAGTAAAATTATCAGTAAGATATATCACTGATAGATTTTTACCTGATAAAGCTATAGATTTGATTGATGAGGCTGCTTCTAGAGTAAGACTAGAGACGTATACTTCCCCTAAAGATGTGAAATCTTTAGAAGAAAAACTTGAGAAACTTAATAATGAAAAGATAGAAGCTATCAAAATGGAGAACTATGAAAGAGCTGCCGAAGTCAAGAAAGAAACTGATGTAATAAAAGAAGAATTGGATGCAGCTAAAGAAGAGTGGAAATCCCAAACTATTGAAGGTGACCAAGTAGTTAATGAGGAACAGATAGCAAATATCATTGCAAGTTGGACTGGAATTCCAGTTCAGAAGCTAGCACAAGAAGAAGGTCAGAGATTAATAAATATGGAAGAGACATTGCACAAAAGAGTAATAGGGCAAAATGAAGCTGTTGTTGCTGTTTCAGAAGCAATACGTAGAGGTCGTGTTGGATTAAAAGATCCTAAGAGACCTGTTGGTTCATTCCTATTCTTAGGACCTACTGGTGTTGGGAAAACTGAACTTTGTAAAGCATTAGCTGAAGTATTATTCGGTAAAGAAGATGCTATGATAAGAATTGATATGTCAGAATATATGGAGAAACACAGTGTATCAAGACTTATTGGTTCACCTCCAGGATATGTAGGTTATGATGATGCCCCACAACTCAGTGAAAAGGTTCGTAAAAAACCGTATTCAGTAATATTATTTGATGAAATCGAAAAGGCGCATCCAGATGTATTTAATATCTTACTTCAGATATTGGATGATGGAAGGATAACAGATAGTCATGGAAGAATTGTCGACTTTAAGAACACCGTTATCATCATGACATCAAATGTAGGTGCAAGAAATATTACTGAACCTAAAAAAATGGGTTTTGGTGTTGAAGGTGAACCGGAAGACAAGAAATATGTTGACATGAAAACAAAAGTAATGGATGAAGTTAAATCGATGTTCAAACCAGAATTCCTCAACAGAATAGATGATATAATTGTATTCCATGCTTTAACACAGGAAGATACAAGACAAATTGTTGCAATTTTAGAGAAACAATTAGCAACTAGAATTAAACAATCAATGGGTATTGACTTATCAATGACGGATGCAGCAAAAGATTACTTAGCTAAAGAAGGATATAGTCCTATATATGGTGCAAGACCATTAAAAAGGGTAATCCAAACTAAGGTTGAGAATAAGTTAGCTAATTTGATATTGCAAGGTACAATTGCAACTAATGGAAAAGTAACTATTGATGTGAATAATGATGAGCTGGTGTTCAATTAAGGGCACCAGCCCTATTTACAAAGGGGAATTGATAACAATGGATAAAACTAATGAAAAAATTAATCTATTAATTGCAGATGGCACCCCGAGTTCTGCAGTATACTAAAGGAATATTATGATAGTAAATGATAGGACATTAATAGATGTTATAACAAAGTGCTTATATCCTGGAGTTGTTGCTAAGCATAATACAACTTCTAATAGAGTTGATAGAGTTATAAGACATGCAATAGATACCGCTTGGGGAGACGAAATGGTTGTTGTAATGTATAATATGTTCCGTTACAATGATAATATGAAACCAAAAAATTCAGAATTTATTGCACTTATTGTAGATAAAATAATACTTGAAATGAAATAGGCGTTTCCGCCTATTTTTGTGGGTGATTAAATGATAAATTTACTGGTAAATATCTTAATGAAGATATTTAATGTGAGGAATTCAGTCAAGGCATATTATCTAGCTAGGAAATGGCCTAAATTGTTATTAAGGGGTAAATTATTAGATTTACTTCTTGAAGATAATAGTAATGCTCAGAGTTTAATAAGATACAACTATAGTAAGATGTATCAATGGCAAAGGTTGGCAATAATACGCAGTTTTTCTGATTTTTATGCTTATCAAGTACTTCGAGATGTTAGGATGAATATGCATGAACGGACATTAGCTGTAAATATAATGCTTTACGGGAAATGCAAAGATCATTTTTTTAAGAATGAAAAATGGATGTACATAAGGAATATTGTAGATAGTGGTGTTGAGTTAAGTCCTTACGAAATTAGCAAATTTACTGATTATCTTGTTGAAAACAAGATTTTAGAGTATATACCACAATTTTATTATAAAATTAACTTTTGCTATGCAGATCCTGTTTATTTTGATACCTATTGGTGGGATAATTATGATATTCCTAAATTAGAACCATACGTTATCGCTGCAAAATTAATATAATTTGTTATAAAAGGCCAACTAACAAATATTTGAAATATAAATAAGTTATGTTAGGAGGCTTTTTAATGGCACTTCAAGTATCAAGTAAATATAAGGATATTGCTGATCAATTGATAGACAAATATCCTGTAGCGTTTGGTCATGTTGAAATAGACAAAATACTATTCCTTGAAGAAAATCAAAAATCACCAAACAAATATGCAGATATTCGTAATGTTGGTACACCATGGAATTTTATCACATCATATAAGTACATAATCACTTTTTATGAGCCTAAAATGATTGCTTTAAATGAAGCGCAACAAGTTATGGTTGTATTCCATGAATTATTGCATATTGATGAGGACTTTGTTAAAGTTCGTAAACACAATATTGAAGATTTCAGAGAGTTGGTAGCAAAGTATGGAGTTAATTGGGATATTGACCCAAATCTCCCTAATCTATTAGATGATGATGTGACAGATGTCCCCATAGTTGAGTCAGATGATGAAGATGAAGAATAAAGTATCAAGATTGAAATATGCTAGGGAATCAGAAACTAGGACATATGAAATAAATGCGTATCCTGAAATATTAGATCAATTAGAAGAATTACTAAAGGCTATGGAATATTTGGGTAGTATCGGAGCATCAAGAACTATTGAATTTTATGTAGATGGAGATGGTTCTGCAAGACCAAAGATTAAGAGAATTGATAAGGATATAGAGTTAAAAAAGAAAGAAGTAGACACTGATAATGATACTATAAAAGGATTTGGTTTATGCTAAAAGGAGAGGAATTCCTCTCCTTTTTTATGTACAAATTCAAATGCATATGATATAATTTAATAAAGGGGTGATTTTGTGGAAAATATTCTAGAATTGTTAAAAAAAATCAATGGAAAGATAAATATATACATGTACGGTTCAAAAGTATATGGGTGTACTAGTCCTCAATCAGACAACGACTTTATTGTTGTAACTAACGGGACTGAACAAGGTGAACAATATCATTTAGACAATATAGAAATTACTATTTATGGACAACAACAATTCCAAAGAATGATAGATGAGCATGAAATTACAGCCCTTGAATGTTTATTTCTTAAACCTGATTATATTATTACACAAACAAAAAGATTACCTTTTAAATTAGATTTACAAAAATTGAGGGAATCATTTGCACGCAAGTCTTCAAATAGTTGGGCTAAAGCAAATAAGAAGCTATCAATAGAAAAAGATTTTAATCCTTATATTGCAAAGAAAAGTCTATTTCATTCTTTTAGGATTTTATATTTTGGAATTCAGATAGCTTTATATGGTAAAATTGTAGACTATCAAGAGGCTAATTGGTTGTATTATGAAATTATGAACAACCCATCTGAAAAATGGGAAGATTATAAACAAAAATACCAACCTTTATATAATGAGATACGTTCAAAATTTAGGGAAGTTTGTCCCAAATAATATGGAAGGAATAAGTATGAGAATATTAAAAATTATGTTTCCTCTTATTTTGATTTTGGTAATCTGGTCTATATTAAGTATATTTATAAACCCAATGTTGTTACCAAGTCCTTTAGTTGTATTGAATACATTAATTTCTTTAATAACTAATGGGGTACTTATTAAAGCAACTATGGCATCATTTACAAGAATAACAATTGCGACATTTTTATCAGCAATAGTAAGTATTCCAATTGGATTAATAGTTTCAAACTATAAATGGGCTGATTTTACGGCCACAGGTTTTACTGGATTTATGCGATATTTCCCAATGACCGCCTTTTTTACATTGCTTATAATGTGGTCCGGCATCGGTGAGATAATGAAGATATTATTTATATTTCTGATTACATTCTTCTACTTCTTACCTGCTGTAATATTATGTTTAAAAGAAGTTAATCAAGATTTGATTGATACAGCATTAACGATGGGAATGAGCAAATTTACAGTGATGTACAAGGTATTACTTCCAGCTGCTTTACCAAATATTTGTCAACATTTTTTGATGATGTATGGATTAGGTTGGACTTATATTATTATTGCTGAAAGTATTAATACCGGTGTAGGTTTAGGTTTTCTAATGAGTATTGCTGGATTACGTGGACAATTAGATATTGTCTTTGCTGCTTTAATAATTATATTAGCAGTGAGTATTGTTTTTGATACTATTGGGCAATTTCTAATAAAGAAGATATTTAAATGGAAATTTGCGAGGAAAGTCAATGGTTAATTATTATGATGATGAATTGGAAGATGAATTAGAGAAAGTAGTTAATGAATTAATTGAAGATGTAATATGTCGCAATAATTACTATGATGCAATGGTTATCTATAATTTTTTAGAATTAACTGAAGAACAAAGAATGAGATTAGAACCTATTTTAGTAGCTGCTAGAATATTGGGAATAGACCCCACTTCTTTACAAAAAAGGTGATCAAAATGTTTGATTTTACAAATTATGAGAAACTTAAAACTGCTGGTGATTTTGATGTCATTTTCAGATGTCCAGAATATTCTTATCTATTATTAAAAGAGAAAAATTTAACAAATAAAACGAGGGAAGAAGCATTTGCAACCGTATTAAGATCTTCTAGATTCTCATTAATGTTATTAAAAGATGAAAATTATTTTCCTGTTGAGAGAAAGAAATTAATAGAGGCTGTTGCTAGGGAAGCAAAGATAATTTATGAATGTCTACTAAATGTAGAACTAATTCCATTAGAAAGAAAGTTTTTAATAGAAAAAGTTATAAAAGAAGATACTTATTCTTGTGTTTTTATTCTACGAGACTGTCAATTATCTAATTATGAAAGACAGATTTTAATTGATGCAATTAAAGGATATGCTATGGATGCTTTTTGTACTATCAGACTAGTAAATCTGTCTAATGAAGAATATGTTGAATTATTTAGAGTAATTATAAATGATGTGAATGCACTTGTATCTTTTGTTTATGATTTAAATTCAGGCAAAAAGAACCAATTAACATCAGAACTTATATCAGAAATGATAGATAAGATAATTGAATATGATAAATATACATTAGCAAAATATCTATTACAAGCAAGAAATGTTTCATTAAGTAATAAAGATGTAGATAAAATTAATGCATTATTAATAATGCATAAATTATCTACAAATGAATAGGAGGCCTATATGTTAATTGCTAAAGATATAACAATGAAGTTTGGTAATAAATTATTATTTGAAGGTTTTAACTATGAATTTGAAAAGAACAAGATATACTGTATTTTGGGAAAATCAGGATGTGGTAAAACTACATTATTGAGAATATTCGCCGGTTTGCAAAAACCAACCAGAGGGCTTATACAATTAGGTGACACTATTGTAGATAGTTCAGACCCTAGTATTTTTATGATGCATCAACAATATACCAATTTTCCATGGATGACATGCTATGAAAATATTGTATTACCATTAAAAATTACCCATAAACATGGTGATATGGATAAGAAAACAATTATAAGTGCTTTAGAGGCTGTAGGACTAGAAAATTGTATAGATAAATATCCATATGAGTTATCCAATGGTATGCAACAGAGATTGGCATTAGCAAGAACAATGATTTGTGAACCGCCGGTTATATTAATGGATGAACCATTGAGTGCATTAGACCCTAAAACAAGATCTAATATGCAGGATTTAATATTAGATTTCCATTATAGGACTAGAAACACTATAATTATGGTAACACATGACCATGATGAAGCTCGTAAATTAAGTGACAAAATTATTAATCTGTAGGAGAATCTTATGAAATACAAAATAGTTACTCTGTTACTATTGTTTTCAATTATAGTTATCTGTATTTTTACTACAAACACAATACTTATAACTCCTCAAGGTCATATTAATATTATTATTTCAGAAGGACCTTATTGGAAACCAATTATTGATGCTAATGGCGGAATAAACACCGCAAAAGGTTCCATTTACGATAAAATGGGATTAAAAATACACTTAAGTATTATAAATGATTTTGAATATTCTTATAAAACTTTGGTAAACAATCAAGCAATTGCTGCAGGATATAGTATTAGTCAATATGCTTTATTAGATGATGATATATTAACAATACCTTATATTGTAAGTTCTTCAAATGGCGAATATGGAATAATTGCAAATGGTGGTATTAATCAAATTGAAGATTTTGCAAATAGGAAAATCGGTGTTGTCAGATTTTCTGATGGTGAAATTCTGACAAAATGGCTAATATCAAAATCAAATTTATTAGATAAAAATTCTATAAAATATGTTTATTTTAATACACCAAAAGAAGCTGCAGAAGCAGTATTGGCAAATAAAATTGATATTGCAGCAACATGGGAACCATATTTATCAAATAGTGGGAAAGTAATTTTCTCTACTAAAAATGCTAACAATCTTGTACTTTATGGTCTAACTTTCAGAAAAGATTATATAAATACTAATAAAGATATTGTTAAGAAAATAGTAGAAGGTGCGTTATTAGCGGAGGAAAATAGAGACAATTTAGACCATCTCAAACAAACAATACCAACCTATTCAATTATGAAGGATGGAGATATTAAAAAAATAGTTAATAATATCAACATAAATAGTTATATTGAAAATAAGCAATTATTTAATGGAATTTTAAATTCACTAATAACCGACATTGCATTTCTATGGGATATAAACCAAGAAAATAAAGATCCGTTTGATGGTTCTGTAATATTATCATTAGAAGATAAATTTATTGAACAAAAGCCACAACCTATAGAACCAAATAAAGAATCAACAAATATTTTACTGCAACAGAGATTATCCATAAACTTTGAAGTAAATGAGAAAGATATTAAACAAGAAAGTCTTAAAATATTGGATGAATTTATTAATACAGCAAATGTTTTAGATAATACTTTTATTCAAATTGAAGGTAATTGTTCATCTGATGGTTCAATTGAATTAAATTATAAATTATCTTTACAAAGAGCCCAATCTATTGCAAATTATTTTGTATCAAAGGGAATTGATAAAGATAGATTGATTATTATAGGAAATGGTTCTGATAAACCAATAGGAGATAATAAAACTGAAGAAGGTAGAATATTAAACAGAAGAACTGACATCTTTTTTAAAGTAGCCAATTAGGCTATTTAGAAATAAAATACCCCTTATTAAACACCCCTTATAAAAATAAGGGGATTTTTTTTTGCGAAGGTATTTACTTTTAATAGAAAACCGGATATAATATTAATATAAGGAAAAAACGAGGTGATATTATGTGGATTTTTCTATTTATATTCTTATTTGGTGCATTTCTTCTATTTGCTAGTTACATATGGAATCTTTTAAAGACTATATTAACTACATTGGGATGGACCGTTGCTCAGATTTGGAAACATTACAAAGTAGATGTTCCTATGCAAAAAAATGGTTTTTTAGAGAAAAAGAAATTGGAAGAACGAATGATAGCGGCTGAAAGAGAATTAAGATATAAGAACCAAGTTTTAGAGGAACAAAATAAAATTGTCACCGCTGGACTAAGGAAGGTAAGAGAACTTCGAGCAAAATATACATATGCAGATGAGTATCTCTTTGGACTTTTATTACGTAAATTCCCTGTGATGTCTATTTCAGAGATAGAACAAATGGAAGATGAGATAAAAGCAAGTCATATTAGCAATGAACTCATTAATAGTATTGACACAATTCCAAATAAAAGCTATACCTTAGCAGATATTAATGGTTTAGAGCCTCTAGAAGAAGATAGGGAGGACCCAATTGTTGTAAGAATATACAAAAATTGAACGTGATTATTTACTTTATATAAAGGATATAGACAATAACAATTGCCAATTGTTACAATCCCGCGATTATTTAACAACAGCCCGTGCCAGAACAAAGATAATTGAACATCAACGTAAATTAAAAGAGATGAAGTTGATAATTCAATCTGAACAGATTGTTAATATATTTAACGATACCGCATATAATGTTTCTGCTTATAGAAAGAACAGATTAAAATTCCTTGACTAATGATAAAGGTGGTTTAGAATGTTTAAAAGATTAAGAACTGATTTAGAATATCAGAAGATAATTAGTGATAAATCATCATATGCTTCTGCTCTAGCCCTTAAATTCTTCATTAAGATAAGTAGAGAGGATATGTTTCTAAGTAAAGAACAAAGGTATATGTTAATCCTCAAAATCAGCAACTCTACAGATGCAATTGCAGATTTATTAAATTCAACAAATACAATTGCATTAGATAGTGCTGAACGTATGATACTAATTGATAGATTACTTCATTATAGTAGTTCATATATAATTACTTTACTTAATACAAGATTTAAATTTCTACCAAATGAATTGGATTTAATTGTTGGAAATTTGATAAGGACCAAAGATTATAAATCGGCTAAATATTTATGTCAAAAAGGTGTTTTAACAACCGAACATTACAATGTATTAATTTCATTAGGTATAATGAATGAATTAACTAGTTCGTAAAAGGGGTTTTACAAATGTTAAATTTTTTTAGAAAAAAATCTAAAGAGATAGATGAGTCCATTTTAATTGACTCCCAAATTGATAAATTCGAAGAAGATGATGATGCCGAAGAAGCATTGTATCTTCTATACTAATATTCTTCTAATACAAAACACAGTTTAACGGGATATCAAAGATATCGATTAATAAATATTGTTTCACGTGATTCTAAATATTCATTTGAAGCTTTGTCAAATTTTTATATTACTTTGGATGGAAATGAGAGGTTAATGCTATTAACTGTTATTCTTGATAAAATCAGTCTGAATAATTGGTTATTAGAGTTAATAGAATCATCATTCATTTTTACTTTATTGGAATTAAGTTTGATTGTTAGTTACATCCTCAATTATGAAGAATATAAATTTGTAAAGCCGTTAACAGATCACTATGTATTACCACAACATTTAATTGACCTATTAAATTCAAAAGCTGTCTTAAATAGATTGTCAAAGGAGGGATAATTATGATTTGGAGAATTTTAGTCGCACTTTTTGTAGCTTGGCTTCTTAGTCAATTTGGTTTTGCGGCATTTATGATTGCTGGATTAGCTGAATTTGGATTTACAATCTCAATGACTGGCTATTATGTTTTCTTTGTGGTGCTTGGTCTACTGGGTTGGGTTTTCAGAGGTAGTACTACAACAGTAAAAATTGACAAAAAATAATAAAAAGAGCGAAAGCTCTTTTTTTATTATATTTTTCTTATCTAATTTTATATATTGATAGATAATAACGAAGGGGGAATTTTAATGTCATATCTAATTAAGAAGGCTAAATATTATGATTCTTTTAAATTTGAAGATAAAACTTATGAGATATATAAAGACCCAAGTACTAGTGAAGTTGTAGAGGTAAAAAAACAAGATTCCACTGGTGGTATTAGAGGATTAATAAATCGTGGTGGAGATGTTTATATATGGGCAGCTGATATTTTACATGAAGAATCTCCTATGCAAGAATATGGTATACATTTTGATTTTGATGGTAATTATGTGACATTTAATTTAGATGGTGAAGCAACAAAAGAAAATGTATTTAATTCATTAGATATTGCTCAATATGTTTTAGCTAATGTAGGAATTCAATATAGTACTAAATGTGGGTTTGATGCAGTTGGTTTTAATGATGAGACGGATGAAATATTAAGTATTTTGCGTAAGGCTAATGATTTTGGAACTGTAATATATTATATTGATGAAGATAAACATGAAGAAGCTGAGGAATAAATTAAAAATAAAGACAATTTTTGATATAATATAATATATTAGATTATAAAGACTGAAAGGTGGGTTAAAATGACTCTACATACATTGAGGCATTGGGAAAATGGAGTAGTTACACAAATAAGACAAGGATTAGTTTATTGGATTGCTGGGACAGATGGAGAATTCTGGTTCTGGGAAGGAAGGAACAAATTTTGGGGTAAGAATAATTTTTGGGAAGTATATGAAACTAACCCTCTTGCTCCGGTAGGGACAATATCAGTAAAATAAAAATTCCCCTTAAATGGGGAATTTTTTATGTCTTTTTATTTATTTAGATTAATATTGGGAAATAAAGAGGGTGAAACTGGTGAAAAGACTTTTAAAAAAGTCCGAACTATTTAATGGTATAAACCGAAGAAATGGATATTACGAAATATTTAAGAATCCTACCGCAAAGGAATATGATATAATTGTCAAAGAATATGGTGTGAATTCTAGAGGTGTAATTACACCCAGTGGTGATTTATATTTATGGTCCGCTGAAGTATTACATGATACTGCAATTGAATTATATGGGGTGCCAAATGGGCTTCATATAGTTGTGTATGGAAATAATTCATTGGAAATATATCTTAATAAAGACGATACGCCTGAAACTTTAAAGAATACATTATTAGCTGGTAGAAGTAATTTATCCGTAATAGGGATAAATGAAAGCCGTGAACTTATGTATATTGATACAGCATATTATCATGCAATGAGATACCCATTATATAATGAGGCAAAAACTTTAGGAGACATTTTAAATACTGAACTTACCGAGAAAACTGGTTTATTAAAAAAAGCAGAAATTTTTGATGCCTTTCAAGAAGATGGCGATTATTATGAAGTGTTTAAAAACCCAACAGTAAAAGAATTTGAAGAAATATACAACAGTGATGGTGGAATTAGGGGTATTATAAATGAAGATGGTACTATATACATCTGGACTTGTTATATACTACACAAAACATTATTAAAGAAGATTAATGTTCCAGATGGTATTCATTTTGAATATACAGCTGGTGGTATGTCAATATTTGTATTACCCGGAATGACTCTAGAATTAATTAAAACAACCATGTTAAATTCAAGAAGTAAATTAGAGGAATTGGGTATAAGTGCAAATACACATATTTATGAATTTAATACAAAGTATTATGACGCAGATAGATATCCTCAATATGATGAAATTGATGTTTTAAATGATATTTATGATCTAGAAATTGAAACACAAGAGGTTACTGCAGAAATTCATGATGCTTTTCTATATATGGGAAACTATATTGAAGTATTTAAAAATCCAACACATCAAGAAATTGAAGAAACATTAAAAGTTGATGGCGATATTAGGGGACTATTATATAAAGATGGCACAATTTATATATGGCCATCAACATTTTCTCATTTCTTTGTTAAAAGTAGTGGCCTCAATTTAGATTACGGACAATACCATTTTTTTACTGAAGGTAAACAATGGGTTAGGTTTCATATTAATGGTTTAAAAATTCAATATGATGAAATTAAAAATGCAATTGAAAATGCAAAGAGTATATTGAGTAACTTTATAGATTTTGATAGAACACAACTTGAAATAGTAAACTTAGTTGTTGGCAATAAATTCTATGATAATGACTGGTTTTATGATTCATACTCTGTATTTTTAGAATTAGGAGAAAATGTACAAGTTGCAAAACAACTTAAAAGGTTGATAAAAAAGGCTGATATTAGTACTGGCTTCAATTATGAAGGAGAGTATATTGAAGTATTTAAGAATCCAAAGATTGAAGAATTTACAGAAATTATTGAAACCAGTGCATACAATGATGTTAGAGGCGTATTGACACTCGAAGGTGATATGTATGTATGGGCAGGATGGGTATCACATGCAACTGCTTTACCAAGAGCAAATATTCCAGATGGTGTACATTTCCAATATGATTCTAAATTACGTATTTATATAATAGCTGGTTTAACATTAAATGAAGTTACACAAATTTTTGAGAAAGCAAAAAGCAAATTTGACAGTTTAGGTATTGGACCCAATACTGTTTTAGGAGAATTTAATATAAGTGTTTATAATGCAACAAGATATAAAGAATATGAAAGTGTGATGTTATTGAAAGATTTGTATAATTTACAAACCTCTGATAAAACAGCTGAATTACATGATGCATACAAACATCCAAAATATGATGAAATTATTGAAGTATTTAAAAATCCAACATCAAGTGAGATAAGAGAAATAACAAAAGGTGATAGTAATTCTTCAATAAGAGGCTTATTATACAAAGATGGTACGGTATATGCATGGCAATCAGATTTTTATCATGAACAATTGACAAAACTAGCACAGGATTTAGACTTTAATCAATATCATTTCTTTACTGATGGTCCAGGATGGATGAAAATTCATTCAAACGGAAAAGGAACAATAATTTATGAGGATTTAAAGAACGCTTTAATTAGTGCAAAATCTGTATTTGATAATATATTAAACAATAACACTAAGATAGATTTAACTAAAATTGATTTGAGTGACGCTTTATATTATCAAACAAATTATACAGAAATATTTAATTTAACTCCTGATGAAGAGATTCAAGAAAAATCAGCAAAAAAGAAGAAAAAATAACTGGTAAATATTACCTATATAAATATTAGGATTAAAAATGATATTGATATGTTAACAGGTAAGATACAGGCAATTGCAGAAAATTGGCAACAAGATACAGAAAGGAATTATGATGAGCAAATAGAAAGAGGAATGAATATAGAAACTTAAATGAAATAAAAATAACCAATAATTATTGGTTATTTTTTTATATAGTAGTGTACAATATCTTCAAGATGTTATATAATAATAATATAAGGGAGGTGTTCATTATGAAAATAACAATTGATACTGAAGAAAGTGGTTTATTTCACCCATATGGTGGAATGTATAAATATTATACTGGTTCTGATTCAGAAGATACAAGTATATGGCATCTCTCATTTATTTTAGGAATGTGTATAGATGAGTTTCGGGTTTTATGAGTAAAAATTTTAATGGGCATTTTCATTATTATGTAAGTTCGGACGACTATTCATTATTTTTTACCTTCGATAAAGATGCACAAATATTTTGTAATTTCTTGATAGCTTATGTACCAGCTCTTAAAGAAGCTGGAATTCATGATATGAATATTAGAGATAAGAATAGGACCTTCTTTGAAGAATTTTGGGAGGCATACCAATTAATAAATCAATTATCAGATGAAGAATAGGAGATAGACAATTTATGGCTGTAACATTAGAACAATTAGGAAAAAAGAGAATATTAGCTATTTCTGATATACATGGACAATG
>Ga0123335_1003918_pt1 | contig 20025 bp, 16 predicted proteins | sample BiotimSIPDNA_2_FD_89707 | JGI IMG/M metagenome (GOLD analysis project Ga0123335, IMG submission 89707) | Anaerobic biogas reactor microbial communites from Washington, USA - Biogas_R2 time_0 SIP DNA | ecosystem: Engineered > Bioreactor > Anaerobic > Unclassified | place: Washington, USA...
ATCAGCTCCTTGCTGCAGGGGGACATGGCTGGCCGGGGCTGGTACAAGGCCTCCTGAACACGGAAATCTTCAGTAGAATCAATCGTTGCCTGCATCTGCCCGGAATAATTGGTGCAAGCGTTTTCTGTGTTTTGCCGGGTTTTTCCCATTGGGCCTGCTGATGCCCGCAATGATCCCCAAGATTGGAAGACAGGAGAAGGCTGTCAGGCGTTCGTCCCAAAAAGATGTTGACAGGACACTCACAGGAAGCTTCCCTGGCCCAAGGCAGAAAGGCCGCGGCTTTGCTTTATTCATGTCGCCTGCTGAACCACCAGCATCCTGGCACTGTCAAGCGGTCCGCCGGATTTGACACCCGGCGCGCCACGAACCATAATACAAATCAGAAATATTGGAGGTGTTTATGGATTTTACATCATTCAAATGGCTTAATGAGAGTGAAATGGCCGTAAAAGGGGATGAAGTTGCGATCTATGCGCCCGCAGGGACGGATTACTTCAACAATCCTGTCCCGGAAAACGGAAAGCTGATGAAACCACAGGGGGACGCCCCGTTTTATTACACGGAGGTCGAAGGGGATTTTGTTGCCAAGGCCAAAGTGAGGCCGGATTTTGAAACCACCTATGACGCCGCCTGTATCATGGTGATCCAGGACGAAAATGCATGGGTGAAGGCCGCCTTTGAGAAGTCCGATTTTGGCACAAACGCCGTTGTGAGTGTTGTGACAAACAGGGTTTCTGATGATGCAAACGGGTGCAATATAGAGGGAGATTCTGTCTGGCTGCAGATCGCGAGGGTCGGGAATAATTTCGCGGTCCACTACTCTTTGGATGGGCAGAAATACGACATGGTGCGGCTGTTCAGCCTGCCTGTTGACAATACAGTAAAAGTCGGCCTGGAGGCCCAGTGCCCAACAGGTAAAGGCGGATACCGTAATTTCAGTGGCCTGTCCATCGAGAAAAAAACGATCGGGAATTTGCGGGCCGGCCGCTGAGGCTTCATCGACAGGGAAGCGGCGTATCTGCTATTGGAAACGGACGGGACGAAGGAGACTCATTCTGCCCTCCCGTGCCGCATTTGAGGCGGCGGCCCGACGCGGTGGGCGGCGCGGTGAGAGTGTTTATAAACCTGCCAAAATGCCTTTCATAACTTTTCGAGGCTGATGGAGCAGGACGGATGCAAGCTGAGCAGAAGGGGCATAGCCATGCATGCAGAATTGATCGCCCCGTGCGGGATGAACTGCAGTTTGTGCAGCGCTTATCAACTCAGGCAAAATGGCATAAACAAACGGGGTTTTAACAAAAAACATTGTCCGGGATGCCTTCCCAGGGGTGAAAACTGCACACATATGGGGGACGCCTGCGAATTGCTGGGAAAAGGCAGCGTCCGGTTTTGTTTTGAATGCGAAAGCTTCCCCTGCAGGCGATTGAAGGCACTGGATAAGCGCTACCGTACCAAATACCATATGAGCATGATAGACAACCTCAACTGCATCAAGGAACTTGGCCTGGAAGCATTTTTGGAGAAGCAGCGTGAGACATGGCGCTGCACGGCGTGCGGAGCTGTGATTTGCTGCCATAATGGACTCTGTTTGAATTGCAGTATTGATACGCTGCTGATGAACAGAAAATATCGGTGGGGCGGGGAATAGGGTCCGCTGATATCCGCATTTTGGTTATTGCCCAGATCATACAGGCCAGGCCATCACGGCGCTGGTCCCAAAGGACACTGCCAACCCTTCACAAATAGCAGACCCCCCTGGCACCAGGCGGGATACCCGGGTTTTTCATCCCGGTACCTTGCCTTGCGCAAATAACGATAGCCCGGATAAGATGCCCGGGGGAACTGCCGCCTGCCCATTCCTTCCTGCCCTGGGCAAAGTTATGAGCGTCAGCGTACTCAGTCTGTTTCAATCACAACAAGATGCTTGGCAGATGGTTTCTTTATCAATGATAAATTTACCTGCTTTATTTTCTACTCCCAATGTCTCACGATTTTTTCCCAGATTTGCTGCATTTTAATGTATTGCCTATAATGATTTTTGACATTTTTATTGTATTTCTCCAACTCCATTGCTACATTCATAAAATCCTTGCGTCCAAAATAAGCACAAATACTGGGAAGCGATGCTGTAATCTTCGCTCTCATCTCTTCAATTTTTTCCTCATAATGGTCTCGCTGTGTTATAAATAGCAGTAGTGGCTTATATCGCACCCATCCTATGCAAGCATGATAGAAACGATTGACAATTGCTTCAGAATCAGCTTGAATTTTCTTCAGTTTGATAGGAAGCACGCCATTCATCAGATTGCGATAACTTGAAAAGCCGTCATGAAACGTATAACAGGGTACGCGCAATACATTACGTTCGCTTAAACAGGTGCTTAAAAAAGTGTCTTCACCCCGCGCATTCGGCGGATTATAAAATGGACTTGCTCTTGTTGGATCAGTAAGATTTATACATAAGTTTGAACCTGAAATAAACTTGGTATGATTTACTTCCTGAACCTCTTCTGCTTCGTCACTAACCAGAATCCTGGTGTCAGCATAGGTAACACCTCCGTTTTTCATAACGGAATAGATAGTCTCCCAATTTATAATGTCATTGCTTATGGCTTCAATAAAGAGTCGAAAATCGCTTTCAGTCATTATGTCATTGAATTCTATATAGGGAATTGGAGAAATATACCCGCAGTGGTGCCCATTGGTAATATCAGCGTCCTTAATGTATTTCAAGTGAGTGGATAATACTTGCTGGCCGCCCCATATAGCGGTAGATCTTGTATTGGTAACTGCCATTGGATATTCATCATCATCCAAAAAAATAAGAAAATCAATTTTATTTTTCATGGCAAAGTATAGAACAGAATTGCGTTTGCCTGCATATCCTCTGCCAAAAAACAACCGGGCTTCTTCTTTGTCAACAACATTGTTTTTTATTAAATGTTTAATTTCTTCCTGGATAGCAGTACTGCCAATAAAATGTGAACTTTCAACCAAACTAAGAACGTCTTTGCTAACATTTCTATAATCAGTTGATTTGGTGTTTGCATAATTTACATCATAGGCAACAAATAGATTTAAACCAATGCTTCCTTTCTCTGTCAAACCGCCTTCTTTCCAATTATAAACATTTGTTTTCAAAACCTTCTGAAAACTTTTGCGCCCTGTTACAAAGCCTATTCCCACATTTATTTTTTCTGGTTTTTTCATTCTTATTCTCCTCTATCATTCCAAATATCTCTTCCGCCATCAAACTTTGCCAAAATCACTAATGACTCATGCATAAGCTATAGATACCGGTACTTTTCATTGAAGTGTTACCTGCTGTTTGTCCATAATACTTTATGATTTGTGGCACTGTCAATTTTTGTATGCAGCCCGGGACTCCTCATCCCATCCCATGCCGACCAACTTCCCGGTGACAGGATCAAAGGCCCTCCCCAATAAGGAGAAGCCCAAACCCAGGATGACAACCGGAGGGCTGAAAGCCCTGTGTGTTGGATCAATGGCAAAGGCTCGTACCGCGAAAAGGCCGGGAAGAGGAAGGGGTTCCAGGATTATGCGGCAGCAAGGGAGATCAGCAGGCATCTCAGTGTCAGTTTGGGCGCGGAAAACAGCCAAAAAAACCCCTGTCTCCAATGAAGACAAGGGTTTTATTTAGGATTATTGTTTAGTTACCTGTTGCGCGGGTTGTGATTCCTGAAGCAGTCGGAGCAGTATACGGGACGGTCGTTGGTGGGCTGGAATGGGACCTGGGTATTTTTTCCGCATTCGGCGCAAACAACATCGTACATCGTGCGGTTTTCGTTATACCCACCGCGGGAACCTCCCGTGTGACGCCCGGAATTGCGGTGTTCAGACCTGCAGCTGGGGCAGCGGCTGGGTTCATTGGTAAATCCTTTTTCGGCAAAGAAGGCTTGCTCTGAAGCGGTGAATGCAAATTCGGCGCCGCAATCCCGGCAGGTAAGGGTCTTTTCGTTGTACATGATGATGTACCTCCAGTTTTTTCTCCCACCGACAGACTTCTCAGTTGTTTCCGCATGGGTCTCTCAGCGATGGGCAAACCCGGAAGATCACCTGCAATGCATGGATGGGTGATTGCATTATAGCACAGATAGCCATCAAAATATCCATCCTCGCAATATTAATATTCTTCCGGGCATCCCATCCGTTGCGCCTTTGCCCGCATGACGGACAGTGCTTTACAGCGCGCCCTTCGCCTTCAGCAGGTCCCGGGAAGCCTCCTGCAGGAACTGACTGAGGTAAACCTCATAGCGCAGGCCCTTTTTGCGTATCAGTTTCCGGTGGGCGCCTTCCTTGCGGAAGCGGCTGGGAAGAGCGGAGGGTGAACAGGGGGCTTCTCCCGCGCCCGCTGGGGTGCCATGGCTCCTTTCCGGTTTCAGGAGGAAGCGTTCCGGGCATCCTTGAGCGCTGGGGTTCCATATGTTAGTATGTGATATGGTGCATGAGCGGATTGTGGGAAAATACACGGCCTGATCCAGCGCGCAGTGCGGTACCAGGACTGCGGAAACAATCGGAATAGTTATACTGATGGGCAATACTGACCAGGAGCAAAGCTTATGATGCGGCCCGTTCGCAATTCAATCCTGCTGAAAATCTCGGCTCTCATCTTCGTTTTATGCCTGATCATTATGGCATATTCGGCAAATAGGCTATACCATGGATGGCAAAGCTATCAGCAGGCAACAGAGCTGCGGATCGTTCAGGATATGACGCGCAACTTTTCGGACGGATTGAAGAATTTCATGTTTGAAAGAGGCAGAATGAATGTTGTCCTCTCCAAGGAGGCGCCGGTTTCGGATGAAAACAAAGCATTTTTAAAGGAACGACGGACTTCTGCCGATGAGGCGTTTTTGGCTGGTTTTGCGGCCATGCAAAAAAACTTCCCGGAGGAAACAGAATACCTTCGCACAGAATACGAGAAAGTAGATGCGCTGCGATCAGTGGCTGATACAGAAGCGGATTAACCGCTTTCCCAGAGGGATCCAGGCATCCGTGAACGATGGTTTGGCTGCTGTTCCGGTTATATAGACACCGTCATCAGTGGAATCAATGTCATTCGCCAGCTTTCACATAACAGCAATATCTCCAACAGCTTCGATGTGGTTGTTGACAGCCTGTACTTCAGGAGCATTGTGGGGAATGAATCCTCCATTATTACCTCAGCAATTGCCGGAAATGGCAAAATCAGCGACGAAGAGCATGCCAAGCTCCAATTTTTATTGGGAAAAGAAGCGCAGGTTTGGTCCGAACTGGAAAAGACGGTCCACATATTGGGATCGGATAAAATTAAGATTGCCCTGGAGAATGTCAGGGATCAATACTACGTAAAATTTCGCCCTGAACAGGAAAGGATCCTTGAACTAGCCATAAAAAACCAATGGTATGATGGCATGGACAGAGAATTGGCAAACCTGTCTGTGCCTGCCCTGGATTCTGTACTGCATCTGAGTGACGAAGCGGTCGATCAAATTGGAATAGAAAATCAAAAAAGCATTCAAAACGGGCTTCAGGGCCTTTTGGCAGGCATCTTCCAATTGACGACTGGCCTGTTTATCGTTGTTCTTATCCCGCTTTTTTTCAGAAGAAAGTTTGTTCAGCCTGTTACCGATATTATTTCAGCCCTGAATGAGATCAGCGTGGGGAAAGTGGAGGGCCAAATCCCCCATACACACAGAGCCGACGAAATTGGAAAACTGGCACACGGCGCTGAACTGCTGAAAAACAGCATCACAGACGAGCAAGCGCTGAAGCGGGAGCTGGAAAACAGTGTGGCCAAACTGGCGGACTTGTCTGTCAAGGATTCTTTGACCGCCCTGTATAACAGGCGATATATGGCAGAACGGTTTGATGAACTGGTAAAGAGGCACACGCGAACGGGCAGAGTGTTTTCTGTGATCATGTGTGATATCGACCATTTCAAGTCGTTCAATGATCGCCATGGGCATGCATGCGGGGACAAGGTGCTGGTCCATATTTCCAGTCAGTTGTCTGCATATTGCAGAGAGTCCGATGTTCTTGCAAGATGGGGCGGCGAAGAATTTCTATTGCTGCTGCCGGACACGAACCAGGAAGGCGCGATGGTTTTGGCGGAAAGAATACGCGTGGGCCTGGAAAACACCAAATATGAGTGCGAACGGTTTAAACTCAGGTTAACCATGACATTCGGCATCGCGGAGTATCGTGAAGCAGAAGACATGGCTGGGACCGCAAAAAGAGCCGACCTGGCATTAATGAAGGGGAAAAGAAGCGGCCGCAATCAAGTCGTCGCCTTTGATGGAGAACCAGGCGAAGATGAACGGGCCGATAGCAGTATACCTGGCGAAATGACATGAACGCCTGCCCGGTTGCCGAATGAGGCCCGGGCGGGGTCCCTTTTGGCCTATCCGGCGAACAGGCAGCGGCAAATGGCTGGCGGAGCCCAGGATACGGAACCTGTTTTGGCTCCGCCCGCCTATGGCAAGCCACTGAAGGCGGGCATAAAGCATCAGCTGAGGGCAATGCGTCAGCAGGCACTTCCGCATCAAAACACCGGGGCAAGCGTTTATGCGCTTGCCCCGGGCTGATCAGTGCTGTTCCCGGCCTCCTTAAGGCGCGGCTTTCACCTTCAGCAGGTCACGGGAAGCCTCTTCCTGGAACTGATTGGTGTAAAGCTCATAGTACAGGCCCTTTTTGCGCATCAGCTCCCGGTGGGTACCCTCCTCGCGGATGCGGCCGTCATCGATGAAGAGGATGCGGTCGGCGGAGCGGATGGTGGACAGTCGGTGGGCGATGATGAAGCTGGTGCGCCCGGACAGGGTGCGCTCAATGGCGTGCTGGATGTCCTGCTCCGTCTCGGTGTCCACTGAGGAGGTGGCCTCGTCCAGCACAAAGAGCCGGGGATTGTGCAGGATGGCCCGGGCGAAGGAAACCAGCTGTTTCTCGCCCGTGGACAGGCGGCTTCCCCCCTCGCCCACGGGGGTATCATAGCCCTTTTCCAGCTTCAGGATGAAGCGCTCCGCGTCCACCATCCGGGCAGCGGCGTGGGCTTGTTCCTCAGGCGCCTGGGGGTCGGCATAGCGGATGTTGTCAAGGACGGTGCCGGAAAACAGCCGCGGCTCCTGGAGGACATAGCCCAGGTTGCTCTGAAGCCACAGCTGGCTGCGCTCCCGGTAGTCCACCCCATCGATCAGGATGCGGCCTTCTGTGGGCTCATAGAAGCGGCAGATGAGGTTGACGATGGTGGACTTCCCGGCGCCTGTGGGCCCCACCAGGGCAAGGGTCTCCCCGGGCTTCACATGGAGGTTGAAATCCTCCAGCACCTGTTCGCCGTCCTTGTAGCGGAAGGTGACATGCTCAAAGGTGATTTCGCCATTGAGCTCCTCCCAGTTTTCGCGTTTGGGATGGAAGTTGTCGCCGTATTTTTCTTCCACATCCGGCGTGTCCTGGATATCAGGCGCGGTTTCCAACAGGCCGATGACCCGCTCCGCCGCCGCCTGCATACGCTGCATCTCGCCAAAGATGTAGGCGATGTCGCGGATGGGGTGGAAGAACATCACGGAGTAGCTGACAAATGCCGTCACCGTGCCCAGGGACAAGGCGCCTTTAAGCACCTGATTTGAACCGTAGGCCAGGGCAAAGGCACTGGCCAGGGAGGAAATCGCCAGAACGATGGGCAAAAACAGGCTGGACAAAGTGGCAGAGCGTACGGAAGCCCGCCGCATGCCGCCGGTCAGCTCACTGAACTCCTTGAAGTTCTCCTCCTCCCGCACCAGGGATTTGGTGGTTTTGGCGCCCATGATGCCCTCATTGAAGGCGCCGGTGATCTGGGCGTTCATCTTGCGCACTTCCCGCTGGGCCTTGAGGATGCGCTTCTGGAAGAAGATGGTGACCAGGATGATGGGCGGCACGATGGCCAGCACGCCAAGGGCCAGCTGCCAGTTGATGACCAGCATGACCACAGTGGCGATGATCAGGAAGATCAGCGCGTAGGCGATGTCCACCAGGCTCCAGCCGATGGCGTCGGCCAGGTGTGAGATATCGCTGGTCATCCGGCTCATGAGGTAGCCCACGGGCATCCGGTCGTAGTAGGAGAAGGGCAGCTCCTGGAGCTTGCGGAAGCCCCGGGTGCGCATATCATAGGCGATGGAGAACTCCACCCGCCCCGCCTGGTCGATAAACTTGTACACCGCATAGGTCTGCATGGCAATCATCGCCAGGTACACCAGCACAAACAGCCACAGCCCGCTGGTGTCTTTTGGGAGGACATACCGGTCGATGACAAAGCGGGTCATCAGGGGCACCACGATGTCCACGATTGCCAACACACCCATCATCACAGCGATAAACCCCAGCCGTTTCCACTGGCTGCGGGCGTCTTTCAGCAGCCTGAACCAGATGGAGAAATTCAGCTTCCGGTCAGGCGCTTGTTCTTCTGCGTAAAATTCACTCATACGGTCCCCCTTTGCGCCTGGAAAGAGGCATTGTCCAGGGCGGCTTCTTCTTCTTCGGAGAGCCCGGATTGGATATTGTTGATGCGCTGGTAGAGCCCCGGGCGGGCGATGAGTTCCCCATGGCTGCCCTCCTGGGCCAGCCGCCCGTCCTCCAGCACCAGGATGCGGTCAGCCTCCTTCAGGGTGAGGATGCGGTGGCTGATGATGATGGCCGTCACACCTTTGCGGCGCTCTTTCAGGTTCCTGCGGATGAGCGCGTCGGTCTGGGTGTCCACTGCCGAGAGGGAATCGTCAAAAACCAGGATATCGCTGCCTTTTAGCAAGGTTCGGGCGATGGCGGCGCGCTGCTTCTGCCCGCCGGAGAGGGTCACGCCCCGTTCACCTACCAGGGTCTCCCAACCCTTTTCGCTTTCCGAGATGAAGTCATAGGCCTGGGCATCCCTGGCTGCCTGCTCCACCTCAGCGCGCTGGGCTTGGGGGGCGGCGATGCGAAGGTTGTCGTAGATGGTTTTTGAGTAGAGGAAGGGCTCCTGAAGCACCAGGCCCACCTTGCTTCTCAGGTACTTGCGGTCCATCTGGTTCAGGTCGTGCCCGCCGATGGTGATGCGGCCCGACTGGGGCCGGTACATGCGCTGAAGCAAAAGCGCGATGGTGGATTTTCCCGAACCCGTAGCACCCAGGATGGCCACGGTTTCGCCGGATTTGATGGTGAAACTCAAGCCCTTCAGGATATCCTGGCCGCCGTCATACCGGAAGGTGACATTGTCAAACACGATATCGCCCGACAGGTCCGGCCTGGCGGCCTCAGGCAGGTCGGTTTCCTCTTTTTGCCGGAGGATGTCATCGATGCGTTCCAGCGCCACCATGCTGCGGCCGCCGTCAGAGAGGATGCGGCCCAGCTGCCGGATGGGGCCCACCAGCATGCCGATATAGCTGGTAAATACCACCAGGTTGCCCACGCTGATGCGCCCGGCAATGGCTTCAAAGATGCACACGACCAGGGTCAGAACGATCTGGACGGAGCTCAGCGCGTCGCTCAGCCCCCAGTACCCTGCCTCCAGGTGAACGCTGGAGATGAACTTGTCCCGCTGGTCCCGGTTGGCATCGTCAAAGCGCTCGATCTCCTTTTGCGCCTGGCCAAAGGCCCGCACCACCCGGACGCCGGTCAGGTTTTCCTGGAGCACCGCGCTCATTTTCCCGTCCGCATCGTCCGCACCGCGGAAAGCCTTGATGACCTTTTTGAAGAACACCATGGAGAATACCAGCAGGAGGGGCATGACGGCCAGGGACACCAGGGTGACCTTCGCGGAGATGGGGAGCATCAGCGCCAGGGCGATGCCCACCATCAGCGCCGTGGTGATGATGTTCATCAAATGGAAGCTTAGGAACCGGCGCACATTGTCCACATCCGAGGTGCAGCGCTGCACCAGATCCCCGGTGGAGGCCTGGCTGTGGTAGGCGAAAGGAAGCTCCTGCAGGTGGGAATAGAGCTTATCCCTGAGGCTCCGGGCGGCGTTTTCGGAGGCCATGGCCGTCCAGCGCCCCTTGTAGAAGCTGCATACGCCGTTTACCAGGCTGATCAGGATGATCACCACCCCAGCGCCCAGGAGGGGGCCCAGGGCATTCCCGCCGGCGCCCAGGTCCAGAGCCCAACGGTCAAAGGGCGGCGGCAGGCGGGAGGGCATGCCGCCCAGGTAGTGGTCCAGCACTTCCGCCAGCACGGCGGGCGTCATAAAGCCCAGGAATACGCTGGCGACGGTGCAAAGCGCAGCACCCACAAACAGGCCCGCGTTGTCTTTCACCAGCTTTGCCAGAAGGCGTTTGTTTCGTGTTTTCATAGATGCTCCAAAGGTTCGTCAAGGCAAAAAAACAGCTCCGCGCATGCGCCGGAGCTCCCTGAAGGCAACCGAAACCAATGTTTCAGCGATGCCAGCTGAGCCCGCGCCATGCCATTCCCACGTCCGAAGACAAACGATTCCTCTCCATGCCGCGGCCTCCCTTCCTAAAGATGGCGTCATTGTAGTCCCAAAATCCCGATTTGTCAAACAAAATCCTGCGAAATAAAAAATGCGGCACCCCGGGAGAGCAAAAGGGGGGTGCCGCGGGGAATAATGATATTACCAGCTGGCGTTCATCGCCCGGGAAACGGCGTTCTGGTGCGTTCCGTCCACCCGGTTGGTCTCATGGGTCTTGGACTTGTAAAAGTGGAGGCAGAAGTGGCCGCTGAAGTCATTTCCGGAGATGGTGGCCGTTCCGTGGGGCATGGTGTTGATGGAGCCGGCGTAGACATGGCTGTTGTACTTGACCAGAACAGCCCGGCGTGCCCAGGAGTAGGAACCGCCGGAGATCTCCTTCATCGTTTTGGCGCTGGCAGCGTTGACGGGCTCCGCGTCGATGTGGTTGGCGCCGCTCCAGCGCCGGGCGGTAAAGGTGCGGCCGGTGGCCACATCCTTGATGGTGAACGTGGCGCCTTTGGGGATGGTGCTACTTCCGCTGGCAAACCAGTCCAGTTTCTCCGTCTCATAGGTGAAGTTGGCGGCGTTCTTGCCAAAGAGCTTGCGGATGGTGGAAAAACCGGCGATGCCATCCGCCTCAAGGCCAACGGCCTTCTGATAGCGGGTGACGGCCTCGGCGGTCTGCTTGCCGTAGCTGCTGTCAATGGGGGCCTTGTAGTAGCCTTTGATCTTCAGCGCCTGCTGCAGCGCCTTGACATGGCTGTTGGCGTTGCCGGGGCGGGAGGTGTTGGGCACCTTGATGTCAGAGATCCTGCTGATCCCCGCCATGCGGGGGTCGGTCTTGGCGGTGGTCTCAGAGAGCTTGCCAAAAAGGCTCTGGATGGTTTTGCTGTCTGCCCGGCCGGTGACGCTCAGCTTGCTGGCCCGCTGATAGGCCTTGACCGCCGCCTCCGTAGCGGGGCCGAACTTGCCGTCCACATTGCCATTCAGGTATTTTTTGATCTGAAGCGCCCGCTGGAGTTTCTCCACATCCTCGCCGGAAGCGCCATGGCGTGTTTCCCTGGGGGCCGCGCCAAGGCCTGAGATATATTTCACCTTGGCGTATTTGCTCACATAAGCCGGCTCCTCCAGTTTTTTCCTGGCTGAACTGGAGACATCCACGAACTTCTTCATCACGAAGCCCGTAAATTTTTTATAGCTGACCTTGTAGAAGTCCCCGGAGGTGCCGCTGATGGTGACTTTTTCCCCCTTGTTGAGGGTGTCGTAATACATGCAGGAAGTATTGGCCCGGCTGCGCAGGAATACTTTGTCCGCGTTGAGCGTGCCCGTATAGGTGGCGGCCCTGGACGCTACAGGCATAAGCGCGGTAAAGAGGAGTATCGCCAGCAGGGCCGACACCCTGTGTCTTGCAGAATTTCTTGACATTTTATGGCCTCCTTGGCTATGATCGAACAGAGGATCAAGTTGCTTAGGCACAATATATTACAACTTTATTAAGTTGTCAAGCATAAATTTAACAATTCCTTAAATTTTTTGACATCTATTGTGCAGGCGACCCATAAGCTTCCCTTTTTGCCTCTTTCTGATAGAATGGCATATATCAATCGGCAGAAGGGAACGGCATGCGGGCAACTCCTGACAAGCGCAAAAAGCCTGGACGGCTGGGCCTTGGCTCAGCTCCCATCCAGGCGGAGGAAATGGATGAGGCAACGGGCCGGGCACCCTCTGGGCCTTGTTTCCGCCATCACGCGGATATCCTTTGGGCGATGAACTCCCTGGGGCGCAAGGGCACCAGGAGCATCCGCCTCACTTCAGCGCTGTGATCGCTGATGGCAGGGCTGCCCCGGCCTGGCAGGGGTATTACCGGGTGCCGCAGCTCAGGCGCTGGCAGCGGGCCATCGCCACCCGTTTCAGCTGCCGGGCATTTCTTGGGCCGGCCGATGTGTCCCAGCTGGCGGCCCTTGAGTACGCCGCCCAGCGGGTGTGCCTTCCGGGCACGCGCATCGCCCTTTCCGCCAGGGGCGCTGACAGCCTGGTTATCCCGGTGCCCCTGTTCCCCGGGTTCAAGGGCCTTCAGCAGTACGCGGTGATCCTGGCGCACCGGGACCTGCCCCGGGCGGGGCTTTTGGCCGGTGTCTCCGGGGAAGCCTTTGTGCTGGAGGCCGCGCACCTGGGGGTCGGCTCCTGCTGGATGACGGGCAATTACCGCCGCTCCCGGGCACGGGCACTGGCCAGGGAGAGGGAAGCGGTGATGGCGGTGATCCCCCTGGGCCAGCCCCTTGACCCCCACGGCGCCAAACACAGAACGCGCCGTGACCTGAGGGCGCTCTGCCAGGATGACCCGGCCGGATGGCCCCACTGGGCCTATAAAGCGGCGGAAGCCGTGCGCCAGGCCCCCTCGGCCCTCAACCGGCAGCCCTGGCGGATGAGCTGCGCCGGCAATACCTTAAGGCTTGCTTCCCCGCGCTTTGGCGGGATTGATGACGGCATCGCCGTGATGCACATGGAAGCGGCTGCGTTTGCCTGGAAGAGAACCTGGCGGTTTGGGCAGGATGGGCGCAGCCTGTTGCTTCAGGCGGAGGAAACCCATGACATTGCTTGATTACGCGGCCCCGGCCAACCGCCCCCTGGCTGACCGGATGCGGCCCCGGAACCTGGATGAATTCCTGGGGCAGGAGCACCTGGTGGGCAAGGGGCGCCTGCTGCGCCGGGCCATTGAGGCCGACCAGCTCACCAGCAGCATCTTCTATGGTCCCCCCGGCTCCGGCAAAACCACCCTGGCCTATGTGATTTCCCAATCCACCAAGGCTGCGTTTGTGCGGCTTAACGCCGTCACCGCCGGCGTGGCGGATGTCCGCGAGGTCATCAAAGCCGCCCGGGAACGCAGGCTGATGCAGGGGCAGAACACCTACCTGCTGCTGGATGAGTGCCACCGCTGGAGCAAGGCCCAGTCCGATTCCATCCTGCCGGCTATTGAGGACGGTGTGATCCGTTTCATCGGCTCTACCACCGAGAACCCCATGGTCTCCATGACCCCGGCCATCCTGAGCCGCTGCCGCATATTCCAGCTCAGGCGCCTGAGTGACGCGAACGTGCGCCAGGCGCTTGATGCCGCCATCAGCGACCGGGAGCGGGGGCTTAAGGAAATGGCGGTGCAGGTGGATCCGGAGGCCATCAGCCACTGGGTGCAGGTGGCTGCGGGAGACGCGCGCACAGCGCTCAACGCCCTGGAACTGGCCGCCCTCACCACGCCTACAGCCGGCGGGGCCATCCATATCACCCGGGAGATTGCCGAGGACAGCATCCAGCAGCCCCTCATCAAGGTGGATGAGACGCTGTACTACGATATGCTGTCCGCTTTCTGCAAGTCCCTGAGGGGCTCCGACCCGGACGCCGCGCTGTTGTGGATGTCAAGGCTTTTCTACGCCGGCTGCGACCCCCGGCTGATCGTGCGACGCATCATCGCCCACGCCAGCGAGGATGTGGGACTGGCGGACCCCCAGGCCCTGGTGCAGGCGGTGTCTGCCGCCAAAGCCCTGGAGACGGTGGGGATGCCGGAGGCGCGCCTGGCCATCTCCCAGGCCGTCATTTATGTGTGCCTGGCGCCCAAGTCAAACGCCGTTGTCGCGGCCATGGCCGCCGCCCTGGAAGACGCGGAAAGGGGCCAGTTGGGTGAGGTGCCCCTCTCCCTTCGGGACACCCACTACCAGGGCGCTGAAAAGCTGGGCAACGGCGAGGGCTACCTCTACCCCCACGATTTCCCCGGCCACTGGGTGGACCAGAACTACATGCCCGAGGGCTTTGAGGAGACCAGGTACTATACCCCCGGGCCCCATGGCTTTGAGGCGGGCCTGCGCATTCCAAAGCACAGGGCCGATAAAAAAGAGACGAAAGGCGAAAAATAGCCATGCCACACCATTTTTTTGCTTACCTGTCCCGGATGAAGCATATCCGCCGCTGGGGGCTGATGCGCAACACCCTGCCGGAAAACGATATGGAGCACGCCATGCAGGCCGCCATGATCGCCCACGGGCTGGCCCTGCTGGGCAACACCCGCTTTGGCCGGGGATACAAACCGGAGCGCGCCATGGCTCTGGCGCTTTACCATGACGCCAGCGAGGTCATCACGGGCGACCTGCCCACCCCCATCAAGCACAACAACCCGCAGATCAAGGCGGAATACCACAAAATTGAGCGGGTGGCGGTAAGAAGGCTGCTGGAGATGCTGCCGGATGACATGCGCAAGGCCTTCAGGCCGCTGCTGGAGGCGGATCCGCAAAGCCCCGAATGGCCCCTGGTACGTGCGGCGGACAAGCTCTGCGCCTATATCAAGTGCCTGGAGGAGACCAAGGCCGGCAACACCGAGTTCCTGGAAGCCCGGGACAGCCTGCTTGCCACCCTCCACGCCAGCCCCTTGCCGGAGGTGCAGGCGTTCATCGCCGATTTTGTCCCCGGTTTCGGGATGTCACTGGATCAGATTTCCAGATAGGGCGGCAAAAACACCATTCTCAGAGCAACACAAGAAGGAAGAGGCCTCTGATTGCGTTTTTCCATCGGCATGTGTGGCGGATGGTATAATGCTCCCTTCCCACCACAATTCGGGGTTTATCAACGGCATGAAAAAAGCTGCCGCCTGGAATGGGCGGCAGCCGTTTTTATTGCCTTGGGAATTATTTGCTGAATGCCGCAAAGGCCTCGTTGATGGCGTCAATAACGGCCTGGGAAGTGACGGTGGCGCCCGAAACGGCGTCCGCCAGGTTGGGGGCCTCATCGCTGCCCGCTTCGCGCAGGGACAGCGGCGGCACCTTGCCGATCAGGCCCTGAAGGTATTCATCCTCCCGCACAGTGGCCCCATACCCCGGGGTTTCGGCAAAGCCGTCATCCCCGATTGAAAGGGCGGCAATGCTGCCATCCGGTGCAAAGCTGACGGTGACCGCCACGGGGCCGGCAAATCCCGGCTTGACCACGGTGAATTCCTGTTGGCCAACAGACAGCGCGGCCAACTGTGCCGTCAGTTCATCCCGCTCAGCCAGGGCTTCCTCCAGCCGTTTCTGGGCATCAGCTGCTTCGCCCTGGGCTTTGGTCAGGTCGGCCTTGGCGGTCTCCATTTTGGCCGTCAGCTCGTCCACCTGGGTTTGCAGCCCCTCCATCGCTTCCGGAGCCACCAGGGTGGCCTGGGCGCTGGCGAGTTCGGCAGCAATCTGCCCTTTGGCTTCCGATTCCGCCGCGGCCTGCTTCTGGGCTTCAGCCAGGTCGGCCTTGGCTGTTTCCACCTCAGCTGTCAGATCGTCCACCTGGGCTTTCAGCCCCTCCAGTTCTGCCACGACCTGTTCTTTGGCTTCCGATTCCACCGCGGCCTGCTTCTGGGCTTCAGCCAGGCCGGCCTTGGCTGTTTCCACCTCGGCCGTCAGCTCTTCCACCTGGGTTTGCAGCGCTTCAAGCTGCTCAGCAGGCACCAGGTTTTCCCCGGCGCCGGAAAGCGCTGCGGCAGCCTGCTCCTGGGCTTCAGCCAGGTCGGCCTTGGCTGTTTCCAACTCAGCTGTCAGCCCGTCCACCTGGGTTTGCAGCCCCTCCAGTTCTGCTGCAACCTGTTCTTTGGCTTTCAATTCGGCCGTGGCCTGTTCCTGGGCTGCTGCCAGGCTGGCATTGGCGGTATCCAGTTGTGCGGTTAGCGTTTCAACCTGTGAAGTCAGCCCGTCCTTCGCTTCCACGGCAGAAGCCAGCTCCATAGTCAGCTGGTTTTTTTCCGACAATGTGTTATCGACCATACCCAGCAGCTCGGTGCTTTTGCCTTCCGCGGCTTCCTTGGCTTTCTGCGCGTTTTCCATCATCAGCTTCAGGCCCAGGGTTTTGGCATTGCTTTCCTTCAACTGGGCGGCTGTATCTGCCAGCTGCTGTTGCAGCTCGGCTTCTTTCTGGGCTGCCTCTGCCGCGGCAGCCTCCATGGATGCCTTGGCCGCATCCAACTGCGCCTGCAGCTCGCCTTCCTTTGCCATTGCCTCCGTGCCACCCTTCAAGGCATCAGCTTTGGCAGTCTCCAGCTGTGCAGTCAGGGTTTCAATCTGTGAAGTCAGTTCGTCTGCCTTGGTCTGAGCTTCCGTGTCAGCCTTCAGAGCATCTGCCTTTGCAGCCTCCAGCTGTGTGGCCAGGGTTTCCTCCTGGGCGGTGAGGTCGGCCCGGGCGGCGTCAAGGTCGGCGCTCACCTGGTTCTTCTGGTTGACCAGCACCCCGATCGCTACAGCGGCGGCCAGCACGACAATGGCCAGAATCAGTGACAGTTTCTTCATGTTCTCCTCCTTAATTGGTTTGATTTCATTATCATGGGCGGCCCTGGGCAGCGCTTAACAGCGCCATAAGCCGCACTTCATCAAAGCCGATGATGACGGTGTTCCCTTCCCGGATGATGGGTGTCTTCAGCAATGAGGGCGTCTGGATCAGGTAGCCGAGAATGTGTTCCCGGTCGTTGGTGTAGGCGATGGGGTGCGACTTGACGGCCTCGCGCTCCATGTCGATGGCGTCCCTGACGCTGCCCGCGGCGCGCAGGATCAATTCGGCTTCACGCCTCCCCAGCCGGTGCTTTTTCAGGTCCACCGACTGGTAGCCCACCCGCCGCTCCTTGAGGAAGCGCTCCGCTTTTTGGGTGGCGAAGTCCCTTTTGTGCCAGTATACCTGGATGCTCATACTGAAAGAGTGTCTTCCTCCCTCTCAAAGGGCAGCGTGACCCGGTTCTGGCCATCAGCCCACAGGCGTTCCAGATGATAGTATTCCCGGTCATCAGGCCTGAAGATATGGACAATCACGTGGGCGTAGTCCATCACCACCCAGCGCATGTCCCCCCGGCCCTCCACCCGGCGGGGCTCGATCCCCTTTTCGGCCAAACTGCTTTCCACATGGTCTGCCAGGGCCTTGACCTGCAGTGCCGAGCGGCCCGTGGCGATTACCAGATAATCGGTCAGTACCGTCAGGTGTCCCACCTGAAGCGCTACGATGTCCGAGGCTTTCTTGTCATACAGGACCTTTGCGATATGAAGCGCCAGTTCTTGCTCTGTCATGCATTTCCTCCTTTGATGCAGTGTTACGCGCAAGCCGTTTTTCCAGGTCCCCGATCGCCTGCGCTGACAGGGGGCTGTAAACGCCCCCCCTGAATGTGATCATGTCCCGCGTACCTTGGAGTGCCAGGAGGGCCGCCTGAAGCAGGTTTTCCTCCGCCTGGGCGCGGAGGGCCTGAAGGCCCGGATAAGCCTTGCGGTTGGGTTCAATGGCGTCCGCTACAAATATAACCATTTCCAGGGCGCTCATACCAGCCCGCCCCGTGGTGTGGCTGCGGATGGCGGCCAAAATGTCCTCATCATAGATGTGGTAGCGCAGCTTGGCGATCAGCGCCCCCACAGGGCCGTGGAGCAGGGCATTGCTGTTCATGGCCTGGGGGGATACCTGAAGCCTCCCCTTTGCGGCGATGGCCTTGAGGCGGGAGAGTTCCATGCACTTGGCGCAGTCGTGCAGGCTGCCCGCCACCCCCGCCTTCATAATGGGAGCGCCATGGAGAAGCGCCAGGCGCGCCCCCACCGCGCGCACGCCCAGGGAGTGGGCAAAGCGGGAAGCGCTCACCGCCTGGCGCACCATGCCGGTGTAATCCGGCTGATAGAGGCCGTGGGCAGCGATGTAGGCCGCCAGTTCAGGCAGCAGCAGCCCGGGCGCGTCCGACAGGAGGCGCAGCTTTGCCCGCACCTGGGAGGAGGAGATATTGACCTCCCTGCCGGGCAAGGCTTCCACCATGGCGCCCTCGCTTTGCAGGGCTTCAGAAAGCGCCCGGGCATCATGCCCCGCCCTGGGATAGGCGGCAAAGGAGCAGGCGCCATAAAGCGTTCTGGCTTCCCGCCAGTGGGGGATATCCGGCAGTTTGTCAGCGCCCACGATGCAGACGATCTCCTGCCCCGGGTATTCCAGGGAGACGGCCTTGACGGTGTCAATGGCGTACCGCGGCGCTTCAGGAAGGTCAACCGTGCTGACCTCAATGCCCTTTTCCCCGGCGCAGGCCAGCTTCAGCAGCTCCAGGCGGTGATGGGGCGCTGCCATGGGCCGGCGGGCAAGCGGCCTGCCATAGGGCGCCAGCAGCACCTTGTCCAGGTGCAAATGCTCAAGGCAGGCGCGCGCCACAGCGATATGCCCGATGTGCACCGGGTCAAAAGTCCCGCTGAGTATGCCGATCCGCCCCATTTAGCGCTCCTTTTGTATTTCTATCTATATTATACACCATTTGGCCCCTGATGAGCAAAAGGAAAGGAACGCCACCGCGATAAAAAGGCACAGTGCCCGGTGTGGCGCGGCTGCTCCCGTTCCCATGCCGCGTTCTCGCCCCAAACGACTGGCAAAAGCTCCTGCAGGGCAAGGCATGGGGGAGGGGGTATCCCATGTCTGAAAAACCATTACCGGCTGTTGCCGGATTCTTACCGATGGGCCTTTTGGCCGGCAAAGAAAGCCCCGGATGCCTTGATATCATTGGCTTTCAGCCATCCGAGCGAGTTGTCGGATTTTTGACTGGAGGGTCTGAGACTGCCGATATCAAGGGATCCTCCTGCAGCGTTTGATCAACCCAAGGGCCTTTACCGGATTTTGCCTTTGGCGGGGTAAGTGCCTGAAACCAAAATATCCCGCTCTTCAGCCTATACCGGAAGGCTGCAGCACGGTCAATCCAATATAAAATGCGCCCACGGCCAGGTTGACCGTGAGCGCCCTTCCTTTAGCCTATTCGATTTTTGTACAGGATATGATTTCGCTGTTCAGGTTCACCAGCACCTTCCAGGTATCATCAAAACTGATATACCACAGGCGTTCCCCAAGCCGGATGGGCGCATCCTTGGGCTGCTCCAGGTCCACATAGGCTGCCATCGCTTTTGCCGGCATTTCCGCGACGCTGCTTGCAGCAATGCCGAATGTTTCAGCGACTGCTTCCCTGGCGCGCTCAACTGCCTGGGCAGCGGTGATATCCCCTTCGACCGGGATGCTGCCTGCAAGATGCAGTTTTCTCAACTCCGGGATGGAATAGCCGCTGACTGTACCATCTGCATCAATATCGATCTGTACGGTATTGTCGCCGCTCGGCCAGACAATTGACCAGGACCTGCGACCGGTTCTGCTCACCTGCGTTTCACCATACCAGTAGTCAACATCCTGCTCAGTAAACGTCGCCTCTGCTTTGGACGGATCAAGCCCTGTGACGCCGAGGCCTTCAAAGAACGTTGCGGCAATGTCAAAGGCCTGGGTGCGGTTGATGTCTTTTCCTTCGGGGAGTGAGTAACCACTGTTGTCACCCAGCAAATCGTTCTGTTTGAGCAGCTCCTCGTACCAGGCTTTGTCTTCATCCGGCCAGGTGCTGATATCCCCGTGCAACTGGAACAGAATCGATTCAAGCGTTACGGTATCCACCGTCCCGTTGACATACGCTGTCATGATTTCATCGCTCAGGCGGTTGAGGTTGTCATCATCCAGATTTTCGCTCAACACCTTTCTTACGTTATCGCTGTCTTTCAGTTCACCGGCTTGGGCCAGCATGCGGATCAGTTCCGCTTTCGCATCAGCGTTCCAGGTGTCATAGTATCCGTGCTGCCCTTCCAGCG
>Ga0123335_1003921_pt1 | contig 20015 bp, 15 predicted proteins | sample BiotimSIPDNA_2_FD_89707 | JGI IMG/M metagenome (GOLD analysis project Ga0123335, IMG submission 89707) | Anaerobic biogas reactor microbial communites from Washington, USA - Biogas_R2 time_0 SIP DNA | ecosystem: Engineered > Bioreactor > Anaerobic > Unclassified | place: Washington, USA...
GAACACAATATGTAGGGTGCGTGAAACGCACCATGCACTACCGGTTGTGGTGCGTTTCACGCACCCTACAGTTTTTTCACAACCTCGGAGCGTCGGAGCAGTGGGTTCCCAAGCAGAGCTTGGGAACCAGGGGTAAATACGGAAATTCGGGGAATATAATTTTTTGCCCCTTGACAGGGAAGAATCGGGCCAATATCACTAATTCTTATAGGTATAGTCCGACCTGCCAGCGGCCAAGAACTTACAGTCCGAGGCGTACTCGAACGCCGATCCCCATGCGAAGTCCCGCAAAATCGGCGTTTTCCGTCGCGGCCAAGTTCCGATTCTTCTGTCGGCCGCCAACCCCCATTAGACGAACCACGCGAGAAATCCATGAAACTCTATGAATTTGAGGGAAAGAGATTATTCGAGCAGGCCGGCATTCCGATCCCACCCGGCAAGGTGGTGTCGTCCGTGGAAGAGGCCGGCGGACTGATCGGCCAATTGGGCAGCGTAATGGTCAAGGCCCAGGTGCTGTGGGGGCGTCGCGGCAAGCAAAACGCGATCATCGCCTGCGACACCGAGGAGCAATTGGCCGACACGCTCGGCACGATGCTCGGCCGAACTCTGTTCAGCGACAAGATCGAGCAGGTGTTGGTCGAGAAGAAGGTGGACATCGCCCAAGAGATTTATCTGGCAGTGACTTACGTCGGGGCATCGCCGACGATTATCGTATCGAACCAGGGCGGCATGGACGTGGAGCAGGCCGCCCATGGGTCGCAGGATGGCGTCTGGAAAGAGCCGATCGACATCATCAAGGGCTTTCAACCGGAGCAGGCGGCGGCGTTGGCCCATCGCGCCGAGTTGGACGTCCACTGCCCCCCGCCGACCGACATCATGGTGCGGCTATACAATATGTTCATCGATAGCGACGCCACGCTGGCCGAGATCAATCCATTGGTACGGACCCACGCGGGCGAGTGGATCGCCGCCGACTCGAAGGTCGAGATCGACGAGGACGCCATGTTCCGTCAGGCGCGGTTGAATCTGCCCGAGCGGCTTAGTTCCGGTCGGAAGCCGACGCCGCTCGAGCAGCTTGCCTTGGACAACGACCGCAGCGACACGCGCGGGGCCGCCGGCCGGATGTTTTACGAGTTGGACGGCGACATCATCGTGCTGGCCTCGGGCGGCGGCACGAGCGTCGAGGCGTTGGACAACCTCTGCCTGCTCGGCGGCAAGCCGGCCGTGTTCACCGAATACAGCGGCAACCCCACGCCTGAAAAGGTCAAGGGTCTAACCAAGATCGCCTTGCAGCACCCCGGCCCGATAAATGCGATTTGGGTAGTCGGCGGCCGGGCGAACTTCACCGACATATACGAGACGCTGATCGGCGGGATCATGGGGGGCATCCGCGAAACGCCAGACTTCGACAAAACCATCCCCATCCTGATCCGCCGCGCCGGCCCCCGCGACGAGGAGGCCTTCGCCCAGTTGAACAAGATTCAGAACCACGAGGGATACCGCCTCTTCCTCCGCGGCATGGCCACCTCGGTGGCCGATTCCGCCCGCATGGTCATCAACCAAGCCAAAAAACACCGAGAACAAAGCCAACCGGCTTCCGCGGAAATTTAAGAGAAATATCATGTTTGCCACAGCCCCCCCGCTACATGCGGCTGCCTCCACATCGCTATCCAATCGAGCGAACATGGACACCAACGCCGCGATCGCCCTTTTCGGCTGGGGCGCGCCGAACGGTCAGTGTGTGGATACATGGGCATACGGCACGTGGTTCCGCCGGATGGCTCATTTCGTGTCCTTGCCGGAAGAAGAACTCAGCCGTTTGGACATCGGCGCGAAAAACATCGAGTGCGCGTTAGAGCTACCCGGCGCGGGCAAATTAGATGTTGATGCCTGCGTTCTCAAGCTGAACGACTGGGCTAAACATGTGCAGAACTTCACCGAAATGCACAGGTATCGTTATCAAGGCGCGCCGTGGGAACACGATAATTCTCCGGCTAAGTTCAGGATGTTGGCGTTGGTCACTTACCTGCAAAAACATCTAGGTGTCCATTACAACCTCTCATTTAGCGAGGGGGCTTACAATGCGACCGATTCCAGGAATCTGTTCTTGCATGGCATACTGGGAGATCATGGCGGCACATGTGTCACAATGCCCGTCTTGTACCTCGCCATCGGACGCCGGCTCGGCTATCCACTGAAATTAGTAAGGGCGAAGGAACATTTGTTCGCCCGCTGGGAAGAGCTATGCGAAAGGTTCAACATCGAATGCACCTCGCCGGGGTTCAGGCCGGTCGATGATGAATATTATCATCATTGGCCGAAGCCGCTCAGTGCAGCCGATCTTCGGTCGGGCTACTTCCTGCACAGTCTTGGACCGGGCGAAGAATTAGCAGAATTCCTGTGCGAGCGCGCAAGATGCCTGATGGATAATTTGCGGTTGGCCAAGGCTTTGCAGACTTGTTTTCTCGCCGCGCATCTGGCCCCTATGGATCAGGGCGTTCGGGGTACATGGGCAATCGCCACAGCCATGGCAAGCGCGCTTGAACGCGCTCGCAAAAAGGCGAGGCTGGACGAGTATGAACGACTCGATTTGGCTTGGGTGTACGTACCAGATGGCAAAACTCCGGTCGAACGATGGGCGGCGCCAATTGTGCGAAATTCGTTGAAGCGGATCGCAAGGATAAGACAAGACATGCCGGTGGAATCGCCTCGCCGGGGTTCTGTTGAGTTCCGATATCCGGGAGGCTCTATTACCGTGGGCGCGGGATTTTGAGCATATTACCAACAACACATCAATCACGGGAGAAAAGCCATGTACGATCCGACTGTCGGGCGTTTTTTGCAGGAAGACACGATCGGCATCGTTGGCGGGGATACCAACTACTACCGTTATTGTGGAAACGAGCCGATAACGAACACAGACCCAACCGGGTTGTGCAAGGAGGATTGCTGCTGTTGCTGTGATATGATCTATCGCGGCGAAAAAGACGATGTGATTTATGTTGGAATAGTAGGCCCTTGGTTCGATCCCAATGATCCAAACAACCAAATTCCTCCCGAGAATAAACCACCAGTAAGAAGACTTCCTCCTGTATTAAAACGACTTCCTCCTGTAGATCAACCACCCGTAACACGACTTCCTCCTATAGATGAAATGACGCCTAGACCTGGTCAGGATGGTACACTGGAAGTAATACCACCTTCTGATTTACAACCAACTCCGCCGCGTCCTGCACCACAATATCCAGACATCCCTTTCCTATTTATGCCGTGGATTGGTGACGCACTAGACAAGATTCATCCAGAATTAAGACCTTGGCTCAGTGATCTGGCGGACGAGCACTTATTTACGCCCAAACCTTATAAGGGAAAAGATTGGTGGACAAATCCTTGGGATAGATATCCTGGAGGGACTGTGGCACCTGGAGTAGGTGGCTTTGACTTCAGTTTTAAGTTTTCTTTACCCGGAGGGGGCGAGGGAATATTTGGGTTCGATATAAAACGTATTTGTCCTGGAGACATAAAACCAGCACCCGGAATGCGGCCACCGGGATGTTTAGACCTAGGAGGAGGAACAGGATTGGGAGGCGGTGCCGGGGCTTCTGGCGAATGGAGATATTAAATTCCCTAACTTTAATAATCACCTACCACACGGAGAATATCATGCTTAGATATTCTGCAATCATTTTGCTAATCAGTGTGTTTATGTGCAGTTCATTCTCTTTTGCTGATACTAAGGAAGACCTTATAGAAAAGGGAAAGTCGCTTTGGAACCAAAAGGAATATGGCAGTGCTTTTCGGACATTTTCAAAACTAATCGAAGTGTATCCTACTTGTGATGAAGGCTATTACGGCCGAGGAATGGTTTTTGTAGTCACGGGAAAATATGACATGGCAATAAAAGATTTTTCAGAAACGATACGGTTGAATCCAAAGAGAAGTAGAGCTTTTCTCAATCGCGGCCGCGCGTATTATTCCATGAATAATATCCCCAAAGCAATATCTGATTTTTCTGAAGCAATCCGGTTGGATTCAAAATGCGCAATGGGATATCATCATCGAAGTTTGGCGTTTATAGTCAAGGAAGAATACGACTCAGCCATTGAAGATGCGAACAATGCCATCCTTTTAGACCGCAATTATGCGCTGGCATATTGCAGTAGAAGTGCGGGCCTTCTTGGCAAAGAGGACTTTAGTGGTGCAATCACCGATGCTACGCGAGCCATTGAACTGACACCTACCTGCGTTTTTGCATACCTTAACCGCAGTGCAGCCTATAACGGAATAAAGGAGTACCACAAGTCGATTGAAGACGCCACGAAAGCCATAAAACTCGCCCCTCAATGCTCTACCGCATATTTGAATAGGTCGAGAGCATATTGGGAACTCGGGAAATATGATCTTGCAATTCAAGATGCGACTAAAGCCAGTGACCTTGAACCTGAACGTATGGAATTGTTTATTTGGTTGGGAGAAATCCAACATGCGAATAAAAACTATGGTGACGCAATAAAAGCGTATTCCAAAGTAATCTGCCTCAATCCAACGCACGCAAATGCCTTTTTCTGTCGGGGTATGGCGTATTTTTCGCTGGGACGAATTGAACGATCTCTTTCTGATCTTACCGAGGCGATTCGTCTTGACCCGAACGAAGCGTCAGTCTATTGTAACCGAAGCGGCGTATATCTAGCAAAAGGGGACATTGACCTTGCAATTGCCGACGCCAATAAAGCAATTAGCTTGGATGTAAATAATGCTGCTACGGCGTACAGTAATCGAAGTTGGGCCTATACCCAGAAAGGCGACTTCGACCGTGCTATTGCGGACGCCAGCGAAGCGATTCGCATCGCGCCAACAGATGCTTTAGGTTATCTTAACCGTAGCGGGGCCTATGAGCGAAAAGGAGATTATCCATCGGCGATCACCGATGCCACACGCGCCATAGAACTCGATCCGAAAGAACTTAAAGCGTATCTAAATCGTGCTAATTCTTTTGCATTACTCGGCCAACTCGAAAAGGCAATTCAAGATTATAATAACGTTATCGAGCTTGATCCAAAATGCGAAGCGGCTTACATAGCGTGTGGAAATCTGCATTATGGCCTTCGTAAATACGATCGCACTATTGATGATTGCAATAAGTTGCTTGAAATCGCTCCCAACAACCCGCAGGCTTTTTATCTCCGTGGAAGCGCCTATCATTCGAGTGGAAAACTAAATGAAGCAATAAACGATTATACTAAGGCGATAAAATTGAATCCGTCACTGAAGGGCGTATATTACGAACGTGGTTGCGTCTACGGAAAGCTGGGGATGTACAAAGAGGCGGTTGTCGATAGTGACTCGGTAATACAGATTGATCCACAAAATGCCAAGGCATATACTTTGCGGGGCTGTTGCCACCGATTGCAAAATAATACGGACAAAGCCATTGCCGATTTGTCACAAGCAATATTACTCGATCCCACGGATATTATAGCTTTTTTCAACCGAGGAATGGCTTTCAAAGTCAAGAGCGAATATGACAAGGCCGTTGCCGATTTCACTGAGGCTATACGGCTCAACGCCACTTACGCCCCGGCGTTTTATGGCCGAGGTTGTGCATACAAGAAAATAGGTGATGAAACCAAAGCGCAAGAAGATATTGCACAAGCAAAAAGCCTCGGATTCAAAGGTCAATAACATATAAAACTATCTGTCGCAAACACAGGAATAATCCATGTCCACCTTGATCGACCACCAGACTCGCGTACTAATACAAGGCATCACCGGCAAACAGGGCCGCCGGGTAACGATGGAGATGCTCGACTACGGCACGCACGTCGTCGCCGGAGTGACGCCGGGCAAGGGGGGGCAGGACGTCTACGGCGTCCCCGTCTACAACACGGTCGAGGACGCGCTCCGCTTTCATCCGAGCATCAACACCAGCTTGGTTTCCGTTCCCCGCGAGGGGACCAGAGAAGCCGCGCTGGCCGCCATCGAGTCGGGTAAAATCCGCCTGGTGAACATCCTCACCGAGGGCCTGCCCCGGCTCGACGCGGCCACGATCGTCCAGGCCGCCAAGACGCACGGCGTCCGCGTGGTCGGCCCTTCCTCGGTCGGCATGATAAACCCCATCGCCCGGGTAAAGCTCGGCGCCATCGGCGGCAACGATCCGGGCGTGTTCTATCCCGGCGAAATCGCCATCTTCTCGAAGAGCGGCGGCATGTGCCTGTCGATCGCCACCGAAATCTTCAACACCCTCGGTCACGGCACGAGCATCGTCGTCGGCATCGGCGGCGACCGCATCTCCGGCATGAGTTTCAAGGACTTGCTGGAAGTGGTCCGCGACGACGAACGGACGAAACTGGTCATACTCAACGGCGAAGTGGGCGGGGACTACGAGGAACAAGCCGCCAAATACATCCAAGAGACCAACTATCCGAAGCCGGTCATCGCCCGCATTACCGGTATCGGCGCCCAGAACATCTTTCCCCGCGGGTCGCGGATGGGCCATGCCGGAGCGATCATCGGCGAAGGGAACTACGGAACCTATGAGAGCAAGGTGGCGGCCTTCGAGGCGGCCGGCGTCGATGTGGCAAAAACCTCGGCCGATCTGGTCTCCTGCGTCGAAAAAGTGCTGCCGAAACACAGCCAAGACCTGGAATCGACCATCGCCGAGGATTTCGAGCTGGTCAGCATCTCGAAACAAAAGCTCGAAAGGCTCAAGAGCCAGGTCCGCGCGGTCCGCATCCGCACGCAACTGACGCACATCATCGAGGGGATGCCCCATTTTCGCGGCTATCCGCTGCCGCAACTGATGCGGACCGCCTCCGTGCCGCGGATGATCTTCGAGGCCCTCACCAAGGAAGACGACGGCGACGAGAAAGCCGCGCAGTTGGCCGAAGACCTCGTTCTCTGCGCGACGACCAATCCGACCGACGAGGCCGCGTTGCAGGCGGCGGTGGCTTCGTTCCAAGGCGGCTCGCCGATGAACGCGGCGATTAGCGCGGGCTTGCTGGCCGGCGCCTCGGCCAGCCAGAAGCCGGTGCCGGCCAGCCTGCACGAGCGCTACACGCCCGTCGAGACCGAGGCCCTGGCCCTCTTCCCGCAAGTAGTCGATCTGGTGGCCGCCATCCTCGGCAACCGCACTTCCTGGAGCAACGAGCAGAGCATCGAGGAGTCGATCTTCCTAGCCCTCTCCGGCCGCAAGCCGAGCGCGGCCGAGGCCGACCTGATCCGCGCGGTGTTCGTCTCCTGCGTCGATCACACGCCGGCCACCCCTTCGTCGCTGGCGGCGATTACTTCCTATTCCGGGGGCAACTCGTTGAAGACCGCCCTGGCCGCCGGCATAACTTCGATGGGCGAAGCGCACGCCGGCGCCGGCGAGGGAACCGCCCGAATACTCATCGACTTCCTTGCCCGAATGCGCGAGGCCGAGGCCGAGGGCCGCGTCTTCGAGGCCGACGGCGTCCGCGTCGCCGACATCAAGGAACTGGCCGTTTACGTCGTCAATAAAATCACCGGCGCTTTCGGCGATGCGAAGGGGCGCATCCCCGGCTTCGGACACCGCTACTACGGTCTCTACGGCCGCGATCCCCGGGCGACGACCCTGCTGGCGATCGTCGATGAACTCGGGCTGGCGGGGGACTACTGCACGCTCGCCCGCGAAATCGAAACCGTACTGCGCAAAAGGAAATCGTCGGCACTCTGCTTCAACGTCGACGGCGTGATCGGCGCGCTGCTGTGCGACCTGAAACTGGCCCCGGAGACGGGCAAGGCGTTCTTTATCATCCCGCGCACCGCCGGCCTGCTCGGCCAACTACTCGAACAAGCACCCGGCTCGTTCTTCCGCTTGCAGAACGAATCGGTGATTTACATCGGCCCCGGTGTGCGAGAGTAAGGATCTGTAATACAATAACTTGCCGATATTGTATCCCGCACACAAGTTATTATTGTAAGCAACGTCTTTGCCGCCGCGAAAAACGGAACCGCTTTTTTTGGATCGCTTGCGTCAACCTGGAGGACATCGAATATGTCGAACGATCGGTTGGACCCTTTCATCCGGACGAACGTTGCCGACCTGATCCGGCAAATGAACGAAGAAGAACTCTGCTTTCTGCACCGTCTGGTGGTCGAGCGGCTCAATCTCATCCACCAAGCACGCAGCACGGTCATGCTGGCCAATTTCAGCGTTGGCGACCGCGTGAGTTTTTCAAATACAGCCGGCGAGTTGCAGACGGGCATTATCACGCGGCTCAACAAAAAGAGCGCCAGCATCCTGACCGACGACAGGCGCCGTTGGACCGTACACCCGGTCTACCTGAAAAAGGCCGCCCCCGCCGAACACACCACTGTCGATGCCGGATCGGCAAATAGCGTCAGAGGCGGCTGAACGGCGGCGAGACGGCGTTTGCCGTTCGACGAAACGGCCCGTTTAGCGGCCGGCGAACGGACTCGTTTAGCGGCCGACGGAACGTCGGCCAACGGCGACAAGTAGACCGCCGTGCCGGCGGCCGTCACAGAATATCAAACGGATGACATGTTATGGACGAGGAAACAACCATGCCGAAGCCCATCGTATTGCTATCGGTTCCCGCCTTACGGGAAAAGGACGTGGCGGCCATGCCGCGGTTGCGGGAGTTGATGGCCGGCGGGGGAATCGCGGAGTTTGCGCCCACCTTTCCCTGCGTTACTTGCCCCGTGCAGGCGAACATGACCACCGGCCAAGGGCCGGCCGAGCACGGCGTGTTGGCCAACGGGTGTTTTTACCGCGATCGGCGGGAAGTGGAGATGTGGACCGCGGCGAACGATTTTATCGAGCTGCCGCAGATTTGGGACTTGCTTTCGCATCACGGCGGGGGGCTTAGCTCGGCGGTCTGGTTTCCGCTGCACAGCAAGGGCTGCGAGGCGGATTACGTCTGCACGCCCGCCCCCATCCACAACCCCGACGGCAGCGAGTCGCTCTGGTGCTATACGCGGCCGCCGGAGCTTTACGGCGAGCTGCGCGATCGGCTCGGCCACTTCCCGTTGAAAAACTATTGGGGCCCGCTGGCCGGCGCGCCGTCGAGCGAATGGATCATCGATTCGGCGGTGGAGGCGGCGCGGCGCTGGCAGCCCGACTTCTTCTACATCTACCTGCAACATCTCGATTACGTTGCCCAGCGGAGCGGACCCGACGGGCCTGACGCCGAGCGGGCCGTGGCCGAGTTCGACGCGCTGTTGACCCGGCTCGCCGAAGGATTCGCCGGCGCCTACGACGATCCGCCGATCTGGATCGTCGCCGGGGAATACGCCATTACGCCGGTCGATCACGTCTGCTACCCGAACCGCATTCTTCGCGAGGCCGGGCTGCTGGCCGTCCGCGAGGAAGAAGACGGCGAACATCTCGACTTCGAGAAAAGCAAAGCCTTCGCCATGGTAGACCACCAGTTCTCGCACGTCTTCGTGCTCGACGGCGAGGAACAGACGGCCCAACGGGTAGCCGAGCTTTTCCGCGACACGCCGGGCATCGCCGAAACGCTGGTCGGGACGCAGCGCGGGCGATATGGCCTGGAACATCCACGCTGCGGCGAGGTGGTTTTGGTCTCTACGCCAAACAGTTGGCAGGCATATTACTGGTGGCTGGACGATCGCAACGCCCCGAAGTTCGCCCGAACGGTTGACATCCATCGCAAGCCGGGCTACGATCCGGTCGAGTTGTTTTTCGATCCAGCCACGAAGAGCATCCCGCTCGATGCGACGTTGGTCAAAGGCTCGCACGGAGTTCCGGCGGTCGACGCCTCGCAGAGAAGCGTGCTGCTGGCGTCCGATCCGACGCTGATCGCCGGGCCGGAAATGGCCGACACCGACGTGTTCGGCATCGTGCTTCGGCATTTTGGGCTGCAATAATAGGCTGAGTTCTACCTCCCATGCCTCCCATAATTCCCGCCTAATGTTAAAACTGTGTTCGGGATAAGAACAGATTGAAATAGCCGGAGGCTAACAGCCTCCGGAGTGTGGACGTTATTCCTGTTTTTCATCCAAAGCGGCACTTATGCGAAACCTTACAGGAAAAACTCAAACCTATACGATAGTTTGCGTTTCCTCTCCGGAGGCTGTTAGCCTCCGGCTATTGGATTGTATTTCTTATCCCGAACTCAGGTGAAAAGGAGCTTGTCATGCGCCGAGTTGCATTGCCGTTGTATATTTGCGCCGCATGGTTGTTGTACTTTACCGTTGGTTCCGCGGCTGCTGAATCGGCCCCGACCGACGCCGAGCGAATCGAGCGTTGGGAGCGGATGTTGCCCGAGTCGCCGCGGGGCGTCGGCCCGACGATCGAGGACCGCCCGGCGTGGCAATCCTTGCTCGAGATCGAGCCGTTTTCCCGGGTAGTGGAGCGGGCCGAGCAGTTGTTGGCCGAGCCGATTCCCGATCTGCCCGACGAGTTGTATCTCGATTATTCCCGCACCGGCAAACGCGAGCGTTATCAAAAGGTGAACAGTCAGCGTCTGCAGCGCATCAACGTCTTAATCGTTGCCGAGTGTCTGGAAAATCGGGGCCGCTTCCTACCGGCGCTCGATGAGTCGATCCGAGCGTTATGCGCGCAGAAGTCGTGGGTATTGCCCGCCCACGACGGAAACCTGAAAAACTTCAATGGAACCGAGATAAACATCGACCTCGTTTCGGCGGACGTTGGCTGGCGGCTGGCCCTGATGCGGTATTGGTTGGGCGAGAAACTCGACCCCCGGACGCGGCAACTCATCGCCGACGAACTGGAGCGGCGGATATTCACGCCCTACACAAGCTCGATTCAATCGGGCCAGCCGCGACATTGGTGGCTGACCACGACGAACAATTGGAACGCCGTCTGTTTGGCGGGCGTGACCGGCGCGGCCTTGGCGGCGATCGAATCGCGTCCGCGTCGGGCGTTTTTCGCCGCCATGGCCGAGAAATACGTGGAAAACTTCTTCAAGGGATTTACCCCCGACGGCTATTGCAGCGAAGGACTGGGGTATTGGAACTATGGTTTCGGGCACTACGCTATGTTGGCCGAGACGCTGCACCGAGCAAGCGGCGGCGAAGTGGACCTGTTCGATCGCCCCGATGCGCGGCGGATCGCGTTGTTCGGCCGGCGGATGGAAATCCTGCCCGGCCTGTTCACCGCCTTTGCCGATTGCGCTACGACGGCGATCCCCTCGCCGCCGTTGATGGCTCAGCTCAGCCGCCGATATGGATGGGGATTGCGGGAGGTCGAAGCGCGGGGCCGGGCGCTCGCGGGCACGCACCCATATACCGTGGCCTTGTACGCCTTTCCCGCCCCGGTCGCCGCAGACGCGGCCGAAAAGCCCGCGGCGAAAACGCCGCTCCGCGATTGGTTCCCCGACGCCGGCGTGTTGATCTGCCGGCCGGACCCGGCGGCGGAGCGTGCCTTGGGCGCCGCTCTGAAGGGCGGACACAACGCCGAACATCACAACCACAACGACGTCGGCTCCTTCATTGTCGCGCTGGGACGCTCCACCCCGCTGGTCGATCCGGGCAACGAGGTCTACACCCGCCGCACCTTCAGTCCAAACCGCTACCAGAGCAAAGTGCTCAACTCGTTCGGCCATCCCGTGCCGCGAGTGGCGGGCAAACTGCAATTCCCCGGCCGGAAAGCCGCCGCCAAAACGCTGAAAACCGACTTCTCCGGCCCCGCCGACACATACTCCATCGACTTGACCGCGGCCTACGACGTCAAGGAACTCAAGCGGCTGACCCGCACGTTCGTTTTCTCACGCGAGGGCGCCGGGCGGCTGGCCGTTGCCGACCGCGTCGAGTTCGACGGCCCGCAAACGTTCGACACGGCGCTGATAACGTTTCACGGCTGGGAACAGATTGCCCCGAATCGGCTTCGCATAGGCAAGGCCCCGGACGATGTGATCGTCGAGATCGAAACCGACGGCGGCGAGTTCCGCGTGGTCTCGGAAAAGATCGAGGAAGACCTGCCCGGCGGCCGCGTGCCCACGCGAATCGGCATCGAACTGACCGAGCCGGTCGAACGGGCGGCGATTACACTTACGATCACGCCGGCGGGGTAAAGTCGAACCGGCGGCACTGGCGCATGAACTCCAGCGGGTTATCGTGGACGACGCGGCGGATCAGCGATTCGGCGTGCCCCCGGCGGCGCATGGCGGCCATGAACGCGGTCAGCGCCAACGGGTCGGACGGCCCCCAGTCGGCCGACGAGGTGACCAGCATCCGCTCGGGGCCGTATATCTCGACCATATCGACCGCCCTGTCGGGCGTCACCTTCGTCGTCGGATACAGCGTCAGTCCGGACCAGTAGCCTTCGTCGCGGACGAAGCGGATGGTGTGTTCCTCGCAGTGGTCGATCCAGACGCGATCGGGCTTCACGCGGCCGTCGGCCCGCAGCATGTCGAGAATCATCCGCGTGCCTAGCAGCTTGTCTTCCAAGTGCGGCGTGTGGAACAGCAAAAGTTCGTCACGGCCGAGGGCCAACTCGACGAGCGCTTCGAGCGTTGTGACTTCGTTCTTGGTGCATTTATGCAGCCCGACCTCGCCGACGCCTAGCACGTCGGGATCGTCGAGGAACTTGGGCAGCAGCTCGATCACCTCGCGGGCGAAGGCGACGTTTTCCGCCTCTTTGGCGTTCAGTCCCATCCAGGCGAAGTGTCGGATGCCGTAGTTGGCCGTCCGTTTCGGCTCCCATTCGGTGAGTTGGCGGAAATAGTCGTAAAAGCCGCCGGCGCAGGTGCGGTCGTAGCCCATCCAAAAGGCCGGCTCGCCGACGGCCACGCAACCGGCCCGGGCAAGGGCTTGGATGTCGTCGGTCGTGCGGGAGGCGATGTGTATGTGCGGTTCGATGAAGTACATTGTCGGGGATTCGGGGTTGGGGTTTGGTGGTTGGTGGATTCGGGCTGAAACGCAGTGTTATTTGCGCCAGTTTTCGTCGTATGGGAGCGAGAATACCAATTGCACGCGCTCGGCCCGATCGGGCGAGTCGGAAGCGATGATTTCCAGACCGCGGCGGATTTTGTCGATTCGCGGGTCGCCGCTCGGGCCGTCGCTTCGCTCGATGCGGTCCATCGAGGCGGCCAACTCGATCAAGCGGCAGCGGATGCCGAGAAACTCGCCGTCCAATGTTTTCGAGGCAGTTGTGGTTGTGGTCATGCCGGTCGTGTCTCCTGCGGGTTAAAAGACCCATGTTATAACTGCCCGAACCTTTATGCAACTCCCGTGCCAAACGTCCATTGCCAAACGTGAAGGAGAATCGCTAATGCCGGAATATTTGCAGCACGGTCTCAATTGACCGAGGAGAGAGTGTCGTATCGTTCGACATCGGCGCTGATCGAAACGACACGCCGCGGGCGACAGTATGTAAAAAAACCGCGACCTGTGGTCGCGGCTTTGCAATGAATTCGGTCGGTGTGCCGCCGTTAGAAGCGGTGGTACATGCTGCCGGAGGGCGCTCTTTGCTGCGGGGGCGTGCGCTTCTGATAGAGGTCGCTGACGTTTCCGGTCGATTTTCGCGGCACGCCGTCGTCGGGTTTCGCGCGGAAGTCTTCCGGATTGGCGCCCCGCCCGTAGCGGACGACGGGCGACATGTTCTTCCAGCCCATGCCTTGCAGCAAGTCGACGAGCTGCATTTTCGGCGTGCGGAGGAAGTTCGCCTGGTCTTGCATTTTGGTGAAAGCGGTGATCTGCGCCGGATCGCCTTGCTCGGTAGGCGCGTCGCCCAACACCAGGCAATTCGTGTTGACGGTGATCTCGCCGACGAGCTGATGAATGTTGTCGCCCTTGTCGGAGATATAGCAATCGACTTCGCCGCCGTTGATTCGAATGAGGTTGATGAGCGTGTCCAGGTCGCTGCGGCCGTCGCCGTCGAGGTCGATCAGACCGGCCAGGGCAAAGCGCCGCGGCTTGTTGGCCGACCAGAGGACGGTGTGAATCCTATCGCCGGGCACGACTGGATTGCCCACCTGATCCTCGAGCACGCGTGCTTCGGCCAGGTGTTCTCCGAGGATATGGGTGATTTCGATGCTTCCCTTCTTGTCGCTGACGGTGAGGTTGTTGTTTTCCCGGGGATAGACGCTGAAGGTGACCTGCCGCTTGAGGTTGTCCGCCCGGCCGAGGCTGACCCAGACGGTTCCTTCGCGTTGGTTTGCCCAGAGGATTTCGCCGTCGGGGGCGTCGATTTTGCCCGAGGTGATTTGCGCGATGAGATCGGCTTGTCGGTCGATGATCCGGCCGCGATCCTCGACTTTTTGCTGCGTGTCCTTCAACTTCGTTTCAACCGTGGCGATTTTTTGCGCGGCGTCCGTTCGGGCTTCCTGCAACTCGCCGGCCAGTCTGGTGCGTTCGGTGTCTTTGCGTTCGACTTCGGTTTTATACTTCGAGCGTTCGTCGGCCAGATCGCGTTCGGCCTGGTCGGCCCTGCTCTCGAGTTGGGCGATCTTCGGCTCGTGGTTCTTCTCGCGCACCTCGTACTTTTCTTCCAACCGTTTGATTCCATCCTTGGCGGCGGCCAATTCCTCGTTCTTCTCCTCGATCGTCTTGAGCATCTTCTCCAACAAGGGGCGATAGAACCGGGCGTCCTCGGGATACGCGCTGCCGTAAAGCTGCATGTCTTTATCGAAGGCCGTCTTGATGGCGTCGACGTCGTCGGTATCTTGGACGCCTATCCAGCGCTTTAACGATTTGAGCTTTTCGTTCAGCAGATCGTTGTCGTTGACCAGCTTGCTCGCTTCGCCGGCGCTGGTGTTGGCCTTGATTGTTGCTTCATCGTACTTGCGATAAAACAGATAGGTGGTCACGCCCAAGACGATGGTGAGCATGACGAAAACTATCAGCGTAATTTGCAGACCTTGATTTTCACGGGCCATGATGGACCTTCCCCTTCTCTCCGTGATGTGGACAATACCTTTCTCAATCTTACTTAGCCAAACCGCCCATGTCAACGAAACGCCGCAATCAGCACACGCTTAATCATGCCCCTCTGTCGTAGGGTTTGGGCTTGTGCGCCAAGCATTTATCGCCGATAACGCAGATTCGAGAGGCATTATGAACGATCGACGCCAGAGAGCTTTTCCCGGCTTTGAAGCAGACCCGCCAACCGGCGAGGTTCACCCCGGCGACTCGGAGCATCCGCCGGAGGGCGACGCCTCCGAACCGCTTGGGATCGGCGAAGGGGCAAGTGGGGAACTGTCCCGATTTGCATTAGACGAAAACGGGCATGGCCCCTTCGGAAGTGCTATAGAGATTGATTCGCCGGACCTTGGCTCGGCCGCCGGCGATTTGTCCGGCCGGACGGTTTGGGCGATCGACGCCCACTCGCTGATCCATCAGGTATTTCACGCCTTGCCGGAGATGACCAGCCCTCGGGGCGAGCCGGTCGGGGCCGTCTACGGCTTCACACGCGACCTGCTCTACATCCTGGAAGACAAGAAGCCGGACTATTTGTTTTGCGCGTTCGATCTGCCGGGCAAGACCTTCCGGCACGAGATGTACGAAGCATACAAGGAACAGCGAGGGGAGATGCCCGACGATCTGGCGCCGCAGTTCCCCGCCGTGCGGCGAGTGATCGCCGCGTTGGGCATACCGGCCTTGGCGTGCGAATCTTACGAGGCCGACGACGTGCTGGCGACCATCGCAAAAGAAACCGCGCGGCTCGGCGGCAATTGTTTCCTCGTCACCGGCGACAAAGACTGCCGGCAGCTTATCAACGAGCGAGTGAAGGTTTACAACATCCGCAAGAACGAGATATTCGACGAGGAAAAGCTGGCGGACGAGTGGGGAATTGCCCCGGCGCAAGTGGTCGATTTCCAGGCACTGGTGGGCGATTCGGTCGATAACGTACCCGGCGTGCCGTTGATCGGGCCGAAAATCGCCCGGCAATTGCTCGAACAATACGGCTCGCTCGATGCCGTACTAGACCACGCCGGCGAAGTCGCCGGCGCAAAGCGGAAGGAAAATCTGGTACAGTATCGCGAGCAGGCGCTGTTGTGCCGCAAACTGGTCCGACTCGACGACAACGTGCCGATTACCATTGACTGGAACGCCGGCCGGGCGGGAAACATTGCCCTGGACGCCGCGCTGGCCTTGTTTCACGAGTTCGGTTTCCGCGGCATTGGGCAAAAGTTGACCGCGCTGGTCAAAAAGCCGCGACCGTTGGACACAAAACCGCAACCGTCGGCCGCAGAACCGGGCGCGACCGACGGTCGCGGCCTTGTGCCGGATGTTCAGCCCCCCGCCCCCCGCCCCCAACCCCCGGTCTCCACGCATCTCGTCGATACGCCCGAGGCTTTCGCCGCGTTTATCGAGCAACTTCGCCGACAGACGTGCGTTTCGATCGACACCGAAACGACCGACATCCGACCGCGCTGGGCCAAGCTCGTGGGCATTTCGATGGCCTGGAACGAGACCGAAGCGTGGTATCTGCCGCTGCACTGTAGGACAGGTTGTCAACCTGTCCTACGAGAAACAGGTTGTCAATTGCACTGTAGGACAGGTTGTCAACCTGTCCTACAAGAGCCGCAGCTCGACCAGGCTACAACCCTCGCCGCGTTGAAACCGATCCTCGAAGACCCGGCGGTAAAGAAGATCGGCCAGAACATAAAGTACGATGCGATCGTGTTGCGCTCGGCCGGCATCCACTTGGCCGGCACGGCGATGGACACGATGGTGGCCAGTTATCTGCTCGAAACCGGCCGTAGAAACCACAACCTCGACGAGCTGGCCCGGACGTATCTCGGCCACGAGACGATCAAAATCACCGAATTGATCGGCACGGGCAAGAACCAGAAGCGGATGGACGAAGTGCCGGTGCGGCAAGTGGCCGACTACGCCGGCGAAGACGCTTGGCTGCCGCTCCGTCTGCGGCCGATACTGGCCGAGCGGCTGAAGCAGGCCGAGCTTGACGATCTGTTGGACTCGCTGGAACTGCCGCTGATCGACGTGTTGGCCGAGATGGAGTATTGCGGCATCCGAGTCGATCCCGCCCGACTGAGCGAATTGAGCGACCGCTACGGACAACGGATGGCGGAGTTGGAGCGGTCGATTTGGCGCGAGGCGGGTCGGGAGATAAACATCGCCTCGCCCAAACAGTTGCAGGCGCTGCTATTCGACGAGCTGAAGCTGCCGGTGGTGAAGAAGACCGCCAAGACGGGGCCGAGCACCGACGCCGAGGTGCTCGAGGAGTTGGCCCCGCTGCACCCGCTGCCCGCGATGATCTTGCAATATCGCCAATATGCGAAGCTGAAGGGGACTTACGTCGACGCCCTGCCGGCGATGATCCATCCCGAGACCGGCAGGGTTCACGCCTCGTTCCATCAGGCGGTGACGGCGACCGGGCGATTGAGTTCGAGCGATCCGAACTTGCAGAACATACCGGTGCGAACCGAGGAAGGGCGTGAAATCCGCTCGGCGTTCGTCGCCGGCGAGGAGGGCTGGGTGCTGCTGGCCGCCGACTATTCGCAGATCGAGCTTCGAGTGTTGGCCCATTTTTCCGGCGATGCCCGGCTGGCCGAGGCCTTCGCCCGCGACGAAGACATCCACGCCCGCGTTGCCGGCAGCGTTGCCGGCGTGCCGCTCGAACAGGTCACGCCCGAAATGCGCCGCGCGGCCAAGGCCGTCAATTTCGGGGTGATCTACGGGCAAGGCCCGGCAGGGCTTGCCCGCTCGCTCGGAATCAAGCAAGAAGCGGCGGCAAAATTCATCGACAGCTATTTCGAGGGGTATCCCGGAATCGAAAAATTCCTCGCCAAGGTACTGGCGGATTGTCGTAAAAACGGTTATGCTAAAACTATCCTGGGTCGGCGACGTGCCATCAGCGGAGTCCGCGAAGGCGCCGGACGGCAACGAAACCTTGCCGAGCGGACCGCGGTGAACACGGTTATCCAGGGGTCGGCGGCGGATATAATAAAAAGGGCGATGATCGCCATCCACCGCCGTTTGAAAACGGAACGCCTTTCGGCGAAGATGCTGCTGCAAATCCACGATGAGTTGATCCTAGAAGTTCCCGCCGATCAACTTCAACACCTGGCCGCACTCGTCCGAGAAGAGATGAACGGCGCTTGCGCGCTGAACGTTCCACTGAAAGTTGACATGAAATCCGGCCCCAATTGGGCTGAAACGGAGGAAGTGGCCAGTGGCCACTCGTGAATGCGAATCATCGGCGTCATTGGCGGCGTGGCCAGCGGCAAGAGCACGGTCGCCCGGCTGTTCGAGCGATTGGGGGCGGGCGTGCTCGACGCCGACCGGGCCGGACACGAGGCACTGCGATTGACACAAGTCGAAGCGGCCGCCAAAAAAAGATGGGGAAACGAGATTTTCGGTCCCGACGGACGAATCGACCGGGCGAAATTGGCTCGCCGGGTATTCGCCCCCGGAACCGCGGGGCATAAAGAACGCTTATACTTGGAACAGTTGACTCACCCCGAAATCGCCCGCCTGTTGCATCGACAGGCCGACGAGATGGCCGCGGCCGGAACCGCCGCCGCCGTGCTCGATGCGCCGCTGCTGTGCGAGGCGGGCTGGGATGACGTGTGCGAAAATATTGTATTCGTCGACGCCCCCCGCGAAGTCAGGCTCGAAAGGGCTTTGAAACGCGGGTGGACTACGGAGGATTTTACCGCCCGAGAGAACGCCCAGAAATCCTTGCAGCAAAAACGAAAGAACGCCGATGTGATTATAGACAACTCCGCTTCCCCGGAACTGACGCAGGCTCAAATCGAGCGTTTTTGGGCGTCCCTCGTGCCTTGATCCCACCACGTCCCGGCCGCTGGGCCATAAGCAACATTAAGTCGAAATCTTACGGATATTCACGTACTCCGAAAGCGAGAACTCGCCATGCAAACCACAATGAACATGGTGTATTGGAAGGGCGACCAATTCTGGGTGGGAAAATTGCTCGATCACCCGGAAATCATGAGCCAAGGTGAAACCATCGAAGAATTGGAAGCCAATTTAAGGGAAGCGTATCTTCTCATGGCCATGGACGATGTTCCCGCAGAACACTCGATTAAATCCATCGTCTTATGAAGCGCGTAAACTTGATTCGAGACATCGAGAAGAACGGTTGCGTTTTCGTCAGATCGGGCGCCAACCACGACATATACATCAACCCCCGCACTGGAAAAAAACAGCCTATTCCGCGCCACCGCGAGATCGACGACCATTTAGCGAGACACATTAAGAAACACCTTGCATAGTTCTTTATCTAGCATTTCACCCTTCCGCCGGCGCCATTCGCGCGCCGGCACATAATCAACAGGAGCAGAGAGACATGAACCGAGAACGCGACAACCAAGTATTCCCGCCCGAGGATGAACTCATCGAGACGACCGACGATCGCTCGACGCCATCGCTCGACGAGGCCCTGAGGGCGTTGGAAGAAGAAGAGCCGCTTTCGCTGGCCGAGGAGATCGCCGCCGACAAGCGCCGCCGCCGCAAAGACGAGGCGGTCGAAGACCCCTACGAGCAGTTGAAGCAATCGGGCGACACCCACATCGCCGAATTGCAGCGGATGTCGATGGCCGAGCTGATCGAGGAGGCCCGCCGCGAGAACCTCACCGACGTCGTCGGAGCCAAGCGTCAAGATTTGATTTTCAAGATCCTCAAGGAGCGGGTGAAGCTGAACGGCCTGATGTACGGCGAAGGGACGCTCGAAATCCTGCCCGACGGATTCGGCTTCCTCCGCAGTTCCGATTATCACTACCTTTCCTGCCCCGACGACATTTACGTTTCGCCCAGCCAGATTCGCCGCTTCGGACTGAAGACCGGGACCATGGTTTCCGGTCAGATTCGCCCTCCGAAGGAAAACGAGCGATATTTTGCCCTGCTGCGGGTCGAGGCGATCAATTTCCAAGACCCCAATTCGCTGTCGTCGAAAATCCCCTTCGACGAGTTGACCCCGCTGCATCCCGACGCTCGCATCCGCATGGAAACCACGCCCGACGAGGTCGAAATGCGCGTGGTCGATCTGATCGTGCCGATCGGCTTCGGCCAGCGGGGTTTGATCGTCAGTCCGCCGCGGGCGGGCAAGACGATCCTCATGC
>Ga0123335_1003929_pt1 | contig 19984 bp, 17 predicted proteins | sample BiotimSIPDNA_2_FD_89707 | JGI IMG/M metagenome (GOLD analysis project Ga0123335, IMG submission 89707) | Anaerobic biogas reactor microbial communites from Washington, USA - Biogas_R2 time_0 SIP DNA | ecosystem: Engineered > Bioreactor > Anaerobic > Unclassified | place: Washington, USA...
GCTGTGAAAAAATTGATTTCAATTCATTGAGAACACAATATGTAGGGTGCGTGAAACGCACCATGCACTACCGGTTGTGGTGCGTTTCACGCACCCTACAATTTTTTCACAGCTTCGGCGTGTGCGGGATACTATATTGGCCGCTTGTCAGCGCAAGAAAATGCGGAGGGGCGCCGCCGAGCCATCGGCGGCGCCCCTCTTGTTTTTCCGCGGCGGGAACCGCGGAGGTTGGCTGTTACTCTTCGGCTTCCTCGGGTTCCTCGCTTTGGTCTTCGAAGAACTTCTCCATCAGCTTGAGCATCCGGTCCATACGGCGGTCCAGTTCGTTCAGGCGTTGTTCGACTCTGGGATCGATGCCGGGCATGGGCGGCATTTCCATCCCGCCGGCTTGCGGCGGGCGGGGAGCGGCCATGCCGGGCGCGCCGGGACCGCCGGGCATGGCCGGCATCATTACGTCAGGCACCGCGTCGAACGCGGCGGGACGGCCAAGCCACTTCATGCCGCGGCCAAGCATCCGCTCGACGAACGGGCGAACGTCTTCCGGCAGCTTTTCCAACTCGTCTTCAGTCAGCTTCCAACTCTCCTCGCCGCGCTGCACTTCGATGCTCGCCGGCTCATCTCCGCTTTTGCTGATTCTGACGGTCAGATTGGCGGGCATCGGCTTCCAGGCCGCCGTCACGTCGCCCGATAGTATCGTGCCCGGATGGAAGAAACGGAACCTGACCGGCGGTCGCATGGCCGGTCCGTCGGCGTCCGGCTTCATCCCTTCGAGCCAGCGTTGCACGAGTGCCCAATCGTCATCGGAGGGCGGCGTTCCGGGGGCGCGCAACTGCCGTTGTTGCTCGGGACGCTTGGCGGGCGCAACCTCGATTGTTTGCCGCTTGCCGCCCCGGATCAGTTCGACCGGTTTCGCCGCGTCCTTGGCGTCCTCGACCGCCTTGAGCAAGTCGTCGATCGCGCCGAGCGGCTGCCCGCCGAAGCTCAAGAGTATGTCATGCTGGGCAATGCCCGCTTTTGCCGCCGGACTCTCCGGCACTACTTGGACGACGAGCATCCCTTGGTTTTCGGGCAGATTCAACTGCGCCCGCAACGCCGGATCGGCCGGCACGCACATTAGGCCGAGCCAATATTCGCCCGGCGCGGGCGGCTGCTGAGCCTGGGCAATCGCCGCGCTGCACAACGCCAACGCTGTGATGGCTAACACACTTCTTCGCAACATCTCTCACTCCTTTATGAAAAACTGGGGGAACGGGGTAACAATTTCGGGAAAGCAATGGGACCAATGGGAAGTATGGGAATTATGAAACGTATGGGACGTATGAAAGCATCCATAATTCCCATCAAGCCGCATTACTCCCACCAGTACGGTCGGCTATTCTTCTTTTTTCCTTGCTAGCTCAAAACGGGCCATTTCCAACATATCGCACGTCGACCTGATCGACCGGCATGACCAACTGCCGGCCGTCTTGCAACGAAACCGGCACCAATTCACGATGCTGTTTGATTTCGTGACCGGTTCGGGCGAGCGCTTCTCGAACGTCTTGTGGAATCGCCGAAGGCGTGTCTTCCAGCCAGCGCGAGTCGATCGCCCGGCGTTCGATGGCCGGCAGATTGAAGGAAGCGCATGGCCGGCCGTCGCTACCCGGGACCGATACGGTAACCACCTCCCACGGTTTGGTCGGCGAAGCCTGGGGGTCTTGGTTTGCGGGAGTCGGCGAGTCGGCGGTATGCGCGAATTGTCCGAGCCGGAGGCCGCCCGCATCGAAAACCTTGCCGCTTTGCGCCCACCAGCCGATCCACATCGCCAGCAGGAAACTGGCGGCCATGGCCATTGTGGTCGCGATTCTACCGGGCCAGGGCGAGCGGGCCGGCTTCGCCGCGTCGTTCGGCTGGGCGAATGGCGATTCCTCCGACTCCGAGCGGTTTAATGCCTCTTTCCAACATTGGGCTTCGAGAAAGGCCAGCGCGCAGCGCCGCCATCCGCCCGGCTCGATGTCGAGCGATTCCAGCAGCTCGCGCCGCCGCTCCTCGCTTAAGCGTCCATCGACCAGGCGGTCGAAAAGAGAATCGTCGGATGAACTGTTTTCGATGTTCTCGTTCATGGCTAACGCAGCCTCTGTTTTGCTCGAGACAATAGCCGGAGGCAAGCAGCCTCCGGAGGGTTGGCTTTTCCAAAATCAAAATCCGTTCCACTAACCACTGCCCGCGCCGGTTTGCTCGGGAGCGACGTCCAGAGCGACTAACTCTTTCCGCAATCTTTGTCTTGCGCGGTGCAGTCGAGCCTCGACCGCGCTGTGGCTGATGCCCAGGTGATCGGCCAGGGTGTGGTAGCTCCAATCTTCTTGGTATTTCAACATCAGTATTTCGGCGTCGCGGGGCGCGAGCCGCGACAGCGCCTCCCGCACGCAGGCATGTCGTTCTTTTTGCAACAGCCGGTCGAGCGGGTCGGTCAGTCGATTGTCGGCCTCGCTGGGGCGATACCGCTCGGCATAGCGGCCGATTAGTTTTCGCCGCCGTCCTTGTTTGCGGCGGTACATCAACGACTGCCTCACCGCCAAACGGTATAGCCAGGGAGCCACCTTGGCGGGATCGTTGATCGGCGCGCGCTGCCGGACCGCCGCCAGCGAGACCTCTTGCATCACCTCGTCGACGGCCTGCGGTTCGCCCAACCGCGCGCGGACAACGGTCCGCAACCAATTCTGGTGCCGGGCCAATTCGCCCGACCAGTCGATTGCGGCGGCGCGGGCAGCGGCCTGTCGGCGAGTGCTCGGCATTTTGTTCTCCATGCTGTTGGTTTCCACTGGCGGCGGAATCTTGCACGCATTATTCCAAAGGTATACTATAACATTGGTTATTGCCGATTATGCTGCAATCCCCCAACCTATCGGGCGAGTGTTTTGTATGTTGCACGGTAAATACATGCGATACATTATTCTCCACGGAGAGGCAAGTTTGTTATAATCCCAAAGGTTTCCGATAGATGTTCGTTCGGGACGGCGGATTTGGCCCGTGACGGGCACATACACCACCACCCCGCTGCAGAAGGGTTTTTCTTTCGCTCTTCACTCACCGTTTCAATCGTGAATTGACACCGCAATGGAATACTATTGGATTTGGGCATCGGTTCTAGTGGCGCTCGGGGCGGGCTTGGCCATGTTGGAGGTGTTTTTTCCTTCGGCGGGCATACTCGGATTCCTCGCTGCCTCGTCGCTGATTACCGCCGTCGTACTGGCATTCATGCAAAATTCCGTACTGGGAGTCGTGCTCCTCGTCGTCGAATTGGTCGGAATCCCCATTCTGATTGCTGTCGGCTTGAAGTTATGGCCCAACACTCGAATGGGCAAACGGGTGCTGCTGACGCCGCCCGACAGCAAGGATGTTTTACCAACCGATCCCGAAAAAGAGCGGCTCCGAGAGCTGATCGGCCAGCAGGGCCGGGCAAAAAGTAAAATGCTGCTGAGCGGCTTGATTGAAGTCGACGGCGAAAAAGTCGACGCCGTCAGCGAAAGCGCGCCGATCGAGGTCAATCAGCCGGTGCTTGTCGTGCGGGTGCAGGGCAATCGAGTGGTCGTCAGACCGGTGGACGAAGAACCCGCCACCCCCCCCGCAGATCCGCTCGACCAGACTTTTGACGACCCTTTCGAGGTACCCCCGGCTTGACATTCCCGGGCGGTTGGTCCATCTTTAGAGTCTTGTGCTTGCATGTCCCTTTCGGTTGCGGGCTGCGAGCGTTCACAGGGAATTACCCCATTTTCGCTGTTTGCCGCAAACAACGGAGCCAACCATGTCGCTGCTGGCGCTAGGGATCGACAAGGAAACCACTACCGTAATCACGATCGCCGTCGTTGCGATCGTGATGATTATCGCCCTGGTTCTGTTTCTGGTCTTTGTCCGGTATTTCCGACTCTGGATACAATCGGTAACGACCGGGGCGGGCATCGGGATTCTGGATCTGCTGGGTATGACCTTCCGCAAAGTCAGCCCGACGGTCATCGTCCGCAGCAAGATCATGGCCGTGCAGGCGGGTATCGACGACGCGCAGGGCGTGACCTCGAAGGCCCTGGAAGCGCACTATCTGGCCGGCGGAAACGTGCCACTGGTCGTCCGCGCGCTGATCGCCGCCGCCAAAGCGAAGCTCGTCGAACTGGATTTCAAGCTGGCCTCGGCCATCGATCTCGCCGGCCGAAACGTGCTCGAAGCCGTGCAGACCAGCGTCTATCCGAAGGTGATCGACTGTCCGGGAAAAAACACCGGTCGGGATTCGCTCGACGGCATCGCCCAGAACGGCATTCAACTGAAGGTTCGCGCGCGAGTCACCGTCCGCGCCAACCTGCGGCAATTGATCGGCGGAGCGACCGAGGAGACGATCATCGCTCGGGTCGGCGAGGGCATCGTCAGCGCCATCGGCTCGGCCAAGTCGCACCTCGAAGTGCTGGAGAATCCCGACCGCATCTCGAAAATGGTCCTTTCCCGGCGGCTCGATTCGCAAACCGCTTTTGAAATCGTCTCCATCGACATAGCCGACGTCGACGTGGGCGACAACATCGGCGCCCGCTTGCAGGCCGATCAGGCCGAGGCCGACATGCGCGTCGCCCAGGCCAAGGCCGAGGGGCGCCGGGCAATGGCCGTCGCCGAAGAACAGGAAATGATCGCAAAAATCGAGGAAAACAGGGCCAAGGTCCTCGAAGCCGAGGCAGAAGTGCCCAAGGCCATCTCCAACGCCTTCCGCACGCAAAAACTCGGCCTGCTCGATTACTACAAACTCCGAAACATCCAGGCCGACACCGACATGCGTTCATCGATCGCCAAGACCGGAATGACCGCCACCGGCAGAAAAACGAGCAACACGGGCTAGTGTTTGCCAATAGGACATGTAGCAACCCTGCATTTCCGCGCAGAATGTTCCGCTATTTGCCGTACAGCGTATAATAATAACGAGTTGGGCGCGGCGCAGGGCATAAAACAACGTTACCCCCATGCAACATTTTCCATTCATCTTCGCCGACAACGAGCTGATTGGCTGGCTGGTATTGTTGTTTTTCATCATTGTCCCTGCGATCGGCCAATTGTTGGCGAAATTGCGCGCCCCGCAACCGCCCGGCGGCGGACGCCGTCCGGCAAAACCGCCCGGCGAAATCGTTGACGAAATCGAAGTCTTCATGCGCCGCGTTTTGGGCGGCGAGGACGTCCCCGAAAGGCCGCCGGTCGAACCACAGCCGCGGCCGGTCGAGCAGCCCGTCCAGGCCGTGGTGATCGAAGACGAGCCGCGCGTCGGGCAGTTGAGCAAACGGGCCAAGGGTTCTTTCGATTCGGAAAAACCGGCCAAGCCGATCGCCGGTCCGGGAAAAGAAGCCGCCACGGCCGCGTCGCATTACAATCAAAACGTTCATCAGTCGTTCGACCGCCAGTTGGGTGCATTGGACATCGCGGCGATGCAGGCAGCCTCGCCGGCCGAGCCTGCTCCGTTAGTTGCCGGGCAGCCGCCGGCCGAATCGCCGCCGCTGTTCGCCGCCGGCTTGGCCGTCATGCTCTCGAACCCCGCTTCGCTCGCCCAAGCCGTCGTTCTGAGTGAAATCTTCCAGCGGCCGGAAGACCGCTGGTCGTAGAACGCCGAACGGGATGAACCGCGCAACTAAATAATATATGAATGGGACAAGCGTTAGCACGGTCCCGCCGAATACACTCGACAACAACCGCAACAGATGTTCCCCACTACCCGACTGAGACGGCTTCGCTACAATCCTTCGGTCCGCGAGTTGGTCCGCGAAACGCGGCTTGCGCCGGGCAATTTCATTCTGCCGCTGTTCGTGCGGCCGGGTGAAGGACAGCGGATGCCTATCGCCGCCATGCCCGGAAACGCGCAGCTCTCGATCGACGTGCTGGCCGACGAGGTCCGCGAGGCGCGGTCGCTGGGCATCGGCGGAGTGATGCTCTTCGGCATCCCCGCCGAGAAAGACGCACAAGGCAGCGACGCCATGAGCGGCGACGGGATCATAGCCCGGGCCGTCCGCGCGGCTAAACAGGCCGCACCCGATATGCTCCTCGTCACCGACATCTGCTGCTGCGAATACACCGACCACGGCCATTGCGGGTTGCTGGGCGAATCGACCGGTCGGATGGACGTGGAGAACGACCCGACCCTCGAACTTCTCGCCCGGCAGGCGCTGGTCCACGCCCGGGCGGGCGCCGACATGGTCGCTCCCAGCGGGATGATCGACGGCATGGTCGGCGCCATCCGCGAGGCGCTCGACGGGGCCGGCTTCTCGCACCTGCCGATAATGAGTTACGCGGCCAAGTATGCCAGCGCCTTCTACGGCCCCTTCCGCGAGGCGGCCGAAAGCGCCCCGCAATTCGGCGACCGGCGCGGCTATCAGATGGACCCCGCCGCCGCCGCCGAACAGGCGATGCGGGAAATCGAGCTGGACCTGGCCGAAGGGGCCGATATCGTCATGGTCAAACCGGCGCTACCCTATCTGGACATCATCCGCACGGCCGCCGACCGCTTCCCCGGCGTCCCGCTGGCCGCCTACAACGTGTCGGGAGAATTCAGCATGGTTAAGGCCGCCGCCGAACGCGGCTGGATCGACGAACAACGAGTCGCCCTCGAATCGCTCACGGCCATCCGCCGCGCCGGTGCAAACATCATCCTGACTTATTGGGCAAAAGACGCCGCTCGATGGCTGGCATCCCCTTGAAAAAGGGCACCACTGCCGGCTTGTGCTTTGTCGATCGTGAATTAATGGGTTGGGTGCCACTGCTGGCTTGTCCACCAGTGCGGTAACACAGGTGGACAAGCCACTTGTGTCACCACCCATTTCATACTTGACGAAGCACCAGTCCAGCAGGATGCGTTTGGCGGCGCCATGCATGAGATTGCCGGTTGGCGGCGTGTTTCGCGCAACCAGCAAAGCAATTCAGCGGGACGGCGGCTATTTCTTTCCGGCCGGTTTCTTTCCGGCGTCTTTCTTGGCGGCGTCGGCGGCCGGAGCAGCAGCGGCGGCCCCTTCCTCGCCCTCTTCCTTCTTCTTCTTTTTCTTCTTCACCGCCAACTTGTACACGCGAACCTTCGCCAACCCCAGGGGGCTGTCGCCCTCCTGCCAACGATCGGCGTCCTTGAGCCGTTCGATCCGCTCGGCCCGTTTCAACACGCTCCGCGAACGAACCAAGCCCGCGCGAATCTTCAAACTTTTGTCCATTGTCATGTGTATCGAACTCCTCGAAGTCTGCAGCCGTTTCGGAGCGGTCGTCTGTTGGTTTTCCCCTCGGACCTGTAAACGCATTAGTATAAGCACTTTTCGCCGAAACGACAAGTGCCATGAATTGCAGTCCGGGGCAAGATTTTTTTCCATCGGGCGTAAATTCCGGCGTTCGCCCCCCCACGCAAGGTGGTGCCGGCCTGCGATGCGATGGATAAGCATCCATTCACGTCACGGCGACCACGGCTGACGGAGCACGCCGGCTTGCCGCACAGCCGACCTTTGGCTTTCACACCTTTCCGGCTTCGTCGGCTCCGGCTTCGTCGGCGGGCGGTTTGAGCAGCAGCGAAGCGATGACTGAGAAAACCAGCAGGGCCAGAACTATCAGCAGCGAGACCGCCGGGCGCATTTCGAAATGGAACCCGAATTCGGCGAGCATTTTCAGCCCGACGAAGCCCAGCACGGCGGCCAGGCCATAGTGCAGGAAGCGGAACTGTTCGACCATGCCGGCCAGCAGGAAGTATAACGCCCGCAGACCGAGAATGGCGAAGACGTTCGAGCTGAAGGCGATGAACATCGCTTGCGAGGTGGAGAACGTTTTGGGGATGATGCCGATCACGGCCGGCACGCTATCGACGGCGAAGACCACATCGGTGCTTTCGATCACCAGCAGGGTGAGGAACATGGGCGTAATGCACAATAATCCCGCCTCGCGGGCGAAAAACGCATGGCCGTATTGATGATGGTCGCCGCGGGTGATTCGCAGGCAGCGCCGGGCCAGCAGCAGGACGGGGTTGTTTTCCGGGTGGACTTCCGCGCCGCTGTGACGCGCCAGTCTGTAGGCCGTATAGACGAGGAAAACGCCGAACAGCGGTATCACCCAATCGAAGCGGTGAATCAGCTCGACGCCTGCGAGGATGAACGCCAGCCGCATGACAATCGCCCCCAGGATGCCCCAGAACAGCACGCGGTATTGGTACATCAGCGGGACGGCGAAGAAACGGAAAATCACCACGAAGACGAAGATGTTGTCCATCGAGAGCGATTTTTCGATGAGAAAGGCGGAAAGAAAGGAAACGCCCGTCTCGTAGCCCTTCCACCACCAAATCGCGGCGTTGAACGTCAGGCCGACGCCGACCCAAAAAACGGTCCACCAGGCCGACTCGCGCAGCGTCGGGGCATGGTCGTGGCGATGAAACACCAGCAGGTCCAAGGCCAAAAGGATCACGACCAGAACCGAGAATACTATCCATTCCCATACGATGGCGTCGAAATCGGGCACTTTCTCTTCTCTTTCCGGGAGGGCAATCGAGTTCAGCGGTTCCAGCCCTGATCGCGGAGCTTGGTTACTCGCGCCGTTCGTTCGGTTGAGGGCTGTTCATAATTTAATCCATAGGGGACGATTTGCCCAGCGGCCCGCTGATTCATTGTGGTTGCGTCCCGAGAGCCGAATGCGGCTGCGTTTTTTTGCCGGCCGATTCCTCGACCACGGCGATCTCCTCCTCGGTCAGGTCGTAGAGTTCGTAGACCAGCCGGTCGATTTGCCGGTCGATGGCGTTGATCTGCCGCTCGATCACGGTTTTCTCGTGCTCCGTCCGCGCTTTCGGCAATTTTTTGTGCAAATCCAACATCGCCTCTACCAATTGCACCATTTTGTCGTGGCGGTTTTTATCCTTGCGGTCGGAGAAGTCGATTGGACGAAAGGGAAGTTGTTCGATGTATTGTGTAAAATATCGGACATATCCCCCTCGAATCACCGTACTCACTCTCTTCAAGAAGAAATCGAGCAGCGCGCTGTTGAGCAGACCGAGAACGTAGAGGTCGGATTCTGGGACCGCGTCTTTAAGCGTGATGCCGTATCCGCTGGTGTATGCGTATTCTCCGTTGATGTCCAACGCGAAAGACGCTCTTTCGGCAATGTCCGGGACTAAGATTTTCCGCTGGGACATTATTTCAAGATTCTTCGGATAAACATAAGCGTACCAATCGGATCGTCTCATACGGCCGCCTTCGCGAGATTGGAGGCGTTTTTTGTGTTTTGATAAATATTTGTATGTACGGGGGTATTTATCCCTCAACTCATTTTCTTCCATCAATATCATTCGTGCATCTTTGAGTTCATACGGCACGAGGACGGCTTTACTTGAACGGCGCAGTGCATAGCGTCTAATATCGCGGCCCTGGAGAAATTTTTTTGTCGTTTCGCGTTCGAGCGTGAACTTGCCGCTCGGTCCGCGGCATGAAATCGTACGGGGCTTGATCGACGCGAGTTCAACCACGTAAACTTCATTCGCGCTAGTGCGGATGCCTTGGGCCATGCGTTGTGCGATTGTTTTTAACGTGGTCGGCATGAGTTTTAGCTTTTGCATTAACCGACTGCCGTTGCCCGCCTGAAAATTCCAAGCGTCTTTTCCTATGTGGACGGCCGGTACGAAGCCGGTCGAGCACTCCCCTGTTTCAACCCATTGCTCGATATCGTCAATCCGTTTGATTGAGCATCTTTTAGCGCCTCTTTTATTCAAGAATACCAAGCAAGTGTAAGTAGTCGCGTTGGAAAAAACTTGTTGATGTCCGAAATGCACAACGTGCGACAAACATTTGTGATCGGCGATATGGGCGCGAAGTGATTCGCCGTATTTGGCCGTGAAAAACTTATGCGGACATACCATGCCCGAAATGCCCGCATTGTTGAGCAAAGCGAAACCCTTCTCGACAAACAACAAATAAATATCGTAGTTTCCCTTTGCGGATGCCGCATAATGCCTGTTAAAATATTCGACCGCGTTGGGTTGTGTTTTATTGAGTGTTTGGATGCGCACATACGGCGGATTGCCGATCACCGCGTCGAAGCCGCCGTCGGGGCGATTGAAAACTTCCGGAAATTCGTCTTTCCAGTCGAAAACGTTTAGCCGCCAGCGGTCGTCTTCGTCGAACAGGCTGAGTTGATGGCCGTTGTAGAAATCGGAACCGATCAGCGAGTTGCCGCACTTGATGTTGCCGGCCAGGTCGGGCAGCGCCCGCTCGCGGAATACCCGCAACTGGTTGTCCAGCGTCTCGCCCGACTCGCCTTCCAGCACCTTCAGCAATAGCGACAGCTTGGTGACTTCAACCGCTTGCGCGTCGATGTCCACGCCGTGGATGTTATTCAGCAGGATGCGTTTTTTTTCGGCCGTGGTCAGCCGCCATTCGTCGGACGGCGAGCGGTAGAGCGTTGGGTTGCGACCCCGGGCGTGTTTTTCCGCGCCGTCGGCAATGTACCAATCGCGATGCCGATCGAGCAGATATTCGTAAGCGCCCAGCAGAAACGAACCGGAGCCGCAGGCCGGGTCGAGTATGCGGAGCTTTGCCGCCCGAGCCGGCGTAAAGCGTTTTTTACCGTTGCCTGCGGGCCTGTCGCCGCCGTCCGCCGCGAGCGCCGCGCCGCTCGACGGCTCCGGCTCCTTGCCGACAGGCTCTTCGCCGAGCAAACGGCCGACCGTGTGTCGAACGATGTAATCGACGATGTACGAGGGGGTGTAGTATACGCCGCCGGCCTTGCGGACCTCGGGCTTTAGCTCGACTTTCGCGCGATGACCGGCAGTCAGCCGGATGACTTTGCCGAGGAACTGCTCGTATACTTGGCCGAGGATTTCCGCCGGAAATACGGAAAACTCGTAAGGGCTGTCGGGAAAATACAGCCGGCGCAAAATCTCCTTTAGCGGCTCGTCGTCCAAGGCCAGGCCGAGCGTCAATTCGTCGGGCGTGCCGGAACGTCCGCGCTCTTCCGAAAAGTGAAACAACCCCGAGTTATACCGTTCGTCCGCACGTTGGAACAACTCGCCCAGCCGCCGATAGACAGCGGTTCCGTTCAATAGCGATTGCAGCGCGCCATACGGTTCGACGCCGCGATCCTCGCAAATGCGAAGGAAAACGATCCGGTCGATCGTCCGGCCGACGGCAAAGTTCAAGTCGCGCTGGCCCAGCCCGGGGTTGCGCAAGGCGAAGCAACGGGCCAATTCGTTACGCCATGTCTCGATCTCGTCGAGAAAAGCGGCGTCCACTTCCGCCGTCCCTTTCTTGATCTTCTTGCTCGATACGAACCGCTCCAGCGAACCTCGGCGGATCGCCTCCGGCGAAAACAACTCGACAAGCTCGTCCCAACGGGCTGCATAGTCGGAGTAGTTCAGGAAAAGAGCGCGAGCTACCGACGCTTTGTCGGTGTTGCTGGGACGAATGCGGCAGTCGTAAACGGCGAATTCCTCGAAATCGGTCAATACGCTGACCGGCAGTTTCGCCGACCATGCGTAACGACGCAACTGATAGGCGGGACTGACTGCCTCGCCGATGTCCACCGCGGGCTTCTTGGTCTCGACGAAGAAGCTCCGCACTCCCCCGCCGGCTCGAAAACAATAGTCCGGGGCCTTCGTGCGTCCGCCGATCTTGATGGCGGCCTCGTGGATCACCTCCTTGTAGGCATCGGCGTATCCTCGGCGATTGTATACATCCCAGCCGAGCGATTCGAAAAACGGGTTTATGAACTCCTCGCGAAGCTGGGCCTCGTTGTAGCGGTCGGATTTGTATGCGTCGCGATGAGCCTCGAACCGCTCGATCAGCTCGCACAGTTTCGCCGGCGCGGTCATGTCGCAATCCCTCCACAAAGCGGGGACAACTGTTCACGGGCCGGGGACCGGCTGTTTTTCGGTTTCGGTCCCTTTTGCCGTCGATGGGAGGCGGCCCCATTTTCGCGGTCAAACGCGAAAAACGGGAGAGTCCCCAGCCATTTCGCCGGCTATTATACCCGACGCAACGTCTTGTGAAATAGCCACTTGGAAGAATCTTGCACGGATTTCCCCCGCCGATGCCACTAATAATTATAGGAGGTGCTATCATGCGACTTACACTGCGAACACTGCTGGCATATCTGGACGGGCTTCTCTCCCCCGGCGACGCCGAAGACCTGGGCAAGAAGATCGAGGAGAGCGAATACGCATCGAGTCTTATCCATCGCATCCGCGACGTGGTGCGGCGGCAGCGGCTCGGCGCGCCCAGCCTCAGCGACCGCGGCCCCGGACTCGACCCCAACACCGTCGCCGAGTATCTCGACAACACATTGGCCTCGGAGCGGGTAATCGACTTCGAGAAGGTCTGCCTCGATTCGGACATTCATCTGGCCGAAGTGGCCTCGTCGCATCAGATACTCACGTTGGTTTTAGGCGAGCCGGCGGAGGTCGATCCCGCCGCCCGCGCAAGGATGTACCGCTTGCCGCAAGGCGAGTCGCCAGCCCCGCCGGTGCCGACTTCCACGGTTCACACCACGTTGGACATGCCGGAGGAGGCGCCTGCACTGCCGCCCGACCAGGGATCGAGAGAATCCTCCCCGGCGGCGCGAAAACAGCGTCAGAAACCGACCGTGCCCGAATATCTCCGCGAGCCGCGCAAGAAGACGCCGTGGTTCTCGATGGCGGCGGCGTTGCTGCTGGCCCTCTGCGTGGTCGGCGTCGTATTGATGGCCTTCGGCCAGTTCGAGCCGGGCACGGTGATCGGCGATATGTTGGTCGGCTGGGGTTGGGTGTCGCCGTCGCCGGATCAGGAATTGGCGCACCGCGAAGTCGAGGGCAGTGCGGGGGCGAGCGTCGAGCAGCCGCCCGCCGCCGCGCCGGACGAACCGCCCGACGCGCCTCCGACCGCTTCCGAACCGCCCGGCCAGGAGCCGGCAGCCCCGCCCGCCGACGAAACGCCGCCGGCCGAACCGGAAGTAGAAGAACCGCTCCCGCCGACCGACCCCGCCGAGCCGAAGGGGCCGTCGGACCAGCCGGACCGGGTGCAGCCTGCCGTGCCGCCGGAGGGCGATCCGTCCGCCGCGCCGCCTGCGCCTGCCGATGCAACGCCGCCGGAAGCGACGCCGCCCGAGGCCGAGCCGAAGGAACCGCCGGCGCCGGCGCCGGTTTTGCCGCCCCCGCCCGAGCCGCTAGGGCGATTTATGTCGAGCGATCAGGTGTTGCTCGTCAACGCTGACGGCTGGTTTCGCGTGGGCGCCAATCAGATGTTGACGCCGCGCGATGTTCTGGTGCTGCCGACCTATCGCCCCAAGATCGCGCTTACCATCGGCGTGACTCTGGAAATACTCGGCGGCGCGCGCCTCGAACTGCTGGGCAGCACCCCCAATGAATTGCCGGGCATATACCTCCGCCACGGCCGAGTGGTGATGATGCCGCTGGGTAAAGTCGGCTCTCGCATGAGGCTGGCCTTCGGCGACCGCTCCGGCACGATAGTCTTCAACGACGCCGACACCATCCTCGCCGTGGAAGTCGGCCGTCTCCGCATGCCGGGAAGCAACCCCGAGCTAGGTCCCGATCGCATCGTCGCCGACATGTACGCCGTCACCGGCAACGTCACATGGGAAGATGCCGCCGGGGGCAACGCCCAGCCGGTGCAGATTTCGGCAGCGCAGCGTTTGAGCTTCGACGCTCAATTGACCTCTGCGCCGATCGAAGCCAAGCTCCTGCCGCCGTGGATCGAATCGGCCCCGATCAGCGCGCTCGACCGCCGCGCGTCGACGGCCATCGCCGAGGCGCTGGGCACGGATCGGCTGGCCCGGTTGGAACTGATGGAAATCGCCATATCGCGCCCGCAAAGGGAAGTGAAGTGGCTGGCATATCGCTGTTTGAGCTACGTCGGGCAGTTCGACGACGTCGTCAAGGCCCTGAACGACCAGGACTACAAATTAATATGGTCCGACTACGTCGATATGCTTCGCGCGGCGGTCGCCCGGGACGCCGAAACCGCCGCCGAGGTACGCGCCACGCTGGAAAAACAATATCCGCAACAGGCGCTCGGCATGTATCGAATGCTATGGGGATATACCGACAAAGACCTTGCGGCGGGCGAAGACGCCGCGCTGGTTCGCGGCTTGGACGACGAATTGCTCGCCGTCAGGGTGTTGAGCTATTGGAACTTGCGCGAGATCACCGGCCAAGGCGCGGCATATCAGCCGGAACAAACCGCCGCCCGACGACAGCAGTCGGTCCGCCGCTGGCGACAGCGGCTCGACGCCAAGGAAATCCGCTATCAAACCGGCCCGAGAGAACCCGAACCGACCGAAGCGCCCGAGCCAACCGAAGAACCGCCGCCGCCCGGCGGCAATTAGGATATGTGAATAGATAAGTTGGTGAATTCCAGAGTAGTCCGCACACTTGCGTTCGTAACGATGCGGCTTGATTCAGAAACGCTATTTCTTTTTGGCGTCGCGAACAGCGGGCGACTCGGCAAGCGTGAATAGAACAACCTCTTCGCCGGTGACGGTGCTGATATCGTGGTGAAGCGTCAACACCTCGACTCCGGTGATTTCCTGGACCATCGCTTCCATGACCGGACGGGCCGTTTCGATCAGATGGGTTCGCACTTGCTTCAACAGGTCTCGCCCTTTATCGCTCGAAAGCGACTTAGCCAGATGCTGCTCGGCAGCGGTTAACACGCCTTGCAGACGGACCACGAGTAGATCGCCGAGGAGGCAGGCATAGATGTCCTTTGGACCCCGGCCCATGTAATCCTGTTCAAAACGACTAACACCCTCGCAGATGGCGGCTTCGATTTCTCCCTGGGTTCTCGTGACATTGCCTCCTTCGCTAGATGGGGCAGGGGGGATGGGCAAGCGAAAGTCCTCTTTGGTTGACGGAACAGGAACCATCGAATTTCTCCAGGTTTTCCACGGCAATATAAGAGTAATTCTACCAAATCAGAAATATATGCAAAAGCCCCTTGCTTTCCGCAGTTGGTCGGCGTATGATTTCGGCAGTGGAAGAGTGGTAAACAAGTTTGCGGCTTTTCTAATTAGGGTGTCGGACGACTAGATGAAGGGCAACCCGGCCATGCCGGGGGGCTTGTTCGTGAGTAAGCCGACGTGGTCGAACACTTTCGGGTGTTGCAAGGGTACCGGCGTGTCGGCGGTGGCGGTCCTGTTGGCGGCAATTTTTTGGACCTGGTTGTGGGGAATCGTGGGACTGCTTCTGGCGACTCCGTTGACCGTGTGCCTCTTGGTGATCGGCAAGCACATTCCCCAACTGTCATTCTTGAACATTCTGCTGGGGAATGAGCCGGTATTCGAGCCTAAGCGGCGGGTCTACCAGCGGCTCTTGGCTGGAGATCAAGAAGAGGCCGCTGAATTGGTCGACGGCGAGCTTGAGAACAGGCCGCTCGTCGAGGTCTACGACACGCTGCTCATTCCGGCACTGGCTTTGGCCGAAACCGACTTGCGCCGCGGCGAACTGGACCAAGGGAGTCACAAGTTCATTTTACAGAGTCTGAAGGAGATGATTAACGAAGCGGGCGAGGGCCGGCAGGAAGCGCAGGCGAAAGAGGGCATCGAGAACGGCGACTCGGCGCGGCCGTGCATCCTCTGCCTGCCCGCGCGCGACGAAGCGGATTGAAATCGCCGGAATGATGCTGGCGCAATTGTTGGGGACGAGCGAATGCCTTGTGCAGTCCGTCTCGTTTATGACCACGGCCGGCGAGGTGGTTGATCGGATTGAGAGTCGCAAACCCGACGTGATTTGCATTTCCGCCACGCCCCCCGTCGCCGTGCTGCATGCCCGACATTTGTGCAAGCAAGTTCGCAGTCGATTTCCGAATGTGCCCGTAGTCGTCGGATTGTGGAACGCTCAAGGCGACCTGAGCAAGGTGAAAACACGCATCGGCGGCACCAAAACGTATGTCGTTGCATCATTGGCAGAGGCGCAAAAACAGGTCCGCCTGCTAATCCAGCCGATTTTGCGGCGTTCCGACCAGCAATTACCGGATAGCGGTCCAGGAATTCTGGATGGGGAGGTTCACGGGGACTGTACCGATTTTTGCGGCGAAGCCCGCGAAAATTGGCCAGCCCCCAGCTCGGGAACGGTTTCTCGTTGACAGAGTGATCCAGTGATAACCGTTCCGCGAATGTCAGGAAAGACCTATGAACGCATGCCTGCTCCACCTTCGGCGGGAAATAACCTTAGAACCTTAGGAGGTGATTTGTGAATACCGTTAGACCCCTCTTTTTATCGACCTATCCGCCGGAAGCGTGCGGATTGGCGACTTTCACTCGGGACTCTGCCGACGCCGTGGACCTGGCGGCGGCTGAGCCGTTGTCCTCGGTCGCAGCCATTCAGAAGACGCGCGAGCTTCGATACGATGATTCGCGCGTTGTCCACGTCATCGACAACAGCCGCTCGGACGCCTACCGTCTGGCCGCGGAGGCGGCCAACGACGGCCCGTGCGACGTGGTGAGCTTGCAACACGAGTTTGGCCTCTATCCGGGCGATTGGGGCAAGCGCGTGTTGGAGTTCGCGCATGGTTGTCGGAAACCGCTGGTCACTACGTTCCACACGCTTCTGACCCAGCCGGCTCCGCTGCCACGGCACATCATCCAAGACCTCGCGGCCCACAGCCAGGGGATTGTCGTCATGACGCGAGTCGCGGCGAGGCTTTTGGAAAAAGTCTATCATGTGAAAGGACCGAAAGTTCGGGTGATTCCTCATGGAGTGCCGGAAGTTCCTTATCGGCGCGATGGTACGTACAAGGCTCGGCTGGGGCTTACGGGGCGGCGGGTAATCTGCACCTTCGGGCTCATCAGTCGAGGCAAGGGGCTGGAATACATGATTCGGGCCATGCCTCGCGTCATCGACGCTTTCCCGGAGGCCATCTACTTGATCGTCGGCGCCACGCACCCGGAAATCAAGTGTCGGGAAGGCGAGGTCTAACGAGAGAGCTTGGTCAAGATGACCCGTGAACTGGGCGTCGAGGCGAACGTGCGTTTCGTGAACAAGTACCTTAGCCTTGCCGACTTGCTGTGGCACTTGCAAGCGTGCGACGTCTATGTTACGCCCTATCCCGGCAAGGATCAGATTGCCAGCGGCGCCTTGGCCTATGCCTTGGCGGCGGGCGGGGCCGTGGTCAGCACGCCTTATCTGTACGCCAAGGAAGTCTTGGCCAAGGGACGCGGCCTGCTCGTGCCCTTTGACGACAGCGCCGCAATGGCTGATGCGACGCTGCAATTCCTCGGCAACACCGCATTTCGGATTCGTACGCGGCGCAAAGCGTACCGGTATGCAAAACCCATGTTCTGGCCAAACGTCGGCCGGCAATACCTGGAGGTCTTCGATCGGGCGACGGCATACAGCACAAAACGGTGGCTCGATCCCAAGGCGTCTTTGACCCAACAGGGCGAATGCCGCCCCAGTGAACTCATACACGGAGGCATGTAATGCACGTCAACGATGGGATCGCCTTAAACCACCTGGATCGGATGACCGACTCGACCGGGTTGATCCAACATGCCATTTACAGTATCCCGCGTCGCGAGAGCGGCTATACAACCGACGATAACGCAAGGGCTTTGCGGCTCTGCGCGCGCCTGTGGGAACAACGACCGGGGGAGCGAATGCTCGGCCGGGTGACGACCTATCTGAGTTTCTTGGAACATGCCCGTTGCCCGGTTCGCGGGTTTCACAATTTTCTGAGTTATCAGCGAGACTGGCTGGATACCGAAGGCACGAGCGATAGCCAGGGGCAGGCCATCCGCGCTCTGGCCGAAGTACTCGGCAGCAGCCTGCCCGACGGATACCGCGCGTTGGCCCGCGAGTTGATCAAATCGGTCGCGCCCGCGCTGGCCGATCTGCGTAGCCTGCGGGCGCAGGCATATGTGATTATGGCGTGGGGCCATCTGTCAACTTCGGAGACGGAGGATCTTGAGTTGCTTGAGAACGTCGCTTGGTCTTCGGCGAAGCGGTTGGTCGAGTGCTATCGCCGTTCCCAGCGGCCGGATTGGCCCTGGTTCGAGTCGCGCATGACCTACGCGAACGCCGTGTTGCCGCACGCCATGTTCGTTGCGGCTCGCTGCTGGCCGGAAGAGGATTTCCTCGAAGTGGCGGAAGCATCGTTCGACTTTTTGGACCGCGAGACCGCCGCCGCGGCCGGAAAAGGGGACGGGCGCCTTTTGCCGGAACGGCCCGAGGATTGCCGCCCATTAAAGACTCCCGACCCCTTTATCTTCTGGCCGGTCGGCAACAGCGATTGGTACCCTCGCGGAGAGGAAAAATCGCTCTACGATCAGCAACCGGTCGAGGCCGTTACCATGGCCGACGCCGCGATGGCCGGATTCACGCTGCTGGGCGATAAGAGATATCTGGCTGCGTTCCGTCGGGCAAACGCTTGGTTGCACGGCCAAAACAGCTTGCAATTACCGTTGGTCGATGTTGACTGCGGTTCATGCTATGACGGTCTGCAACCGTTGGGCGTGAATCGGAACCAGGGAGCGGAATCGACGCTGGCCTATCTATGGGCGGAACTCAACAACAAGGAATACGCAACATGCGTCGAGAATCAATTCCCAATCAATACGCGGAGCTATTCCAACGCCACGGCGACAACCCTATCCTGACCGCCCGAGACTGGCCCTATCCGGCCCACACGGCGTTCAATGCCGGTGCGTGTCAATTGGGCAACGAGACCGTGTTGCTCGTCCGCGTCGAGGACCGCCGGGGACACTCCCATCTGACCGTGGCCCGGAGCAACGACGGCGCGTCGAACTGGCGGATCGACTCCAAGCCCAGTTTCACGCCCGATCCCGCAAACCATTTGGAAGAAGAGTGGGGCATCGAAGACGCTCGGCTGACCTGGATAGAGGATCGCAGCCAGTGGATCGTCGCCTATACGGCCTACTCACACAGCGGGCCATTGGTATCATTGGCCGGAACTAAAGACTTCAGCACATTCTCCCGACTTGGCCCGGTCATGCCGCCCGAGGACAAGGACGCGGCGGTCTTTCCACGTCGCTTTGGCAATCGTTACGCGATGATTCACCGGCCGGTTTCCGCAAGCAGTTCCGGCGCCCACATCTGGCTCTCCTTCTCGCCCGACCTGATCCATTGGGGCGAACATCAACTTCTCTTGCACGCTCGGCGGGGCGCATGGTGGGACGCCAACCGGATCGGCCTCGGTCCGCCGCCGCTGGAGACGCCGGAAGGTTGGTTAATTATGTATCACGGCGTGCGAACGACCGCCGGCGGATGTTTGTATCGACTGGGACTGGCCTTGCTCGACTTGGACGATCCCCGGCGTGTTCTTCGTCGCGGCGACGAATGGGTTTTCGCGCCAGAGACGCCCTACGAGCGGCAGGGCGACGTCAGCGGCGTCGTGTTTCCGTGCGGCTGGATTCTGGACAAGCCTACCGGTACAATTCGCCTTTACTACGGCGGCGCCGACACCTGCCTGGCCTTGGCCACGGCCCAACTCGCCGATGTGCTCGGCTATCTCCGCACGTGCCCAGTCCCCAAGACACGGAATCGGGCGGGAATGACTCTGCCGAGCGAGGAATAAGCGTCACGAACCAGGAGGAACGCTAATTACCGCCAATCTCCACTGATTGTTGTTGGTCGCGGCAAAAAATCGTTGAAATTAGCGTAAATCAGTGGAAATCAGTGTTCCCTGCCTTTGATTTTTTGTAAGCGTTCACGGGGTTATGGAGAGCGACCGCAGAACAACGGCGGTAGCGAGGAAACAAGGGTGGAAAGAATGCCGTTAGGGGCCTGACGGCAGGAGCGAAGGCGACAAACCACCACCGATATAGGCATGGATCGAGTCCAGAAGAAACTTGAAGACCGACCGACCTTGCTGAACGCAGGTGGCAATGGTCGTCCAAATCCGCTCGCACCAACGGCGGCCGGTCTCGCTCCGCGTGCCCAACGTAATCCGCCGGTCGATCACCACAAACCGGATCGCCTGTTCGGCCAAGTTGTTGGTCGGCTCGATGCCAGGCGTAGTGATGAAACGAA
>Ga0123335_1003930_pt1 | contig 19973 bp, 14 predicted proteins | sample BiotimSIPDNA_2_FD_89707 | JGI IMG/M metagenome (GOLD analysis project Ga0123335, IMG submission 89707) | Anaerobic biogas reactor microbial communites from Washington, USA - Biogas_R2 time_0 SIP DNA | ecosystem: Engineered > Bioreactor > Anaerobic > Unclassified | place: Washington, USA...
CCCCCCCCCCCCGGCGCCCCCCCACCACCCCGGGCGCCCCGACCCCCCCCCGGGCGCCCCAACACCCCCCCCGGGCGCCCCGACACCCCCCCCGGTGCCATCCGCCCCAGTCCGACATGAAGTTATGCAACCTTTGCTTTCCACGCAGGATGCTTGAAAAACCTTATTTCCAGGATTAATTTTGTTTTCCATGTTTTTTTCGCTTCGCAATATTCTAACACCAACAAAAGGACACAAAATGAAAAAGTTTTTAACCCTGCTCATTCTCTTTGCCGTTGCCCTGACGGCGGCAGAGCTGCGACTCGGCATCATCTCGGACACGCAACCGAACAACCCGACAACCAAGCCAGGCTCCCCGTTCTACTACATGAAGAAATCCTTCGAGAAAATGAAGGCGCAAGGAGTAGATGCGGTACTGCTCGTCGGCGACTTGGCAGACAACTCGCTCCCCCATGTCTACGATGGGCTTAGAGCGATCTTCGACGAGGTCTTCGGCACCACGGATCCACCGCTCTTCCTGCCGATCATGGGAAACCACGACTACTGGATCTACCAAAACAAGGATAAAACCGTGGAAGACCCATACGCAGGCAAGCAGGAAACAAAGACTTTCAGGGAAGGCGTCTTCATGAAGCACCTGAAAATTGACACCATCAACCCCTCGGTCGTCGTCAAGGACATCTCAATCATCGGATGCTCGATGGACAAGAACCCGGGCCTTTCGCCATCCCCCAAAAACCTGGAATTCCTGGAAACCGAGATCCAGAAGGCCATCGCACGCGACCCGAACAAGCCCGTCATTGTGTTCGCGCACAACTGCGCCAGAAACTCGCTCTACAGCGACATCTACCACGGGGGCTCGCAGGAACTGACGGACGTCTTCAAGAAATACCCGCAAGTGATCTACTTCTCAGGACACACGCACACGCCGCTGGAAGACGAAACGTCGATCCTGCAGGGTGACTTCACAGCCGTTGCAACATCGACGATGAACTACAACTACATGGGCGAAGGATCGCCGATCTGCTACAGGGGACTGGAGTACCCGGAAAGACACCTGCCCAAAAACATGCTCTATGTCACAATCGACGACACAAAGGCAGTCATTCGTAGATACCAACTCAGAGACGACTCCGAAATCCTGGATCCAAACGGCAAACCATGGACACTCCCCATGCCGCCGACCAAGGAAAACTTCGTCTACACACGCGAAAACAAACTCAAAATGTACAAGAGAATCGAGCCGACTTGGCCCGAGAACGCAACCGTGACCGCAACAGTCGTCCCGGAAGGAAAACCCTTCACAGGAATCAAAATCAGGGGAACTGCAGCACAACACCCGCATTTCGTATGGGGATACATCGTCGAAATCTTTAGGAAAGAAGCCGACCAGTGGATCCAGGAAACCGAAACGAACTATACAAGAAATGGAAAGGATCTGATCAAGACAAAAGATCCAGTTCAAATCTATGGAGACCACTACCTGGGACTTAACTTCAAAAAAGATTTCTTCGAGGGAACGATCAAGAACATCCCGGCTAGACACTACTTCACAGGCTTCGATTTCAAGCCAAGTACGACCTATAGATTCGATGTCATTCCCTTCGACAACTTCGGACTGAAGGGGCAACCAATCTCATGCGAAGTCACGACGCCAGCAGAAAAATTCACGCCGGCTAACTAACCATCCCTCAAAGCTTGATGCTTCGACCGTGCGAAAGTTTAGTCTTTTCGCACGGTCTTTTTTTACTTGGATTCAATCTTGGCAGCCAGCTCGCGGCGCACCTGCAGAACGGCAGCGGGATAACGATTGAAAGATTTTAAATCCGGCATCAGCTGATTGCACAACTCAAGACTAGCCAATACATCGCCTGATGAGCCCTCAAGACGATTCGTTCATTTCTGCCAATCTCAAGTATATATCCACAATTCCAATCCCAACACCTTCAGACCTGCATAACCCAACGCCAATGTCCCAGTCCCAGTCCCCCTCATATTGTTTTTTCTAGAGTTTCAACCAAGCCCATAGAAAAATCATCAAATTCATTGTACATTACTTGATTACCTTTTTCTTCGATCTTGAACCCGCCGTACTTATGAAAACCCTGTTCGACCACGCACGCGAAAAATTGCTTCGCGAAGAAGCTCCACTGGCCGCGAGAATGCGACCCAGGACGCTCCAGGAATATATCGGACAAGAACATATCTTGGCCCCTGGACGACTCCTCAGGCGCGCAATCCAGGCGGACCAGATTTCTTCACTGATCTTCTATGGACCGCCAGGAACCGGAAAAACCACGCTGGCTTCGGTGATCGCAAACACGACCAAGTCCCATTTCGTTACTCTCAATGCCGTCATGGCGGGAATAGCAGACCTAAGGGAAATCACAACAAGCGCGCAGGCAAGACTCGGAGAAATCCAAGTCAGGACAATCCTATTCATCGACGAAGTCCATCGATGGAACAAGGCGCAGCAGGACGCACTGCTCCCTTGGGTCGAAAACGGAACGATCATCCTTATCGGGGCAACAACCGAAAACCCCTACTTCACCGTCAACAGGGCATTGGTCTCAAGATCAAGGATCTTCCAGCTCAAGCCATTGGACGACAACAATATCAAGGACATCGTCAGACAAGCGATCGCAGATCCGGTCCGAGGCTATGGAGGGAAAAAGATACTCCTTGACGACGATGCCCTGGGGCACCTGGCCAATGTCGCCAATGGGGATGCCCGAGCCGCGCTCAACGCATTGGAGCTGGCAGTCGAAACAACCGAACCCAATCAGGACGGGATCATCCATATTGACATGGCTGTCGCCGAGGAATCGATCCAGAAGCGCGCTGTTCTCTACGACCGTGAAGGCGATTACCATTTTGACACGATTTCCGCCTTCATCAAATCGATGCGGGGTTCCGATCCAGACGCCACATTCTACTGGCTTGCCAAAATGATCTATGCCGGCGAGGATCCCAGGTTCATTTTCAGGCGGATGACCATCTTCGCCTCCGAGGACATCGGAATGGCGGATCCGCAGGCGCTGAGCTTCGTCATCTCGGCAGCGGAGGCGTTTGACAGGGTCGGCCTGCCCGAAGGCCACTACCCGCTCGCACACGCCGCCCTCTATTGCGCAACAGCACCAAAATCAAACTCGGTAATGGGGTTCTTCGATGCACTCAAGCTCGTCGGAGCCGAACGGGAAGAAGACGTCCCGAATCACCTCAAGGACGCCTCCAGGGACCAGAAGGGCTTCGGGCACGGAATCGGATACCAATACCCCCACGCCTACAGGGACCATTGGGTCGCACAGCAATACCTCCCAGCTTCCCTCCAAGGCAAGCTGTTCTACGAACCCGGAACTATCGGATACGAGGCCACGCTCGCAGATACGGTCAGGCAAAGACGTGAACTGCAACTCGCCGCAATCCGAGAGGCGGACGACCAGTTGGCGCCACCGGAAATCCTGACGTTCTCGCCGACGGACAAAACATCCGAACGCTGGCTCGCAAGGGCAGCAGACAACCTGGCACCGCAACTCGCAACCATCCGAGAACGACTCTTCAAAGCCAGAAACCTCAACCGCCACGACCTGGTGATCGACCTGACGGCAGACAATGGGGCATGCCTCTGGCACGCGCTCAGGAGCGTCCCCGAAGGCGGCGCATGGGGACGGGTCAACTCACTCCAAAACAAGGAAATCCTGCTGGAACAAGCACAAAACCTCGCCGAACTCACAAGGCCGAACATCATCGTCGCATCAAGGAACCAACTCAAAACCGAACTCCAAAACTCACAGTGGAAAGACGTCAGGTTCGACTTCGCAGTTGGACGCAACTGGCTTTCGACGGAGCCAAGCCGCGACATGATCGCCAAGGAACTCTTCGATCTCCTGGTTCCGGGCGCGACACTTGCCATCGCGGAAAACATCACACGCCACTCGCAAAGGATTACGGATCTGCTCGCAGAATTCCAACTTCCCTGGCTGGACAAAGCTCGGGAAGCAGAGGAAAAAATCTACGTCAATCCCGACGATCCCCTGGTCAATTGGGATGAATCGACCTTGGAAGCAAGCCTTGCCAACGCGGGTTTCAACACCGTCAAGCCGGAACTCGTCCCATTCCATCGTGAAACAACGATTACCCTTACCCTGCTCAATCGCTGGTTCGACAACACGCCCCTAAGCTTCAAGAGCCGCTTGCTGAACCATCTGGACGAAGCAACCGTCAACCTGCTCTTCAAGGCTCTCCAGGAAAACCTGGTCAACCGAAAAGTCATTTGGGGATCGCAAGTCGCCTTCCTCACGTCCACCAAGCCCTAACCGTTCCATTTCTTTCGAAGCGCACGACAAGCGACCAACCAACTTCAGATTATGCAATGGCATCGAAATCACACCGAACAACTAAACCTGGAGACCATTCTATGACACGGCAGCAAATCGCGGCGATAATCACGCTCTTCTCGGGAACGATCCTCGCCCAAACAAATCTGGACCTCATCGCAGAGCACCCCTCGGGAAAACTCTATGCTACCCAGGGGAAACGCGTGCTCGTCGTCAAGGGCACGCCCGAACAAATGGGACAGGCCCACGGAGCGCTTCTCAAGGAACTGATACCCAATGTCACGCCAAGAACAATGGCGGTCGTCGCATCGACCTACGCCGCGACCAAAGGCGATTGGTTCTACGACAGAATTGAAGAGATCATCAAGCGATCCTCGCCACATACGCCCAAGCGCTTCATCCAGGAACTCAACGCCATCGCACAAGCATCCGGAGTCGAAGAAAAGCATATCCAACAAGCCAACTTCTTCCCGGAGTTGTTCCATTGCTCAGGATTCGCAGCCAGGAACTCGGCGACGCTGGACGGCAAAATCCTGCACGCCAGAGTGCTGGACTACATGGCGGACATCTTCCTACAAAAGTACACCGTGCTTCAAGTTTTCATTCCCGAAGGGTACAATGCCTGGATGTCCGTCGGCTACGCCTCATTTGTCGGCACCGTCACTGCGATGAACGAGCACGGTCTTGCCATCGGCGAAATGGGTGGCGGCGGCGAAGGCGACTGGGACGGGATCCCCATGACCTGGATGCTTCGCGACATCATGGAAAGGGCAAAAACAGTCAGGGAAGCCCTTGAGATCATCAAAAGCACACCGCGCACATGCGAGTATTACTATGTAATCAGCGACAAGTCGCGGGACATGCTCGCGCTCTACTGCACTCCGACCAAGGTCGAAACACTCGAAGCCGGACAACAAGACTCCAGGCTCCCGCCAGTCCCAAAGGAAATGGTGATGATTTCCGGTGGAGACAGGGCAAAGGAGCTCTCGAAAAGACTCCATCAGCACGAAGGCAAGCTGACACCTCAATTGATGACGGAAATCATCAAGAGGCCCGTCGCCATGAAATCAAACCTCCACAACGCCGTGTTCTCGCCGGAAACCCTCGATATGTGGTTCGCAGACGCGTCCCTGAAGAAACCGGCCTGCGATATGAAATATGTTCACGTCAACCTTAAAAGCATCATAGACCAATACAACGCAAAATGATCCATTACAATTACAGTATTGCTTCCATTCCCGGAGACGGCATCGGTCGTGAAGTCATTCCCGAAGCCGTCAAGTGCCTCAACAAAGTCGCGACGAAATACTCCTTCGGACTCAACTTCGAAGAATACCCATGGTCCTGCGAATGGGCCAAAGAACACAACGGAAAAGTCGCCTGCGACGATTTGATCCATGAATTGTCGCCTTTCGACGCAATCCTGCTCGGCGCACTCGGAAACCCAAAGCTTCTGCCGGATCATATCTCCCTCGCGCCGCTTGTGCAAATCAGACAAGAATTCGATCTGTACTTATGCCTCAGGCCGGCAAAGCTGCTCCCGAAAATCAAATCGCCACTGGCAAACAAAACTACAGAAGACATCGACATCCTGGTCGTCAGGGAAAACTCGGAAGGCGAATACATCTCCGCAGGAGGCGTATTCAAGCACAACGAGCCGGAAGAAATCGTCATCCAAACCGCCATCCACTCTAGGAAAGGAGTCGAAAGAATCATTCGACAAGCGTGCATCCAAGCTCAAAACAGACGGAAAAAACTTACCATGGCGACCAAGTCAAACGCCATGGCTTACGCTATGGTCTTCTGGGACGAAGTCCTCGAAATAGTCGCAAAAGACTTCCCGAACCTGACTATCGAAAAAATGCATATCGACGCACTATGCATGGCGCTCGTCAAAAACCCGGAGAGATTCGACGTCATAGTCGCATCAAACCTGTTTGGCGACATCCTAAGCGACTTGACCGCAGGACTTGTCGGAAGCCTAGGACTGACCCCGTCAGCCAACATCAATCCCGACAACGCCTCTCCAGGATTGTTCGAACCCGTACACGGCTCAGCTCCTGACATCGCAGGCAAGGGCATTGCAAACCCAATCGCAACCATCCGTGCCGCAGCAATGATGCTTGACTATCTCGGTGAAAAGGTCGCATCCGGACGACTCGAAGGCGCAGTCATTCAGCACCTCGCCGAATCAAAGCTCCGAACACCAGACCTGGGCGGCACAGCGACAACAGAAGAAGTCGGAAACGACATCATGAAGCGAATCTAACCCGTTCCAGCGCAAGTACGAGCACCCCGGGCGCCCGTACCTATCAGACCAGATCAAGCTGGGAGCTTTCGGTTTTAAAGCCATTCAGGCATTTCAGTGTTCTTTCGACCGTGGGATAGTCCTTGAACAGGAAGCCGCGCGAGGCAAACTGTTCGGATCGATCCAAGGCGTCTTGGATCTCCTGATCCTTGAGAAGGCTTCTGTCCACTCCGATGATCAGCGGGACTTCCGGGTGTTTCGACATCCATTCCAAGCGGGAAATCAGCGGGCGCGAGTGCCATCGGTGGAACAGTTCCAGATGGACGACAGTTCCCCTGTCGCTGTTCTCAAAGGAAAAATCAGGAAAGATTACCTCGTTTCCATGTCCTCGCACAAAGGGAGTCGTCGCCAGAATGCGCCATTCCTGGACTTTTTCCTGGAAGTACCCATGGAACATCTGGATCTCCTCGGGTACATAGGCGGAAAAGTTCCTGTAATGGGAGACCAGACCGCTTGTTTCGTCAAGGACCAAGAAGCGTTTTGCATCTCGCCATTCGACACATGCCCTGATCCGCCACTTGTCCAACCCGCAAACGGCGGGAAAAAAGCAAGCAAGCTGAAAGCCGTATCGCTTGGATTGATCGAACAGAGAAGCAGGACCATCGATGGAAATCGACAGTTCATCGACATCCTCCATCCCTCCCCTGGTTGCCGTGATCTTAGCAAGCAGCCTGAAAAACTTAAGGTACTTGAAGACTCGCCTGAGCTTGGCGGGATCCCCGTCCTTCACCGTCAACTGCATCTCGGAAGCACGCAACAGCAAGCCCTGGACCAATGCGCAATTGTAGCGTTGCAAAACTTGGCGAGGCGTGATGAAATCCAACTTCACCAAACGGTCGTTGTCTGGCAAATCCGCGAAAATCGACTTCCCGCTCAGGGGATTGTCAGCCGTCCTTCGACGCAATTCCTCCTGGAACGAAGCCTCGTCAAGACCTGGACGTTGACGCAATATCTCCGCCGACGCCCGGAACAAGTCCAACCTCGAAGCCTCGTAGTCCAAATCCATCGGAGAAGAAAATTCCGCTTGGTCGTCAATGACCTTGAGCAATCCCTTTGCCAGTTTCAGGTTTCTTGTTCCCGCGACCACTTGCGAGGTCATCTCCTCGATTTCTGATCGCAGCAGGTGTTGCTTGTCATCGTAGGCATCCACCAGCCTGGCGGCAATATCCAGCCATTCGGGATCGTCGTCGCTAATAAACCTCGGATTCAGCCGCCCACTGGTCAACCTACATAGAATCAGGTCTTTCGTAAGCACGGTGTTGCCTCCTCCTTTCGCTGACATATGCCTCCGCCGTGCCGGCAGAGATCAATTCATACAGAACCGCCTGCTTGCCTTTGGAGGGTCTCAGGATTCGCCCCAACCGCTGGACATGCTCGCGGATCGATCCCGAACCTGACACCACAACGCCCACGGAAGCCTCTGGGACATCGACCCCCTCGTTCAGGATCTTGGAGGTGACCAAAATGGGCAGTTCTCCATTTCGGAAGCATCCCAAAAGGTTGCGGCGCTCGCTGATTTTCGTGTGGTGGGTCAACACAGGCAAGCAGAAGCGCTCGCCGATTTCGTACGCGGTCTGGTTGTCAGCAGTAAAGACAAGGATCCGTTCCCCGGAATGTTCCGCGAAAAGCATCCAGAGCAAATCCAACTTCCCCTTCGAGGCACGGGATATCTCGCGCTGACGAAGATACGCATTCAAGGCCTCCCGACCACCGCGACGACGAGACGTCTCAAGCAAAAACTGCTGCCAACCCCGAGAACTCGATAAATTGATGCGATGGGCACGAAGAAAATCAACGTACACCTGACGATTGGTCTGGTACTCGACAAGCTCCTCCTCGCTCAATTCCACGGGGATGGTTTCCGTTCGATATTCGGCAAGGGCATCGCCCTCCATTTCATCGATGTCCTTCCTGAAGCAAGTAGGTCCCAGCAACCTGACCAGCTCGGCATCCATTCCATCGTCACGCTCGGGTGTTGCTGTCAAGCCCAACCGGAACGGCGCCAGGCAGAACTTCGCCAGAAGCTGATATGTCGGTCCCGGGAGATGATGGCATTCGTCAATCACCAGCAACCCAATGCGATTGCCGATGCTTTCCATCATCAAGACCGCAGAATCGTATGTCGATACCGTCAAATCGCGCAAGTCCTTGGAGCCGCCGCCAAGCAAGCCGATCTCAAGACCGAAGGCGGAAGACAGTTGACGCGCCCACTGCTCCATCAGGTCAAGTGTCGGAACAACGACAAGGGTCGAGCGATTGCAGCAAGCAATCGCCATTTGGGCGACGAATGACTTGCCGGTTCCCGTAGGCAGGACGATGACACCGCGCCGCGAAGCGGCCTTCCAGGCTTCAACTGCCTGCATCTGGTAATCACGAGGCTTGTGCAGGGTTCGATGACGCAGATTCAGGGTGGCATAGTTTCGCGCCCGGTCGTCGTACTTGATTCCATTTCGATACAGCGCCATCACGATATCGGCGTAGCGGAATGCCTCGGCACGCCAGGCATTCACGCGCACGTCATACACGCAGAATTCCGTGATAGGGAGTTTCGTATCTCTGGGTTCGTCCAGAAGCAGCGTCCCGTCCTTGAACGATATCGTCACCATGCTTTCATCCGTGGCTGCTCCTGGTCATCGGTACAATTCCGGTCGCTTCGCCTCGATCAGCGACTCGCGATAGTCGATCACTCGATCGGGTTCGCCATAGGAAGCAGGACGAACGAATCGTGCCTTCGGATTGAAATCGAAGGTCAACGTCGCTGATGTTCCGCCTGCCATGGCAAGTACCAAGCCATCGGGTGCCACTGCCATACTGCGTCCGCACACATCCAGCTTCGACATCGCTGGCGCGGAACGAAGCACCGTGCAACCGCAATCAAAGGCACGGGCGCGCGTCAGGAATTCCAGCCTTTCGCCGCTTTCCTGACGCTGATGGCTGACGATGACCAGCACATCGATTCGCTTGCTTTGGTACCAATCGAACAATTCCGGGAAATAGAAGTCGTAGCAGATAGCGGCACCATAAAGGACACCGTCGATTTCGAAGACCTCAGCCTTTTCACCAGGGACGATTCCCTTTTCCAATTCAGGTTTCACCAAGTGGTTTTTCGTGTATGGGAAGTATGTTTCCTTGCCTGGCTCGAACACGCCGAGCTGGTTGCGCAGCACTCCTTTTTCGTCCTCGGTCATCAGACCCGCCATCACGATGCAACCGATTCGCTCGCATTCGGTCCGCAGCTCCTTTTCGTACTTGGCGCCGACGCCACGCATCAAAGCCAGCATGCCTCCGAGGGTTGACGCACCGGTGCAATTGCTGTTCTCAGGCAGCACGACCAAGTCGGTCGCCCCAGGCGCTATCTCCTTCAGCCGTTCAACTTGCCAATTGATCACGGCTTCCGCCTCGCCGGCGCCGGGATAAGGTGGCTGAAATATCGTTGCTCTCATAGCTATCTCCAATTATGTCACTTCAAATGAACTCGTTCCATTCGTCAAGCTGTTCAATGTCCTTTCCATTTTCGGGTGCCGCCAGGACACTTCCCTGAATGGTCATATCCTTCACATTGGCGCACAGCATGCCATGTGTCCAGCAACCTGGAATCACATCATCGCCCCAACTCAACCTGACGTTGTTGAAATGCAATCCAACCACATTCGTCGCATAGAATGCGTATGGACGGTTTGCGGCGAACCGTTCCGAGCAATTCGCCGCCGCCTTCCAATTGGCGATGCCTTCGCCCTTGTGCATCACCAGGTCGATATCCGAGAAATTGATGTTGCGCACGCTCATATCGTGATTCCCCTGGATGACGGTCGTGTTGTTGCCATGTGCGCGAACGCCTCGAATCATCACGTCCCTGATGGTGACCTTCGTGGATTCACGGGGATTTGCCACATAGTTGCTCATGATGATGAACGGGATTCGCGTCACCATGTGAAGATTTGAGATGACCAATTCCGAAATATCGGTTCCGTCCCGATCGCTGGCAGGCGGGCGAATCGTCTTGTCGCGCACGGAATCGTCCGCATAATCCGAATGGATCACGATTCCCATCCCGCTGCGAATCGCCAGATTTGCAACGCAGCAACGCCTGATGATTCCGTTGCCAACTCCAAAGCGAATCCCCGCTTCGCGGTTCTGCAATACGCAGTTCGTGATGGTGATGTCTTCGCAGGCACGGGTCTGATCCTTCAGCCTGCGACAATCCGCGCGAATCGCGATGCAGTCATCCGAACCAACGATATTGCAATCACTTACTGTAACGCGCCTGCAACAGTCGATATCAAGTCCGTCACCGTTCCAAGTCTTCAAGTCGTTGCGTATGTTGACACCCCGGATCCTGACATCCTCGCAACCATGCAAAAAACAGGACCAGTACGTGGCATTGAAAATCTCGATGTTTTCAAGGACGACGTGATCGCTTTCAACGAAATACACCGTGTGCGACGGACGCGTTCCCGGGAAATTCGCCCTGGTGTACTTGTAGGGATCGAAGAAAGCCGCCCGATTGCCGTCAATGCGCCCGCCGCCGGAAATCGTCACGTGGGATACTTCGACGCCTACGACCAAGTGACGCCCATTCGCCTTCTCGATAACGCTCGTCCAGTTCTGAGGCCATGCGTCTGGAGCATTGTATTCCTCAAGGTCGGGACTGCCGAAAATCACAGCCCCAGGGAGCAATTCCAAATGAACAAAGTCCTTCAGGTAAATCGTGCCTGTCAAGTACGTTCCAGCCGGAACAACAACCTTTCCGCCACCTGCCGCGTGACAGGCGTCAATCGCAGATTGCAAGGCGACTTGGTCTTTAGCAACCCCGTCGCCAATCGCTCCAAAATCCTTGACGTTGAACATTCGCCACCCTCGACCGTTAAATACAATGATAGCACACATAAGCCGCCATGTCACAAACCCCGATAATGTACGGCAGACAGAAGGAATTGCCAAAGGAACTCAACAACGATTGCCGAAAAACAACGAAAAACCACGCAGCGGAAAACAACCGGCAGCCGATGTCGGTCGTCAAGATACGGGACGGCTATGGAACATGATTCCTTGACATGCCTTATTGTATCAAGTCAATCATCCAATTGATTGCCTTGTTGAACGACTGCCCCCATTCGTGCCCCATGCCAATCTCGTCAACGATCAATTTCGACTTCGACGGTATCACATTGTAGGCGGCATACACGGACGACGGGCTGCATGTACGATCGGCAAAGCCAACGATCACACGAATCGGAACATCGATGAAACGGGCGAAATTCGCCGCATCGTAGTATTGCGCCATCGACTCGATTTCAGGCGCGTTCTTCATCTGCCTGCAGTACTGCGGCCAACCTGCCAGACGCCCTTCCCTGTACCCCAGGTGGTCGCACATCGCGGGAACGTTGCTCGCGATTGCACGAAGGTTCTTGTTCAAGCCGCCCAGGATCAACCCGAACGCACCACCCTGGCTGCTCCCGTAATACCCGATCTTTCCCTTTGCAACATAAGGCTGATCCGCAAGCCAGTTCAACGAACGGTTGATGCCGATGATTGCGCGATGCATGTACGTCTTGCTCCTGTCAGGAATATTCTTGTACATATACATCCCGCCATAATTGACATCGTCATAGCTTTCCTTAATTGTTTTTCCTGGAATCGCAGGATCGTATGTGTGGACATTCATCACCATTGTCACATGATCTTTTCTGTACTGTGGCGCGCTTTGTCCAGGTCCCGCGCCAGGAACCGAGAAAATCGCCGGGAACTGCCCTTCAGCCTTGGGACGGGAAATGAACCCATACACGCGGCCATTCGGCGCCGCAAAACTAACCTTGTGAGCAATGAACTCGGCGGGAACGCCTTCAGTCCACGGAGTCATCTGCAGATCAAGCGGAATTGCTTCAGCCTTCTCAATCTCGCCGTGCCAGAAGCTCTCGAAATCCTCGGGTATGTCAGCCGCCGGCTTGATCTTCAAAGGCTCAAAGGCAGCCCCGTATATCTGCGTCTTCGCACCAGGAAGCGACACCTGCAGGCTCAGGAAGCCTGGCTTCTCCATCTTTCCCTTGATCGTAAACGGATTGCCGTGGGACAAATCCAACTGGTGGCTGTTGATGTTGTCAAGTCCATCGTTGGTCAAGCGTATCGTCGCCGTCCCGTCAGACAGCAGATCAGGCTTGTCCTTATCGGCCTTGATCGTCACCGTAAAAACTGCCTCGGTCTCGCAAACGTACGTGGCGTCCGCACGGTCAAGCTTGATCTCAATCACAGGCTGGCAAATGCATAGCGACGAAACCAACAACGCAAATAAAATCAATCCTTTTCTCATCGTTCACTCCTGTTTTGGCTTGATATATCACTCACAATCATCGTAAATACCGGGTCGATTTGTCAACTTTACTGCTCTTGCCCAGACGCTTCAGCTCTGACGAAAACACACTGTCCAATACCTGACGGCTCTTCTCCGCCTCAGATAGTTCAATCGACACCTCGGGAGGGACAAACCACGACATCACCCTGCCTAGCAAACCGCGACGCCCCTGCACTTGACGATAACGGGCACGAATCAGGTCAAGGCGCTGCGGAGGCGTACGCATCAGACCAATTTCCAGGCATATCCGGTAGTGCTTCGCAGCACGAGACAACTTCCCGCTCAGACGAGAGGATTCCGCCAAGAAAAAATGGTACAAGATGTTGTGGGGACTCGCATCGACCAAGCGCGAACACATCGCCAAGCATATCCCAATACGACCCTGCGCAAAGCAGGTCTTCGCCTCGCGGAACATCACAAAGCGCTCAGTGTGCGTCAAGTCAAGCATCAGGTGCTGAAGCGTGGTATTGCGCGGAATGTTGTTGCCCACGATCAGTTCCTCCAAAATGTCGTCCGCAATCGTATCCATCACGCGGTGCCCGTCAACATGGAACGAATTTGACGTGACCTTGCTGTGCGGGATATGTCCGAAAGTCCTTTGCTCGTCATACTGTCGTCTCGTATTTGGATCCGAGAGGACATCGAACGCATTGACCAGGATTTGGAATTCGGTGGTTTTGTCCAGGTCCCCTCCGAAGAGATCCGGATGGCATTGCTTTGCCTTTCGGTAGTACGTCGCCTTGATTTCCTCGAAGGACGCCGCCGCTCCCACGCCCAGGATGTCGTAGAACGTACGCATCACCCTCCTCCATTCGCCGCCAAGGCGATCCCTCGAATCGTCAGCAGGTCGGGCGCGGCGCTCAACTCGGGCAAATGCTCCAGGAAAAACCTGGCGTCCCCGCCAGTAACCAACACAGGGCAATCCGTGGCATCCATCTCTTGCCGGGTCTCCGCTATCAACTGCCGGATGGTTCCCAACACCCCAAGGTCAACACCTGCCAAAATCGCATCGTGAGTATTGCGCCCCAATGGCGAAGGACGATTGCCCTGCAATGGAACCAACGGCAATTGCGCAGTATAGTCGGCCAAACCGCGGCGCAACATCATTCGGCCTGCCAAGATCGCGCCGCCGCAAAAGCGGTTCGACGCATCGACCGCCTCGGTAACCAGGCACGTCCCGCAATCCAACACGATCACAGGACCCGACCCCAGCGCCTGCAGGGCGCCGGCCGCATTCGCAATTCGATCCATCCCGACAGTCGATACGTCAACCAAGCTGAAATCCAAACAACTGAAGTCCGACGCGCGCAAAAAGCGCAAACGATTACCATACCGCCTGCGCAACTTCAGTGTCAACGCGGGAACCACGGACGATACAACGGCGCTCAACTCCGAATCGTCCTCGAACAGCGGAACGCGACCCTCGTCACCCAGCAACACGGGCGTGTCGTAGCGAGCCAGCAGACTAGGACTTCCGTCCATCATCACACCAACCTGAGTATGCGTATTTCCGATGTTTACCAAGTACGGCATCCGATTCCCCACTACTTGTATAGCCAATATGAACTCGATTCCTGCCTAAATGCAGCGCTCTCAACACGGGCACGGGCAATCAACTCGTCAACGCTCTCGCGCCCTTCGCGCAAAGACGACGTCCCCACGATGCGGTCGAAATGGCCACCGCCCAAGTGCCTGAACTCGGAATAGCCATCCCGAATCGCCTCATACAATCGCAACCCCGCCTCGAAGGGACGGAACGTATCGACGTTCGTAGCATGCAACTGGACACCGTGGCACAATTCCTTCTCGAACTTGCTGAACGTAGGCGTAAAATGCACGGGACGCCAGCGGCAACCAGGAAGCTCCAGGGCATTGAGCGTGTCGGCGAGGCGATTGGCATTGATGAACGGAGCGCCAACAAGTTCGAATGGACGCGTGGTTCCACGCCCTTCGGAGATGTTCGTCCCCTCGAACAGGCATGTGCCGATGTAGATCAGCGCCGACTCCCAAGTCGGAATGTTGGGCGACGGCATGACCCAGCTCATCCCGCTTTCCGAATACGGAAGCGACCTCGAATACCCCTGGCAAGGAACCACGGTCAAGTCGCAACCGACATTGAACTCGCTGTTGATGTATCTCGCGTACTCGCCGACAGTTAGCGCATATCGCGTCGGCAACCTGTACATTCCCACGAAGGAATTCTGTTCCGGGTCAAGTCGCACCCCTTCCACGAGTTCGCCGCCCAGGGGATTGATTCGATCGAAGACAACGACCGGCACCCCTCGCTTCGCGCAATCTTCCATCGAATAGCTCAAGGTATATAGGTACGTGTAGAACCTCGCCCCAACGTCCTGGATATCATAGCACAAAACGTCAAACAAGTCGAACAAGTCGTCAGACAAGCGCCTGCGTTTCCCATGAAGGCTAAACACCGGCAGCCCCAAAACAGAATCCGTGAAATCATCGTCGATCTGATGTCCCGCCTGGCATTCACCGCGAATGCCGTGTTCGGGACCAAACAACGCCGTCAACCGGCAATGCGCCCCCAGCCAATCTGCGGTCGATACCAACGACTTGTCAACACCGGAAGGATTCGTTATCAATCCAACTCGACGATCGCCCAGGCTCGACAATACCTGATCTCTGTTGTCTATCCCGTTCAACATGACTCAACCCAATTCCTTAAGATTCTTTAAGTAACACGTAATTCAATTAAAGTATGCTTCATTTTCGTAAAAAATCAACCCATGCACACAAAAATCAAATACGCTCGGCACCCTGCAAGGATGCGAACTAGCCCAGCGGGGCGTAACATACAAGCGATGTCAACAGCATCGATATCAAAAATCATTGGTGTTTATTCGTGTCCATTCGTGGTTCCCCTAAAACGTCATGGACCTCATGGAGTCAACCGCTTTTTAGGTTAACATTTTCCAGTTACAGGATGTTTTTTGCAAGCCTGGCGGACGAAATATGGGAAGTGTAGACTTCTGATTTTTTTGGACTACCTTTTGATGGGAAATAATGGCTTTGATTGGCTTTGCTCACCCTTTGCACTACATTTATTCACCCTTTGGGTGGCATTGACAGCCTTGTTTTGAGGCTGTTTTCAGGTGTTTAAGGCGCTCACCCTTTGGTGCCTTTTAACATTTCAATTGAGTAGGAAAAGAACACAAAGGAAAACAAATGCAAAAGGGATTTTCCGGACAAGAAAAAAGCCCTTAACCTACTGGGGATAAGGGCTTTAGAAAATGGCATATCCGGAGGGATTCGAACCCCCGACACCCTGCTCCGAAGGCAGGTGCTCTATCCAACTGAGCTACGGATACCCATGGTAAAAAAACGTTTTAGTGTAATGCGAAAACAACTTTTTTCAAGCGGATACGCATAAATATCCTCCACGAAACCAATGTCATTTAAGCTACGATCCATGCTAAACGCCATGCGAAGGATGATGTCGCCAACACAGATCATCCATCCTTGCGTTCGTCTTACCGGCGGCGACAAGGCATCGCCATTCCATCGCGCCAGGATTCCCCTGTGGCTGCTTGCGACCGCCGCAATCTTGGCACTTGCAGCAATCACAAATCCAACCTGCACCCGCGAAGTCAAGCAAACGATTCCAGCAATCCCAAATATCGCCCTCGTGCTCGACATGTCAGGCTCCATGGAAGCGGCAGACTGGCCGGATAATCAGCCTCCTCCCAAAGACCCAACCCCGGAAAGCCTCCCGCCAACACGACTCGCCACCGCGAAAAACGCATTGCGCGACTTCCTGAACAATCGACCGCCCTCCCAAGTGGCACTGATCGCATTCGCCAGAAGACCGTACCTGATCTGCCCGCTGATGGCAGAACACACCATCCTCGATGAACGACTCGACCAGCTCGAAACAATCGACTTCGAAGACGGAACCTCAATCGGCCCTGCGCTGATGCTCGCAATCAGGTCGCTCAAAAACGCAAGCGGCGGTCCCAAGGTCATCATCCTTTTCTCGGATGGAGTCGATCACGCACAAGACCACGATACCCCACCGGCGACCTGCGCAAAAAAGGCAAGGCAGGAAGGGATCGCCATCCATACCGTGGGAATCGGAGGAACGCTCGCATTCCACCCTGTGGCAACCGACAAGGGCGTCCAGTTCAGGCCCGTCGGCGAAAGACTTGACGAAGAGCAACTCAGGACGATCGCCCAGCTAGCTAACGGAAACTACCACCAGGCAGCCGATGCAAATGCACTAGTGGCCGCAACAAAAGACCTGGCAAGGCAAATGGACCACATCGCTGAAACAACAACCGAACTCCAAACAATCGCACTTGCTCCCATGCTGCTCCTCGTTTCAATCATCGCAGCGGTCGCGGCAATCGCAGCCAAAATCCTGCTCAGAGCTTACGCTTGAACCCATAAAGCGAAAACGGGGCGTTCGCAATGTAGCAAGCACCCCGAGGTTTGGCACACTTTTGCAGGATTAATTGATAGGATCGTGCACCCAGTTGCGATCGAAGTCAGAATATCTCAACGCTTCAACATGGCCATCCTGGAAAACCGCGTTGAACATTTCCGCGTGGCGATGGCCGATGCGGTACGGATCATTTGTCGGCCTCATGAGATCCCCCCACAAATCGCAAAGACCTACTTGAGCGCCAGATGAACTAATCCATGTCGCCGTATCGCATTGGTTGATCGTACGGGAGGGCTTCTTGAATGCCGACATCTTGTATCCAGTGCAACCGCCGCCTATTGCTCTTGTATCGGTTCCATACAAGGCCGTACGACGAGCATAGTGCCTATTGAACCTATATGTAGAATTTGTAGGTGGATTCTTATGGAAATTATCAAAAGCTTCGTGTTCGGCCGAAGGGCATTCATACAGCTTCTCATCACCGATGTAAGGATACACATAAGCATGCGACCAAACAACGGCGGTCGGGGTCGCGTAAGAATAAAGCAACGCGCAAAATTGCTTGTTGTCCGAGGCATACATCGTAAATCCAAGCCCGAATTGCTTCAGGTTGCTGACGCAGGAAATCGACTCAGCCTTCTCGCGGGCCTTCGATAGCGCCGGCAACAGCATCGCCGCCAAGATCGCGATGATCGCAATCACAACCAACAGCTCGATCAGCGTGAACATAACCACTTTCTTAATCATTGTCGTTCTCCTTATTTTCTGATGTTTCAGACCACAAGACAAAGTTTTTAGCATGTTTATGGAAATTATACCATTCTGCCCAAGGTAATTCAAGGACAATAGATCTTTTTTTCTCCTCTTTCCCAGAAAAAATGAAGCCCCCCGAAGAAGTTCTCCCCAAAAACGCAAACGCACAATTAGCCATAAGGGCGTGTGCGGCTTATAGTATCAGCTCTTGAAAAGCCAAAGGACTACAGTCCACACAGCAAGATTATATCCCAACTGAGATTACAGGATTTATGAGACAAGTCAGCTTCAATGTCGGGTCGGTCATTGACCGATGCTATCCCTTTCGTTCCATCAAGGGCTTTGGGCACCAGCAATTGACTCCTCTTCAAAATGCGGAGTTCATCGCGTGGGGCGCCTATGAAAACCTGCTTGAGTCAACCTCGTTTTACGACGACGACGTCGCTACCGCATGGTCGCCTCAAACCCCCGACCTCTACAAGGATCCCGATGCCCCGCTGTGGAAGCAGGTCAACGCCGTCAAGGCGATCCTTGAGGATGCCGGCGTTGCGATCCACGCCATCTCCTGCGACCTGGCATCTCACGACTGCTTCAGCTACGGGGCATTGACCAATCCCGATCCCGCAATCAGAAAACTCGCATGGAAGAAAATCGACCGTGCCCTGAAGATCGGGAACGCCTTTGGCGCAAGAGTCTTCGTCTTCGACGCTGATGCAGAAGGATTCGACTCACCATTCGCCTTGGATTGGCCAGGTTCCTTTGCCAATTTGATCGAGGGCTTGAACCACATCGAGGACTGTGTCAAGCAGTTTGGCTATAAAAACTACGCAGGCGCGTGCCTGTCCCCCAAGCAATCGGTTCCCTTCTTGTATGGATTTATCAACAATGTCGGAGACGCCTTGTCTCTGATTCACGGTCAATTGCGCACACCTCAGTTCTGGGGAGTTTGCCCAAGCACCTTCCAGCTCCAGCAGGCCGGCTGGGGTGCTGCCCCCGCCACGCTCGCCAACCTGGCGCTCTCTGGAGGACTTGCATACCTCAAGGTCGGCTCCGGCACACAACGGCTGCCTGACAGGCCGCTCCCGCCAATGATCGGATCCGCAAACATCAAGGAAACCGTCCACACATTCTGGATCCTAGCAAAAACCGGTTGGCAAGGAACCATTGAAATCGACTCCATGATGACCCCTGCCGAATTCAAGAATGCCCAGGATTTCACCGCCAGAAAACAATTCCTCGCAACAACCTCCAGCGCCCTGACGCTCGCCATCGAACTCGCGGCCAGAGTCATCGAGGAAAAACTGGCGGACTTGACGCCAACAGAGGCGGATCTGATGGCGACGACCATATTCTGCGGACTCGACATCGACGCACTCATCAAGAAAACCGTCAAGTCAGGCGCAGAACCCGAACCCGAACCCATCGTGGAAACCGAACCTCAAGCCGAACAAAGCCACGAATTGCATCAGGAGCCAGAAAAGACTCCTGAACCGGAAGCCAAACCTGATACACCCAAAAAGCAACAACAGGAAAATGCCAAGCAAAAAGGGAAGCAGGCAAAGCAACAAAAGAAGGCAAAGCAACAACCCAAACCTGCCGAACCCGAAAAGAAGCCAGAGCCAGTACAGCCTGAGCCTGAAGAACCTAAAAAGAAGCCCGAACCAGTTGAACCCGAAAAGCAACCCGAGCCTGTCAAACCAGAAAAGAAACCCGAGCCTGCTGAACCCGAAAAGCAACCCGAGCTAGTCGAGCCTGAAAAACAACCCGAGCCTGCTGAACCCGAAAAGCAACCCGAGCTAGTCGAGCCTGAAAAACAACCCGAGC